>Ga0164308_10000544_pt1 | contig 20502 bp, 17 predicted proteins | sample Whisoiple_246_MG_FD_109983 | JGI IMG/M metagenome (GOLD analysis project Ga0164308, IMG submission 109983) | Soil microbial communities amended with fresh organic matter from upstate New York, USA - Whitman soil sample_246_MG | ecosystem: Environmental > Terrestrial > Soil > Unclassified >...
CGAGCCCCGCGCCGCGCGGCGCGGCGGTGAGAGTGCACCCTCAGCGCGGTCCTGCTCGCAGAGCCCCCGCGCCGCGCGGCGCCGCGATATGGTGTTCGCAGAGTGCATCTCCGGCGTGCGGGCGGAGGGTCTGATTGTTTGCCGGCAATGCCTCTCCGCACGCGAAATAATACTGTGTGGACAAAGGATTATTTCGCCAGCAAACGCTCCTTCCCGCGCGAAGAATACTCGAGCACTCCGCCCGATCCGGCGCGGCCGGTACGACGTTGAGGACCGCGAATCGGCTCATCGGAATCGTGCTGTCGAGAAGGCCACGGCGCGCGCCAACGCAGGGTGTGCGCAAGGTCGCAAAGCCTCCGCACGCAAAACCGCCGAGCGCAAAACCGTCGAGCGCAAAAGCCTCCGCGCACGAAACAAAATACTGTGTGAACAAAGGATGTTTCGCCAGCAAACGCTCCACCTCGCGCGAAAAATTGACTGTGTTCGCAGAGTGCGCCCGGGCAAGACCCTCGCGCTCACGAGCTTCATCGTCGCTGCGTCGCGCGTGCGGGTCAGCTTGCCGAACTAGTTTGGCGAAGTGACGCCCTTGGCGCCGTGTTCGGCGAAGTAGGCGCGTAGGACTTCGCGGGCGAGCATCGCGCCTTTGATCTGCCAGCTCGGGTTGTTCACGACCAGCGCGGCGATCGCCACCTCGGGCTTGTCGGCTGGCGCGAAGCCGACGAACCAAGTGTAGAAACGATTGTCCTTGTAGCGCGTGAGCGTGCCCGTCTTTCCCGCCACTTGGATGCCGGGCAAGTAGGGCGTGCCGTGTTCATCGTGAAAGCTCTTGAAGGCAGAGCCATTCTCGACGGTTTGGCGCATCATGCGTGTCAGTTCCACGGCCGTTTCGGGCTTGATCGCGCGGCGCAGCACACGCGGCGGGCGCTCGTCTTTCCACAGCTGCTCTTGGCCTTTGTAGACCGAATCGACGATGCGCGGTTCGAGCGCGGCGCCGCCGTTGGCGACCGTTTGCGCGAGTTCGGCCGCTGCCAACGGTGACAGCGTGGTGTTCCAAAAACCCGCGGAGGTGCGCGCGAATTCCAGCGGATCTTCGGGCATGCTGATTTGCGGCGCCTCGTTGGCGACCGCAAACGGCAGCGGCGCGCCAAAGCCGAATGCACCGGCCATGCCCGTCACATCCTCTGGGGTGAGGTGCTTTTGCGCCAAGCGAGCGAAGACGACGTTCAAGCTGCGGCCGAGGGCGACGCCGATGGTCGCGCACCACTTGTCTCGAATTGGATCATCGATCAATTCGTCAGGCGCGATGCGGCTCTTGCCGCCGTGGTAACACTGCTCGGTCTCCGAGTTCAGCCCGGCGCGCTCGATCAGCGCCGCGCTGGTCACGACCTTGAAGACGCTGGCCGCGGGCGCCTCGGCGCGCGCGTTCACGTCGAATTTCTCGTTGGCGTTGACGTAGCTGGCGTAGGCCAAGACTCGCCCGGTCTTGACTTCGATCATGACCACGCCGCTCTCCGGAATTCGGAATTTCTGCATTTGCGCGCGCGCCGCGCGCTGCACGACCGGGTCGAGCGTGAGCTGCGCCGTGCGTCCCTCGCTGAGCGGCGCCATCACGCGCTGAGGCCGCAAATCAAGCCGCATCAGGTCGAGCCCGTCGAGCTTGGGCATCTCGGTCGCGTTGCGCTCGAGGCGCCGTAGTGAGCTTTCCCAGCTCACTTTGCCGCGCACGACCGGCACCAGCGCGGCAATGATGCCCGCCGCAGCCGCAAGCCCGAGGTATTTCCCAAACCGTCGCATCGACCCCAGCGAGTTACCGGGGTTGGTACGATTGGGCCAAAATACGCGCATTCGGCCGACGGCCCGGGCCTCCTCTTGGGAGTTTCGGCGTATGCTGGGCCTTCATCCATTCCGGAGGTTCGAAACCCGAACACGATGAGCGACGCGCAGATCTCAGACCGTTTCGAAGTCGACAACACCTCGGTGTTGATGTTGCTCGCCGGACCCCAGTCGAGCCTTCTGGCAGAGGTGGCGCGCCAGAGCGGAGCGGAGGTGAGCCTGCGCGGCAACGTGATTCACTTCTTGGGCTCCGAGCACGACGTGCGCATCGCGCATCGCTTCGTGTCGGACGCCGCCGAACTCGTAGCCAAAGGCTTCGAGATCAACGAGAGCGACGTGGTGAGCTCGATCCGCGGCTTGCGCGCAGATCCCAATCGCTCGCTCACCGAGCTGCTCGACGAGACGATCATCGTCAATACGCGGCGCAAGCCGATTCGGCCCAAGAGCGCCGCGCAGCAGCAATACGTCGAGGCCATTCGCACGCACGACCTGACGTTCGGCATCGGGCCCGCGGGCACCGGCAAGACGTATTTGGCGATGGCCATGGCCGCCGCCGCGCTGATGCAAAAGCGCGTGAAGCGCATCATCCTCGCCCGCCCGGCCGTGGAAGCCGGCGAGAAATTGGGCTTTTTGCCGGGCGATATGGCCGAAAAGGTCAACCCGTACCTGCGCCCGCTGTACGACGCATTGAACGACATGCTCGAGTTCGAGCGTGTCGAGCAACTGCGCGAGCGCGGGCAGATCGAGGTCGCACCGCTCGCGTTCATGCGCGGTCGCACGCTCAACGAGTCGTTCGTGATCTTGGACGAGGCGCAGAACGCCACGAGCGAGCAGATGCGCATGTTCCTGACCCGCCTCGGCTTTGGGTCCAAAGCGGTCGTCACCGGTGACATCACGCAGACGGACTTGCCCCACGGCGCGCGCAGTGGCCTGCGCGAAGCGCGCGAGCTGCTCACGCCCGTGAGTGGCATTTCGTTCTGCACGTTTACCGACGTGGACGTGGTCCGCCACCCGTTGGTGCAAAAGATCGTGGTCGCTTACGAGCAACGCGACGAAAAACTCCGGCTCGATCGCGAGCGTGAAAAGCAAGCCCGAGACCAGCGGCTCGAGCCATGAGCGAGCTTCGCGCGCTCAGCCCGCGCGCGCGGGCGATCGTCGATCAGCTCGGATTACTCGCTGAATGGCTCTCGCTCCACCCCGCGCAAAGCAGCGATACGGTCAGCCGTCCGCACCCGCTCTTGCTGCTGGTGCGCCGCGGCGGATTCCTCGTGCTGATCGCGCCGGCGACGGTTTGGGACAAGGGCCGTGAGCTGCTGCGCCCTTACTTGGACAAGTTCGCGGTCATCGAAGCGCGCTTGGTGCTGCTCGGTCGTCCCCAAGATCCGGACTTGAGTCAAGCGTTGAACCTCGGGCTTTGCGCGTTGCTCGCCGCGACGCCCGCGCCGGAAGAAGTGTTCGTCGCGTTACACCAAGCCTTCGAGCTGATGGACGTCAAAGCGCGCAGCGAGAGCCGCGGCAAGTGGCTCACCCGCTATCGCTACGAGCTGGGCGAGTTGATCGAGATCGCGCGCGCGCTGACCACCGAGCGCGAAATCGACAAACTGCTGAATTTAATCCTCGAAAAGGCGCGTTTCATCTGCGGCGCGGACGCCGGCAGCATGTACGTGGTCGACGGCGACGACCCGGTGCTCGCGCGCCGCCAATTGCACTTCAAGCTCAGCCAAAACGACTCCGTATCGTTCGACTCGCGCGAGTTCGCCATGCCGATCAGCGCGCGCAGCATGGCAGGCTACGTAGCGCTCGAGCAAAAGACGCTGCGCATCGACGACGTGTACGACATGCCCGCGGGCTCACCGTTCGGCTTCGATCGCTCGTTCGATCAAAAGGTCGGCTATCGCACGCGCAGCATGCTGGTCACTCCGCTCATCACCAGCAAAGGAGAGGTGATCGGCGTACTGCAGCTGATCAACAAGAAGCGTGAGCCCAAGCAGAAGCTGCTCTCGCAAGACGACTTCGAGCGCGGCGTAGTCCCATTCGACGAACGCAGTGAGCAACTCGTGGCCACGTTGGCCGCGCAAGCCGGAATCGCCCTGGAAAACGCGATCCTGTATCAAGAGATCCGCAAGATCTTCGAGGGCTTCGTGAAGGCCTCGGTGGACGCGATCGAAGCGCGCGATCCGACGACCAGCGGCCATTCACGGCGCGTCGCCGATTTGACCGTGCACTTGGCGACCGCGGTCGAACGCACGGACACCGGCCCCTATCGCGACGTGCGCTGGCAACGCGAAGACTTGCGCGAAATCGAGTACGCCTCGGTGCTGCACGACTTCGGCAAGATCGGCGTCCGCGAGCACGTCTTGGTCAAAGCCAAGAAGCTCTTTCCGCACGAAGTCGCGCTGATTCAACAGCGCTTCGAGTTCGTGATTCGTACGCTCGAGCTCGAGATCGTGCAGCGCAAGATGCAGGTCATGAACCGCGGCGGCAGCAGCGCCGAGCTCGCCGAGCTCGACCGTGAACTCGCCGAAAAGCGCGCCGAAATCGAGGAAGCGTGGCAAGTGATCGAGCAAGCCAACGAACCGTCGTTGCTCGCCGCCGGCAATTTTCAACGCATCGAAGAGCTCGGGCGCAGAGCGTACGCCCGCTTGAGCGGCGAGATGTCCACGCTGCTCAGCGCCAGTGAAGTGAAATCCTTGAGCGTGATGCGCGGCTCGCTGACCGCCGAAGAGTTCGACGAGATCCGCAGCCACGTCTCGCACACCTACCGCTTCTTGTCGCAGATCCCGTGGGGTAAGACCTTCTCGCGCGTGGCGATCATCGCCGGCTCGCACCACGAACGCTTGAACGGAACGGGCTACCCGGGGCGCTTGCAGGCCGAAGAGATCCCGTTGCAGTCCAAGATGATGAGCATCAGCGACATCTTCGACGCGCTGACCGCCAGTGATCGCCCGTACAAACGCGCCGTACCCGTGGAAAAAGCGCTCGATATCTTGGGTTTCGAAGTGAAAGACAATCACGTCGATGGCGAGCTCGTGCGCATCTTCACCGAAGCCAAAGTTTGGGAATCGGTGATGGCGGTGCGCTGACGCGCCGTACGTCGGCAGAGTTGCGCTAAGTCTTCTTTTCCAATTCGCCGCTGCTGGGGGAAATCTTGGGGCCGCTGCCACGGAGTTGGAGCGCTTTGCCCAGCACGTCGAACCAGAAATTGGCGCCGAGGCAGCAGGCCAAGGCGGTAATGAGCCAACCAATGACCAGTAGCGCGCGGTCTCCCGCGCTCGCATCCCAACATTGGGCTTCGGTTGTGCTCGGAAAGGCGGCGGTCGAGGCCGGATCTGGTTCGGCGAGCCGCGCGCACAGGGACGAGCCCACCCAAGTCCAACCGATCGGGAAGCCCGCGTTCAAGATGGCATCGCTTTGCGCTTTCAACTTCTCGAGTTGTTCTTGCGCGCCACTCGAACCGGCCGCGCCTTCTGCCGGCTTGAAAGCGGCGGCGGTCGCGACGACCGAGTCTCTCAGCGCGCGATCCTTCCAGAGCCGCGTCGCGACGTGGATCGTATCGGCGTTGAAGACGACCACGACGATGCCCGCGATGATGATGGACGCAATCTGCGCTCTGCGCTTGTACCAACCAGAGGCGCGCGCCATCCGATCGTTGAACCATTCTTCGACGCCGTCTCGAATGCGATCCAGCTGTTTTTCCAGCTGTTCGCCCGTGGCTGTCGCTTTTTCGACGAACAGCGAAAGGACTCGTTTGAGGTCCGGATCGTTGACGGATTCGATCGACGAGTAGGCACCCTTCAGCAACTCGGTCGCCGAAGTGCCACCTGCATTCGGACCACGCAAGATGTCGAACAGCGCGATGGCGAATGTCTTACTGGGGATGTATGACGGCAAGTTCTTTCTCACTACGGAGCTCAATTCCCGTATGTTCGGCCGCCCCTCCAGCTTCGCCAACCCGTCCTTGAGTTTCGACGGACAGCGGACGAGGTTCGTGATCAGCGGGTGCTGATAAAGCTGCGTGACGAGATCGAGCGGTGCTGCTGGCTTCGCCGCAGCTGCCTTGGTTTGCTCACCCTCCGTGGCTGCGGGCGGATTGAACGTGCCTTTCAGCATGCTCTCGATCGCGTTGTACAGGTTCGAAGAGCGCCAACCGAACGCTGTCGCAATCAGCTCCTGGACCGTAGTGACCAGGAGCGCGAGCAGCGAGAACAGAAATACGACCCCGATGGCGACGTCCAAGACGATGCTCATGATTTCCCAACTAACACCGAGGGCGCAGTCACTCGATGGTCATTTGTGAACTGCGCCTGAACCGACTCCGACGCTCCGGTGTCCGGGCCCACTCGCCGCCCCATTGACGCCATGTTAGGGGCCCCCATGCCCGAAATTCTACAGGTCAATGCACGTGAAATCCTGGATTCTCGCGGAAACCCGACGGTCGAGGCCGAAGTTCAAACCGACAGTGGCTTGGGCCGAGCGGCGGTGCCGAGCGGCGCCTCGACCGGTGAACACGAGGCGATCGAGCTGCGCGACGGGGACAAGAAGCGTTACCTCGGCAAGGGGGTGACGAAAGCCGTCGCCAACATCAACGATCAGCTCGGCCCAGCCCTGATCGGCCTCTCGGCGCTGGATCAGCCCGCGATCGACAAAGTGTTGCTCGAGCTAGACGGCAGCCCCAACAAGTCGAAGCTCGGCGCGAACGCGATCTTGGCCGTATCGATGGCCGTCGCGCGGGCTGCGGCCGACACCGTCGGTCTGCCGCTCTGGCGTTATCTGGGTGGCATTCAAGCGCGCGTGTTGCCGACTCCGTTGATGAACATCATCAATGGTGGCGTCCACGCGGACAGCGGCTTGGAAGTGCAAGAGTTCATGGTGGTACCCATGGGCTTTTCCAGCTTTGCCGAAGCGCTCCGCTGCGGCACCGAAATCTTCCACAGTCTCAAAGCGATCCTGAAGAAGGACGGGATGACCACCTCCGTCGGCGACGAAGGCGGCTTTGCCCCGCGCTTGGCCTCGAATGAAGAAGCCATTCAACGCATCATCGGCGCCATCGAAGCCGCTGGCTACAAGCCCGGCGAACACGTGGGCATCGCGCTCGACGCCGCAGCCAGCGAATTCTACAAAGACGGCAAATACACCTGGGACAAGAAGCCGCACAGCGCCGCCGAACTAGCGGAGGTCTACGTCAAACTCGCGGAAAAGTACCCGCTCGTCAGCATCGAAGACGGCTTCGCCGAAGACGACTGGGACGGCTGGAAGCTGATCACCGACAAGCTCGGCAGCAAAGTCCAACTCGTCGGTGACGACCTATTCGTGACCAACAAGGAGCGCCTCGCGCGTGGCATCGAAAAGAAGATCGCCAACTCGATCTTGATCAAACTGAACCAAATCGGATCGCTGACCGAGACGCTCGACACGATCCGCCTCGCGAGCACCGCGGGCTACACCTCGATCATCTCGCACCGCTCGGGCGAAACCGAAGACTCTTTCATCGCCGATCTCGCCGTCGCCACCAACGCGGGCCAAATCAAGACCGGCAGCCTGAGCCGTAGCGACCGCATCGCGAAGTACAACCAGTTGCTCCGCATCTCCGAAGAGCTCGGCGACGAACAGGTCTACTCCGGCAAAACGCCCTTCACCAAACGCTGATTTGCCCAAGTCCGGGGGTGGGTCGCGCGGACCGCGCCCACCCCAGACCCGTAGCTGCGTCTTGCGCGCGCCTTGCTCCGTGTGCGCGTCGGAGTTTCGACCTCGACGCAGCGAGGGTCGGGTTATGGGCGATATCGTCAATGCCGCCATCGCCCGCTCCGTCCTCGTCGGCGCGTTATTTCTTCATCGCCCAGCTGCGGGGTTTGCGGCCACGGAGCCCGAGCACATTGAGCGGTTCGTCCGAGACGCCGAAGGAAACGATGTCGCCGAGTTGCACGGCGATGGTGCGGTGCGGGCCGTCGAGGTAGAGCGCGGCATCGTCCATCTTGCTTTGGACCGAGATCTCGCGTGAAGCGTCGACCACGAGCTTGAGCAGCTTGAATTTGCCGTAGGGAGAATACGGTTCGCGCACGACCAATTGCAGGTCCTTCGAGCTGAGCGGCAGGATACGTCCGCCCGCGGAGCGTTGCGCAGCGGTCGAGCCCGCGGCAGGTCCGATCCAGATCCCGCTCGAGCGCTGCTCTTCTTTTTGTTTGCCGACGTGCAAAATGTAGCGGGAGGTCGCCGCGGGGCCGGAGTGGCAATACAGCGCCTCGTTCAAGACGCGCTTGGAGCGCATGCGCCCATTGAGCGACACGGTCATGCGCGTGAGCAGCAAGCTCTTCAGCTTGCCGTCGAGCGCACGCAACAGGTGGCTCTCGAAATCACTGCGCTGCGCCGCACAGAAGAAGCCCACGCTGTGTGAGGGCGCGCTGTTCACCCCCAACACGGGCACGCTGCCGACGTTGTGCGAGGCTGCCAGCAGCGTGCCGTCGCCGCCCACCGCGATCACGAGCGAGGCATCCGAGGTATCGAACGCAGCGTGCGCGCGTTGCAGAAACAAGGCTTTGGCGCCCACGCGATCGAGCACGCGCGCAACCTCGTCCATCGTGCGGGAATGTTCCTTGTGCGAGGCGAGCCAGCTCGCGACGCTCGGATCGCGTTTCTTGATCAGGCTGCTGGCGCGCGGATCGCCTTCATCCACGACGAAGCGACGGTAGGCCGTGCGCTTGCCCACCACGATCACGTGCGGCCGGTTCAATACAGCTTCTCCGCGAGGCGCCTGAGCGCAAGCTCGGTCTTGGCGTCTTCGATCGCGCCGCTGCGGCACAGCTCGAGCGCTTCGAGCAGCGGCAAATCGAGCACTTTTCCGAAACGCTCGAGCGCCGAGCCGTCGAGCTCGGGTTCTCGTCGCGTCGTGGGATCGACTCGGACCTCGAAGAAGAACTGGCGCTCCGCGACGAAACCCGGCGCGGGAAAGACACTGCTGCCGAGCGGCGAGAGCGCTGCCACGCCGACTTCGAAGCCGAGTTCTTCCAGGAGCTCGCGTTGAGCCGCACGCGCCACACCACTCGGTGAGCGCTCACTGCGCTCGACCAAACCGGCGGGCAGCTCCCAAAGGTTGCCGTCGCACGCTTCGTCGGGGAGCGGCGAGTGCGCTCGATCACGCATCGTCAACGGCGGACGCAGCGCGCTGCGCAAAAACACGTGCGCGGTGCCATCCTGCGTCACGTAGTGCGCGGCAATCACGACGGCGTCGATCGCGTTGCGATCGATCGCGTCGTACAGGAAAGGCGCGCTTTGCGTCCCATCCGGATACGTCGCTCGATAACGACGCCGTACTAGTCGCAAAAATCCGCTCTGGTCGGGCAGGCTTAGATCTTCCAGCAGCTCGAGTTGGATCTTGGGGAATGACAGTTCGGCGCTGAGGGCCATACGCCGGCCATTCTACAGTGGTTCGCCCGAGATCCAGCGCCGAGCGCGACCAGCCCGCGGTCGATCTGCGAGCAATCCCTCGCCCGCGCCCGCGCCAGCCCCAATTTCTAACCCGTTTCTTCCTTTCTGCCTCGCAAACGCACGTGGTAGAAGCCGGTCGTTCAGTCGCCGCCGGGAGGACCATGTTGCAGAAACTCGCTGTCATCAGCCTGTGCTTAGGCACCCTCGCGCCGTCCGTGGCCCTCGCCGCGCCGCCGGCGAAGGCCAAAGCAAGCGCCACGCTCAACCTCGAGAACAGCAAGAAAGCGCTCGAGAGTGGGGATGAAGCGCGCGTGCTCGCGGCGCTCGACGAAATCGAGCAAGCCGGCGATCGAAAAGCCGCACCGCTCGTCGAAGCGCTACTCAGTCGAGGCGCCAATAGCGCGGTGCTCGTGCGCGCGATCGCCGTCGCGGGAACGCTCGGCGCGCCGTCGTCGAGCAGTGCGCTGGCGCCATACGTGAGGCACCGCGCGCCCGAGGTCCGACATGCCGCTGCGCGGAGCTTGGCGCGCACCAAGGGCAGCGTCGCAGTCAGCGCGTTGCGCGAGGCACTGCGCGGTAACGATCCGACGCTGCGCAGCGCCGCCGCCACGGGCTTGGGCACGCTCGACGCGAAGGAAGCCGTGCCGGACCTGTTCGTGGTGTTGCCCAAAGAGGTCCCCGAAGCGGCGGGCGCGATCGGCGTGTTGTGCCGCGGCGACGAGTGCAAGCGCTTCGTCGGGCTGCTCGGCAAGTTGCCGTTCGAGGTCATGGAAAGCGGCTTTTTGCCGCTGCTGCTGCGCACGGACGCGGACGCGCCGGATGCGGCCAAGCTACAGCTGATCGAGCAACTGCGGCGCATGGCCACGCAAAAGTCGGGCGCGCTCTTGGCCACCGCCCTCGCCAGCTATCCCGCGAACGGCAATCCCAAGATCCGCGCGGCGATCGACGCCGCAATCCACGGCCACCCTGTCACGAGCACCGAACCATGAGCTTTCGTCGATCCTTCTCCGTTCTCGGGCCGACTCTGCTGTGGCTCGCCGGCTGCAGTGCGGCGGGCGTCAACTCGACGAGCAAGGCGCTCGACCCGGACTGGCAGAATGACTCCGGTGCCTCCATCGCGCAAGTCGAGCAGCGCCTGCATTCGGCGCCCAAGGTGGCCAACGCGCGCGTCGCGGTCGGCGTGAGTGACGCGGGTCTAAACGCTTCGTCGCTCGACGGCAAATCGCATTGGACGTATTCGGGTCATCCTACGTCGGCGCCGATCATCGCCGGGCCGCTGGTGATCTTCTCGGAGGGTGATCAGGTCGTCGCACTCGACGCCAACTCCGGCGTCAAAGCCTGGAGCATCGGTAACCGCGGGCTCAGCTTGCGCGGCGCGGCGAATGACGGCTCGAGCAGCGCGTTGGTCTTGGCGGACACGCACAAGAGCCTTTTTCTAGGCATTTCACGCTCGGGTTCCGCGCTCGGTTCCGTCGAATCCAAGGCCGATCTGGGTGTTCCAGCGGCTCGCGCGGGCATCGCCTTCGTGCCCTGGAGCAATCAGTACGTCTCTGCCTTGGACATCAACAGCGGTGATGAGAACGGCCGATTGCTGGCCCGAGTCCAAGTGAGCCAAGCGCTCAACTTCGGCGGCGACATTTATTTCGGCGAACAGGGGTTGATTCGCTTCGACGAAAAGGTGCGCTTCGCGAGCACCAATCAAGCCAACCACGTGGGGTTGCCCAAGCTAGAGCTGCCCGGCAAACCGAGCTGGCTCGGCAGTGGGCTCGTGAACTCGTCGAGCCAGGCCAACGCGCGCACCAAGATCCGCATCTTCGCCGCGCCGGTAGCTACGCCCAACGGCGAGGTGACGCTGGGCGCGGGCACCTTCGCGGCCACGTATTTCAGAGTCGTGTTCGGGCTCGACAGCAAGAGCGGCGCGCTGCGCTGGGTGCGCACACTGCCCGCTGACGTCGTGGGTGGCGCAGCCGCAAGCTCCGGCTTCGTGTTGTGCGACGCAAACGGCAAAGTCTGGTCCCTCGACCGCGCCGGCGCCGACGCGGGCAACCTAGAATTGGGCGCGAAAGCGCGCTTGTGCACGGTCGATACGGGCGCGGAAGAGGTCGCAGCAGCACCCGCGCGTGGCAGCCTGGCCGTGCAAATCAGCGAAGCGCTCGACAATCTCGAACCCACCATGGCCGAAGCCGAACGCTACTTGGTGAGCGAGCTCGGTAAGCTCGAGGATCCGATCGTCACCAAGAGTTTAATCGATCTGTCGAGCAGCCCGCGCGTGCCGCCCGATCTGCGGCTCGAAACTCGACGCTTGCTCGCGCTGCGCAAGAACGGCACCGAGTACATGTTGAGCGCGCTCGCTCGTCATTACGATTTCGTCTCGGGCGTGCTCTTGCCGCCGCCGGTCGGGCCGCTCGCGGACGCGCTCGCAGCGAGTGGAGAAACGCGAGCCGCGCCGCTGCTCGCCAAGCACCTGAACGACCCGGCGAACTCCGCGGATGACGTCGCTCACGCAGCACGCGCGCTCGCCAAATTGGCCACCGTGGCCGAGTACGAAGACTTGCGCACGTTCTTCGCGCTGTATCGCGCGACGGCGGACGACGAATCACTGGTGGCGGCGGTCGTGTCCTGCGCGGAGGCGCTCTTGCGCGTCGGCGGCGCGGACGGACGCGCGGTCGTCGAACGCGCCGCCCAAGATCCATTGACGCAAAATGACGTCCGCCGCGCCTTGGCCATCGTGCTCGCCAAGCCGGCAAGCGCCTCGACCGGCCGCGCGGCCACGCAATAAAAGTGCCGGCGCGTTCGCGCCCTCAGAAATCGCCGCACTGAACTGAAACTTCGTCGAGCAGGGTTCCGTAACTCATAGCGAACGATTCAATCGCATACGATTAAAACCGGAGCCTGATCATGACTGAAAAGATCCTGGAAAAACGCCTGTACACCGCCACTGCCAGCGCCACCAACGGCCGTGAAGGCCGCGCCAAGACGGACGATGGCACGCTGGACTTGCCGCTTGCCCTGCCCAAAGCCATGGGCGGCAATGGCAATGGCACCAACCCTGAACAGCTCTTCGCTGCGGGCTACTCGGCGTGCTTCGGCAGCGCGTTCAACCACGTGGCGCGTGCGCAAAAGATCAAGACTGGCCCGGTGACGATCACCGCCAAGGTGACCATTGGCACGGTCGGTGAGGCCTTCGGTCTCGCCGTCGAGTTGACGGCCGAGGCGCCCGAGTTGCCCCGCGAGCAGGCTGAAGCGCTGTTGCAAGCCGCACATCAAGTGTGCCCGTATTCGAACGCAACACGCGGCAACATCGTCGTCGATTTGCGTTTGGCGTGAGCCGAGGAGCGCATTTGCCGAGCCGCACCGATCCACCGACTCTCGAGCAACACCTGTGCTTCGCGTTGTACCGCGCTTCGCGCGCCATGATTCGCGGCTACGGACCGTTGCTCGAGCCACTCGGCCTCACGTACGCCCAGTATTTGGTGCTGGTCGTGCTTTGGGAGACCGACGCGGTCTCGGTGCGGCAGCTGGGGGAACGGCTCTCGCTCGATTCGGCAACGCTCACGCCGCTGCTCAAGCGGCTCGAAGCACAGGGGGCGATTATGCGACAGCGCGACTCGGCGGACGAGCGCGTGGTGCGCGTGCACCTGACCAAACAAGGCCGCGCGCTGCGCGCCAAGTGCCGCGACTTTCCGCTCGCAGCTGCCTGTCGTTTGGGTAATTTCGCGGACCCGGCGCTGCTCGCTCAGGTCAACCGCCTGCGTGAGGAGTTGACCGAGCTCGCCAACCGACTCGAAGGCTCGGACTAAAAGAGCTCAGCGCACGAGGCCGACGCGGCGTCCGAGATCGGACACGAACACGCCGCGCGGATCGTATTTCGCCTTGATTTCGAGCCATTGATCCAAGCTCGGGTACATGGCGCGAAAGGTGGCCGCGTCGAGGAACGAATCCTTCCCGAGGTAAACGCGCCCACCCGCGTCCAAGACCAGCTTATCCAACCGCTTGAGTAACTCCGCGGTGCGCTTGCGGATCGGGAAATCGATGGCGAACGTGTAACCCTCGCGCGGGAACGAGAGCAGCCCGTCGCTATGCTTGCCGAAGCATTTGAGCACGTTCAAAAACGGCAGCTCGGTGGACGAGAGGATGGTCGACAAGATCTCGCGCAAGCGTCGAGGCCCGTCCTCGAATGGGATCACGAATTGATACTGAGTGAAACCAGCAGGACCATAGCCGCGGTTCCAATGCGCGAGCATGTCGAGCGGGTACGTGAATTTCTCATAGTGGCTGAACTCCGTAGTGCGCGCCTGGATCTGCTGCAGCAGCGCGTTGACCACGCGAATGCTCAAGCGATTGAGCGTCAGCGTCGGCAAATCGAAGGGCACGGTGAGCTTGGGTGGCCCGGAAACGCGCAGCGGCTGGGCCGCCAAAGCCGCGGGCAGCTCGTCCCGGCGCGCGTGTTCACCGAGCGCCAGGACGCCGCGGCCGAGCCGCGCGCCGGTCGCGAACACGTCGAGCGTGGCCACGGAATAGGGGAATTCGTGATCGTACTCTTCGAACGCGGCGAGCATGCCCTCGAGGTCGTTCACGCGAATCGAGCGCTGCCGAAAAAACGTGGTCTCGACCCTCCGCAGTCGAATCGTCGCGGTCAGGATCACACCGAGCAAGCCCATGCCGCCGAAGGTGGCCCAAAACAGATCCGCGTTCTCGGTGCGGCTGGCGGTCACGACCTCGCCACTTGCAAGCATGACGGTAAAGCTGTCGACCGAATTGCTGAAGGAGCCTTGCACGTGGTGCGCTTTGCCGTGCACGTCGTTGGCGATACAGCCACCAATCGTAACGAACTTCGTTCCCGGGCTGATCATCGGGAACCAGCCGCGCGGCGCAAAGTCACGCAAGATGTGCTCGAGGCTCACACCCGCCTCACACGTCAGCGTGCCAGTCGAGTCATCGAACGCGAGGTAGCGATTGAAGCTCGTCATGCCGAGCACGCGCCCACCGGCGTTGGTCGCCGCGTCACCGTAGCTACGGCCCAAGCCGCGCGGCGTCGTGCCGCGCGCATCGAGCGAGGCTCGGATTTGCGTTTCGAGTTCCGGCTCCCGCACATCACAGTCGACGCGTGCATTCGCGCCCCAGCCCGAGAGGCGGGTGAGGTAGGGCTTGGCGGGTAAGGTCGCGAGTTCGCTTCTGCTCTGTTGCTGCGACAGACCTAAGCTCTTACCCACGGTATCCATGCGCTTGGTCCTAGCAGGCCGGCCACATCTAGGCAAAACCCGCTATTTTCTGGGCTTTCCCTGGGCGTCCCTAACAGTGATACGCTCGAGCACGAATGACCTTCGAGCGCATCCGGCATCGGCTGCAGAGCGGGCGGCCATTGGTCGTCGATTCGGACACCGGAGCGGCCTTTCGCGCTCGCGGCGTCGAAGTCGATTCACCCGGCGTACTCGGCCAGATGCTGCGCGAGCGTCCGGGTGAAGTGCTGGCTCACTACCGCACCGAGGTTCACTCGCGGGTCGACGTCCTCTCCGCGCTCACGGCCGACACGACGCCACGCGCGCTCGCCGAAGTCGGGATGGAGCACCGCTCGGCACAACTCACGAGGCGTGCCGTCGAGCTCGCGTTGGAAGCCGCCGAGGAAGGTGAAAACCCGATCGCGGTGGCCGGCGTGCTCGGTTCGGATATGGTGAGTCCGGTCGCCGCCGATCGTCTGCACGACGAGTTCACCGAACACGCTGCACGGCTAGCAGCGGCCGGCTGTGAGCTGATCCTGGCGCGCGGGCAAGGCTCGCGACTCGGCTTGATGGCCGCAGTGGTCGCGGCGGCGCGCACCGATCTGCCAACCTGGGCCGTGCTCGAGTTCGCCTCGGGCGAAGAATTGACCAGCGCCGGCACGGCGGCCGATCTGGTGGCGACCTTGGCCGAAGCGGGCGCGAGTGTGATCCTGTTCGAGGTCGCCACGGTGGACCTCGGTTTGGCGTATTTGAAGCGGTTTCACCCTGCTTTTGCGCAGCATGGCATCGCGCCGGGCGTGCTGCTTGCCGCTGGTGAAACAAGCGTGCGCGGGTTCAATGACGAAACGTCGGATCCGGAGCGCTGGGTCGAGCGCGCGGTTGATTTGAGCGGGGGCGGAGCGCGCGTGATCGGCGGCGGTGCCGGAACCACCGAAGCCCACACGCATCGTTTGGCGCTCGCTTTGGGGTCCCTGCACCCTTCGTCGCGTCCCGCGCAGCGCAGCGGCGGAGGCGACCTCGACCCAGGTCGTCGCGACTGCTAAACGCCAACTCGACATTTTGAGTTCGATCGTCCAGGGCCGGCTTGCGCTCTGTCAGCCTTGCTCCAGGACTAGCTACTCGCGAGACCAGACACCGTGGATTCAACCGACGACCAGCGCCCGCTCCGCACGAGCGATGATTTGCTCGAACTCTTCCAGCACGCGGAAAAGCCGCGCTCTGCGTACCGGATCGGGACGGAAGCCGAAAAATTCGCCGTCGACAGCCAGACCGGCGCGCCGCTCGAATACGACGGACCACGCGGCGTCACGCGCATCTTCGCCGATTTCGTCAAGCGCGGTTGGCGTGAAGTCCGGGAGACCGCGGACGGCCCAGTAATCTCGCTGTTGCGCGATCAGCACTCGATTACGCTCGAGCCCGGCTCGCAGTTCGAGCTCAGCGGCGGCGCGGTCACGAGCATCCACGAAACGCGCGCGGAGTTGGACGAGCACTTTGCGGAGCTCGAAAACATTTCGAAAGAAATGAACCTGACCTGGTTGGGGGTTGGCTTTCACCCCTTGGCCAAGCAATCGGATCTTGGTTGGGTACCCAAGCTGCGCTACCCGATCATGCGTGACTACCTGCCAACGCGTGGCAGCGGCGCCTGGGACATGATGCGCCGCACCGCGACGGTGCAAGGCAACTACGACTTCTCGGACGAAGCCGACGCGCTCAAGAAGCTCGTGGTCTGCCTCAAGCTCGCGCCCCTCGTCAACGCACTCGGCGCCAATTCGCCGTTCATCGAAGGCAAACTGTCCGGCTACAAGAGCCGCCGCGGCTACACCTGGCTGCACATGGATCCGGAGCGCTCCGGCTTGCTCCCCGCGCTCCTGCGCAAGCCCAAGCCGAGCTATCGCGACTACGCCGAGTGGGCACTCGACGCCGGCATGTTCCTGTTCAAACGCCACGGCCGCGTGGTCCACAACACCGGTCAAAAGTTCCGCGACTTCATGCAAAACGGCTTCGGAGGAGAACGCGCCACGTTCGGTGATTGGAAGATGCACCTAAACACGCTCTTCCCCGAAGCGCGACTCAAGAGCACCCTCGAAGTACGCAGCAGTGATTCACTCCCCGCGCGCCTGCTGTGCGCAGTCCCCGCCCTCTTCACGGGCATTCTCTACGACGAACGAGCCCTCGCCGAAGCGGACGAGTTCGCACGCACCATCGACGTCGATGTGCTGCTCGCTGCGCGCCCCGCACTCGTCAAAGACGGCCTCGCCGCCAAAGTCGGCGATCGCCCCATGCAACAACTCGCCGAGCGCATCCTCGAGATCGCCAATGGCGGCCTGTCACGACGCAATCTGCTCGATGCCCAAGGCAAAGACGAGCGCGTGCACCTCGAGCTGCTCACGAGCCTCGTGCAAAGCGGGAAAACGCCGGCTGACGCCGTGATCGAAGGGCTCAGCGCCGAATCCACGCCGAGTGTCGCGGACGTGATCGCGCGCTGTCACCTCTAACACGAGACTGGCTCGGCGAGGCTGACCGCGAGGTGTGCATCGAAAGCGTCTACGGTGACGCTTCATCGGCAAGTGTCTGCACGGCGCCGCCGGCCACCCGCACTTTGACCCCCAGCGCTATCGCCCAAAGCCCCTGCCGCGCCTTCGTGCGACGTGGAGCGTTCGGAGGCGATTTAGGGAATAGCAGCTGAGACAGCTTCGATCGGATCGCTGAGATTTTCGAGTAAGCGCATCGCTTCGTCCGTCAGGTAAACACGCCACGCCTTGCCAGTCATATCGCCGCCGCGACTAACGAGGTCTCGGTCCTCCAATCTCCGCACCATTTGTGAAACCGTGGTCTGATCGAGCTCAAGTCGGGCCGCGATCTGAGCCTGAATGACCGCGTCCTCTGTTTCGTCGATCAGGCCTTGAGCTGAATGCAGCAGTAACCATTGCGGGAAACTCAGCCGCGCCCCAGCGCAAGCTGATGCCACGCGCCTTCGCCAGCGCATCGCCGAGAGCCACTCCGCCTTACGCAAGTCGGTCGCGTGCAAGCCGTGAACGGCCGGTCTTTCGAGCCAGCGTCGTTCCTCGAGCAGGCGCCGTGCTTCGCCGGCTCGGCGCTCTGCACGCCAGCGCCGCTCCTCATCGCGGTCGAACATCGGGCTATTTCTCGTCGCAGTCATGCGCGTGTTTCCTCCGTGGCAGGGCCTCGCACTCAGAAAGATCGTTCTGTGCACCCAGCAAGCCCTCGTTGCACCCATCGGGCGCCGCCGGCTCCGGTTGCGGCCGTAATTCACGATGCCCGACCGCGAGAAGCCGCTCAACTCGCCCGGCTACAGTCGTAGAAGATCACCCGAGTCTGCCCCGACCGCGCGCACCGCTTTTGGCCGTATGGAAGCCGCCGTGCAGGCAATCCACGCAGGCGCGTATGACTCGAAATCTTACTGTGTTCACACAGCATCATTTCCACAAGAGCCAACGACCGCCGCGATTGGCAACGATTCGAAGTCTTACTGTGTCCACACAGCATCATTTCCGCGCGCACCAACACTGCCGCCACCATGGGCAGCGATTCGAAATCTTACTGTGCTCACACAGCATCATTTCCGCGCGCACCAACACTGCCGCCACCATGGGCAGCGATTCGAAATCTTACTGTGCTCACACAGCGTCATTTCCGCGCGCACCAACGACCGCCGCAATAGGCGATGGCTCGAAATCTTTCTGTGGTCGCGCAACAAACCGCCGCGATTGGCAACAGCTCGAAATCTTTCTGTGTTCACACAGCATCATTTCCACATGCACCAACTGCCTCCGCCAAGATGGGCAGCGATTCGAAATCTTACTGCGTTCACACAGCGCCATTTCCGCGCGCGCACCAAGAGCTACGTCCGCTCACGCTTGGGCCACGATTCGAATTTGCTCTGTTCGCGCAGCGGCACTTCGCGGGCGCCGGGGCGGCACGATTCTTCGCAGAAGCTTGAATTCTCGAATCCTAGTGGGACAGCCTTCGAATGGCGTCAGCGAGCGGTGACGGAGCGGTGGCGGAGCTGCGGCGGCGCCCGAGCGCCATGCGCGCATCGCGCACGCCACGGGAGTAGGGGCCATGGTCAACGCGAGCGCGCTTTGCCCCGCGTTGTCGCGTTGTCATGGCGCCACATTTGGGGGGCGATGCGGGAGATCGAGCCGGCAGCGTGCCACCGGACTAGGCCGCGTTCGCGATGCGAATCTTCTCGGTCTGACCGGCGCGATAGAACGCGCGGAGTCGATCGCGCGCGCGGTCGCGGTCGTTGGCGGCGAAGACTCGCGAGACGAAACGCGCGGCGAGGTGGTGCGCCAAGCGGTAGCGCGCGCCCGCTTCGGTGTCTTCCGGATCGAGGAAGCGCGGGCTGTCGAAGAGCCGGTCGAGCAGCTCACGTTCGTTGTCCGCGGTGAAGCCGAGCGAGAGTACGAATTTGTCGACCTCCGCTTGGAGTTCCAATTCGAGCTTTGTGACGGGGAGTGAGATCCGCGCCCGCTCCACCAAATAAAGGAAGTGACTCACGCCTTCGGCGACTTGCAGCCACACGTCGCTCAGCGCTCCGCCGGCCGGGATTTGTTTCGATTCTGGCGGCAAAACCAGGGCGATTTCGAGTTCGTCCGCGGACTCGCGCACGAGCACCACTTCGCGGCTGCCCTGATCGCCGTCGCGCACGAAGCGCGTCACGTTGGGCGCGCGCTCGAGGCCGTAGAAGCGCTCGAGCTCGCCCTGAATCCGTCGCAGCTCGCGCTGCCGACGCGCGGTCAATGGATCCCCCCGTGCCCCCGCTGCGGCGTGAGACCTCGGCCGGCGAGCGCCACGGCGAGCGGCGCAGATCCCGTCTTCATCCAACGTTCATACAAGCGCACCACTTGGCGGTTCGAGTTGTGCGCTGAGTTGGCCTGCAGCACGTCCGCAATGCGCGCGACGACTTCCGCGAACGTCGCGAAGTTGTCGGCGAGCTCGCGGAAGACGTCCGGCGCGCCGGTGCCGTCGCCCGCGGATTGGCGCAGCATGCTCGCGGCGCCGTCGTAGGCGCGCGCGCCGAGCGTTCGCACGTAGCGTAGCTCGACCCCGCGTGTAGAGAGGTGGTCGGCGAAGAAGCCGCTCGTGTAGAGCACGCCATCACCGAGCGACCGAAGGCGCTCGAAGCGCTCGCTGCCGGCGGTGTGCAGCGCCTCGTCGAGCAGGAGTGTGAGCGGGCGCTCGAGGCTCGCGGCTTCGAGGCGGTCCGGCTTGGCGTAGTCGGCCAGCAGGCCTGCCAAGTAGTGCGCTGCAGCTTCGGTCGCCGCGCATTGCTGGGTGCGCACGGCTTGATCCACCAGGTGGTGAAAGAAGGACTGCAGGTCGCTCGCTAGGTCGATGTCGGGTTGTGCCGGGCTCATGACAAAGCTCCTTCCGAAGAGGCGCACGGGCTGCCAGCGGGGCACTTCGAGGGACAACTGCCTCCGACGCGGGGAGCGTCGGGGTTCAGGCTTCGAAGGCTTCCGCTGAAGATCGGCACCTGCTCTGATCGTACGGGCAGAAGTGTTTCCGCGTTATGTAAATGCACTGCTCTTTTGAGCAGTTGCTCGTCACTTCTTCAGCACTCGCGAAGGTCGGCTGCCAATCGGGAATCTAGTGGCGCTGTCCGGCGCTAGTGCTCAGACGACTCGAACTCCACCCTCGTCTGCGGGCTGCCAGGCCAATCGTCAGGGGCGCCCCTTGACAGCTGAGGGCCGCTGGCTAAGTTCGCTGGCGCGTTGTTAGCACTCGCAGTCGTTGAGTGCTAACCGCAGAACTAGAATAAATTCAAAGGCTTACAGCGAATTCGGAGCACTCTGACGGGTGATTTTGAGGGGGGAAGCGGCAGCGCTGCCTACGCCCCGAATGACTCTAGCCCCGAACCGCTAGGCCACGAGCAACAACAACCAACACCCGATCGAGGGATCCACATGGCTACCAAAATCCGTCCGCTGCAAGACCGCGTGATCGTGAAGCGCGTCAAAGAAGAAGAGAAGACCAAGGGCGGGATCATCATCCCGGACAGCGC
>Ga0164308_10000545_pt1 | contig 20497 bp, 19 predicted proteins | sample Whisoiple_246_MG_FD_109983 | JGI IMG/M metagenome (GOLD analysis project Ga0164308, IMG submission 109983) | Soil microbial communities amended with fresh organic matter from upstate New York, USA - Whitman soil sample_246_MG | ecosystem: Environmental > Terrestrial > Soil > Unclassified >...
CGATCTCCAGCCCCTAGACAGCGCTGCGATTGCTCGCTTCCTCCGAATCCTCAATGGCGCGTTCAACATCGACATCGCGACTCAACGCTTGCGGGCGGTGGACACCCTGGCGCTCCGCTTCGAAGAGGCGAGCGCGGAAATTCAACGGCGGCTGCTCGAGCTCGCGATAGTCGAACTAGACGACGCTCTGGAGGATCTCTCTACGAGTATCTATCCAGCTGCACAGGCAGAGCTGAGCTCGGCCAAGGATGAGCTAGCCCGGGCAATCGCGGCAGTGACTGGGGCAGACCGAAAGCTTCGAACCGAGACCGCGCTCGTGAAGTGTCAGGGAGCACGCGACCTATTTGGTTCGAAGATCGACTTCGTGCTCGGTTCCGGCAACCTGATGTTCTGATGAGCTGGCCGAGCTGCACGATCCGGAGTCGCGCAGCGAAGCGAGCACGGCCGGGAGCGTGTTCACGCCCCAGTGCTCGACGTACCGGCCGTTCTCGAGCCGCACGATGTCGATCACGTCGATCGCAACGCGCCGGTGGGATGCGGGGATGCCGAAGAATTCGCCATGGTGTGTGCCGTGAATGGTCTTGCGCGTGGTCACCTTGTCGCCTTCTGCGAGTTGTTCGTGGATCTCGACTCGAAGATCCGGCAATGCGGGGCGCAGCAAGCGTTTGAAGGTGTACAGCATGCCTTCTGGACCGCTGGGCACTCCCGGGGCGGCCGTTCTGTTGACGAAGTTCGGCGCCATGAGCTCGGCGAAGGCAGCGTCATCGCCGCGTTCGATCACCTGCTGATTGAAGCGCAATACGGTGGCCTTGTTTGCTGCGAGAAGCTGTTCGTTGGTTTGCATCTGAGACACTCCATTTTCGAGCTGGCCGGCGGTCGGTGCCGGCCAGAGGTAATGCTAGAGTTTTCCCTATGACAGGGAAATTGCCCAAGAATGGCATCGGTCGTGCCAAAAATGGGACGATCCACGGCGGCGCGCGGTCGCTGGATGACCTTGCCGTGTTCGTATGCGTCGCCCAGCAGGGTAGCTTCGTCGCCGCGTCCCGGCGCGTGGCGATTCCGACCAGCAGTGTGAGTCGCGCCGTGGCCCGCCTCGAGCAGGAACTCGGCGTGCAACTGCTTCGTCGCAGCTCGCGCAAGGTGGCCGTTACGGATGAAGGTCGCCAGCTGCTCGACTGGACCGGTCCACACCTCGAAGGGCTGGAAGAAGCGCTCGCCTTGACCGCAGATCGCCGACCGAGGCCGCGCGGAGTCGTGCGCGTGACGGCCCCGGCGTACACTGGATCGACGCGGATTGCTCGCTCGTTGGCGGCCTTCTCGCTCACGCACCGCGAGATCACGATCGAGTTGGATGCGACCAACGTGATGCGTGATTTGTTGCAAGACGGCTTCGATTTCGCCGTCCGAGTCGGCTCGTCCGTGAGCCCAGACTTCGTCGCTCGACGCCTTTGGCAGGGCCAATATGGGCTATTTGCGGCAGAAGCCTTCGTGAAAAACGTGTTGTCTGGAAATGCCCGAGTGAGTCGGGAACTCCTGGAGCGAAAACCCTGCGTGGCCCTACGTCGGTCCGCCTGCTGGCGCTTCCGCAGTCCGAGCGGAAGCCTGATCGAGATCTCGCCGCAGCTGACCTTTGCGGTCAATGATCCGCGCGGCACGGCCGAGGTCGCTCGGCAGGGTGTCGGTATCGCGCTCTTGCCTTTGGATGCCGTGACCGATGATTCACAGGGCTTGGTACGGTTGACGACGGACTTCGGTGAGCCAGAACCGATTGACCTGTACCTGGTTTATCCGACTCGTCGCTTGCTTCCGCAACGGGTTCGCATGGCCATCGACTGGCTCATGAAAGAGGGGAAAGCGGGCGAAGCGACCACTCGAAGCCCGCGGCGGCGCTAGCCCTGGTGCCTGCCTGCGCCGACCTCGGGCTTCGCCTACAATTTCGGGATGTGCAGGGTCTTGCTGATCATGGCGCTTCCGTGTGCCACGTACAGCAGGGAGAGCGGGTGCAGCGAGACGGGGCCGAGCTGCCAAACGGAAAACGGCAGCGCGACGCCGCGCTTTCCGAGCCAAAACAGGATTGCCCACAGCAGGACCAGCAACAAGCTGCTCGGGATGGGCATGCCCTCGAAATAGCGGACCTTGCCGCTCGCCCCGGAAAGGCTCGCCGCCGTGACATTGTAACGCGCGAGACGGCTGATGCCGCAGGCCACGAAGTACATCATGCACAGCGCGTCGCCCTCACCGCGCAGTCCGCAAGCGAAGCCCATGGCTGCCGGAGCGACGCCGAACGAGACGACATCCGCCAATGAGTCCAACTCTTGGCCCAAGGGAGAGGCTTCCTTGCGCAGCCGTGCCACGCGGCCATCCAGGATGTCCATCAGCAGTGCGACCGGCAACAACGCCGTGGCGAGCCAGAAATAGCTCGGCTGCTCATCAGCGCAGAAGCGCATGAACGCTAGAATTGCGCCGGAGCCCGCCAAGCCGTTGCCCAGAGTGAAAAAGTCCGCGGCGCGAAAGTCGCGCAACATGGAAAAGTGACGGTGCGGGTCGGAAGACATCGATGGGCCGTTCAGCGGCATGGCCGCGCAGGCCAGCCTAGCAACGCCCGCCGTCACTAGCGAGACTTGTTGATGATTTGGTCCGAGCGAGCGATCGGGCAGAGATCAGCGGTCGTCGTCTCGTCTAGCGCGCTGCAGGTTGGCGCATTGCTGCCCCAGAAAGCCGCATTAAGTGGCGTGTGGCGGGCCAGGCCCGCGCATGACGAGCCGGGATATCGAATCGAGTACAAGCTCGAGGAAGCGCTTGCTACGATGGGGGATGTTCCAGTCGCTCGACGCGCTGCGCTCGTTGTCATGCTGGGTGCTGACCCTGGCCGGTGCTGCCACGTACTTGGGATGTTCGAGCAGCGACCAGGGGGCGAGCCGCGCGATCGGCGGCAGCGCTGGCTTCCGGGAGGCAGGAGGCGGCGGGCCAGCGTCCGCAGGCGAACTGGGCAGCGATGATCCAGGCGGCGCCGGCGTGATCGCCGGCAGCTCGTCGGGCGGGTCAAGCGCTGGTCAAGCAAGCGGCGGCGGGGCAGGGCAGGGTGGAGACTCGATCACCGCCACCGGCGGCACGGCGGGGATGAGCGGATATTGGAAGCCAAGCGCGGGCACGAGTTGGCAGTGGCAACTGACCGGAACTATCGACCAGACGGTGAATGTCAGCGTGTATGACATTGACGGCTTCGATACCGACGAGGGCTTGGTCAAATCGTTGCACGCGCAGGGACGAAAGGTGATCTGCTACCTGAGCGTTGGCAGCTACGAAGATTGGCGGTCGGACGCCCAGAGCTTTCCGGCAGCGGTGCTGGGCAAGGAATATCCGGGCTGGCCGGGCGAAAGATTCGTAGACATTCGTGCCCAGGCGCTGCGAGCGATCATTGCCGCGCGCTTCGACCTCTGTCGGCAAAAAGGCTTCGACGGCATCGAACCGGACAACATGGATGTGTTCAGCGCCGATTCCGGCTTTCCGCTGACGCAGAAAGACGGCATCGACTATGCCAACTGGATGGCAAGCGAGGCCCACGCCCGCGGGCTGAACATCGGTCAAAAAAATGCGCCGGAGATCGTGAGCGCAATAGAACCGGCGTTCGATTGGCTACTCAGCGAAGATTGCTACGACCAAGGCTGGTGCGCAGACGTGGCCGAGTACGTGCGCAACGGCAAACCCGTGTTCATGAGCGAGTACACGGATACCGGAGTCGATTTCGCTGCGGCGTGCAGCTGGGGCAAACCCAAGAAATACAGCCCGATTCTCAAAGGGCGGGATCTAGACGCCGCCGTCGAGTTTTGCCCCTGACCCATCAGGCCCCGCCACGGCGACTCAGCTCGGCCCGAGCGCACGCTGATCGAGCGCGCGGCGCAGCTCGGAAATCAGCACCTCGCGAGTGATCGGCTTCGCCAGGACGGCCCTGACATTCGGATTCGGCAAGTCGACGCTACTGTGTCCGCTGAGCACCAGGATGGGCAGTCTAATTTCGAGCTGCCACAGGCGCTCGATCACCTGTTCCCCGGACAAGCCCGGCATCGAGCGATCGATGAGCAGCGCGTCCACCTGCGCGCCGCGCTGCAAGGCGCTCAGGGCTTGCGTGCCGTCCTCGCATTCGACGACGCGAAAACCGCTGCGTTCCAACATTGCGCGCAGCACGCGGCGCACGGCTTGCTCGTCGTCGACGATCAAGATGGTCTCGGTGCCGACCTGCACTGGTCCTCGCTCGCGCGGTGTCGAAGTCAGTTTCGCGACTGGCGCTGCAGGTAGCTCGATCTCGAAGCGGGTGCCTTCGCCGAGCCGCGTGCTGCATGAAATGCTACCTCCGTGATCGGTGATGATCGCGTAAGCGCTGGACAGCCCGAGGCCGGTACCGCGGCCCATCTCCTTGGTGGTGAAGAAGGGTTCGAACACGCGCGCACGCACCGCTTCGGTCATGCCTACGCCATTGTCCGTAACGCTCACACACACTCGCCCGGGCGTCGGCACCGAGAACTCGACGCGCAGGCTGGGTTGCCCGCGCTCGCTCTCTACGAGCGCGTCCCGCGCGTTCAAGCACACGTTCAGCAAGACTTGTTCGATCTGGCCAGGGTTGCCGAAAACGGCTGGAATTGCCGCGGGCAGCAGCTCGAGCTGCACCTTGTGATCGAAGGTCGAGCGGCACATGTCGACGATTCGACGTGCGGCGACCGTCAAATCGAAAGCGATGCGCATCGCGTTGTCTTGTGGCCGCGCGAACAGCATCAGTTGGCGCACCATCTCGGCGGCTCGCATGGACGCATGCTCGACGTCCGCCAGACGCTCGGCGACCGCGCCTTCTGTCGCCGCTCGGCACTCGGCCACGTTCGGTAAAATGACGCTCAGCGCATTGTTCAAATTGTGCGCGATGCCCGCCGTCAAGCGCCCGACAGCTTGGATGCGTTGCGCTTGCGCCAAACTGGCCTCGAGCTCCTTACGTTCCGTCACGTCGAGCACGCCGCCACGCAGCGCCTCGAGTTGGCCCTGCTCGTCGAACTGAGGCACGCCCTTGGCGATTACGTGTCGCACGGTCCCGTCCGGTCGAACGATGCGGTACGCCATCCCGTCGTAGGCCCCGCTCTCTACGTATCGGTCGATGGTCTCGACCGCCTCGGCACGATCCTCCGGGTGGATCAGCGCCAGGTATTCTTCGCGGCTACGCGGTGCATTTTGGGGTTCCACGCCGAAGATTGCGCACAGCGCTTCATCCCAAATTAACTCATTTTTCCGCAGCCACCAGGTCCAAGTTCCAACGCCGCTCGACAGCAGTGACAAGCGCGCGCTGCTCTCTCGATCGCGGAGGCTCTGCTCCTGAGCCTTGCGCTGAGTCACCTCCGTGCTCGAAACCAACATGAACACGACCTCGCCCAGGTCTCGGACTGGCACGAGCCTCGAATCCCACCAGCTGCCGTTGACCGAGCGAAGCTCGATGCTCGTGGGCTCCCCGGACTGCCAAGACTGTTCGAGGGCACTTCGATAACGCTCTCGGTCCTCAGCGTGTACGGAAGTTAGACAATCGGTACCGATGAAGGCGGCTGGGTTTTGCCCGGCCTCGGCGCGGTTCAGGTAAAGGATTTCGAAATCCCGACTGAGCACCATAATCAGATGCGGAAATGTCGAAAGGACGAGCGGATCTCCCAGCAACCGATTGAGCCGCGGATCGGTCGAGTAGCGACTGGCTTGACGCTCGTGAAGCTGTGTCTCGACTTCGGCGAGCTTTCGCTCGAGCACTTGAATTTTCCGCTGGGCGTCGTGCAACTCGCTCAACTCCGCCTCCGTGCCGGGCATGGTATCCGCAATAGCGGACGATGGCATTGTTTCTTTCTAACGAGACGCGCCGCTGGTTCTGATGAAGGTACGCGGCGAGTGACTTCGACAGACCGCTTTTCGCGCATTACAGGAGCGCCACAACCGGTAGCTAGGTGCAGGCTACCACACGCGCTTCACTTCGGTGCCGTCGGCGACCATACTGCGAGGCTTTCCGAGTCTTATCCCGCTCATGGATTCGTCAGGCGCACCACCCACCACATCCGGGCTCAGCGAAAAGTTGGCGCGAGAGTCGGTTGACGTCGTGTCGAGCCCGCTCCTGCTCGCGGCGCTCGAGTGCATGGCCGATTCGGTCGTGATCACGTCCGCCGATGGTTTGGTGCTGTACGCGAATCCGGCGGCGCGCCATTCGCGACCACTCGAGGTCGTCCAAACCGAGCAAGCGCTGGCGGGTTTTGGGCTGTTTTTGGCCGACGGGCAGACGCCCTTGACGCCCGAGAACACTCCGGCGAGGCGCGCGCTAGCGGGTGAGGTGGTCCGCGACGTCGAAATCGTTCGTCGCCTGCCCGGTTCGCCCGAACAGTCGTTTCGCGTGAACTCCACTTTGATCGAGGACGCTGCTGGCGCGGTTCAGGCAGTAGTCAGCGTGGGGCGTGAAAACACGCGGGCGCGCGCGGTGCGCCAAGCCCTGATCAACAGCGAAGCTTTATTTCGAACGGTCGTTCGCAACCTGCCCAATGGAGCCGTGCTGGTGTTCGACCATGACCTCCGCTACCTGGTGGCGGACGGCGAGGCGCTGCTGGAGAGCGTTGGCTTTTCGAGCCAAGCGCTGGTCGGCAAAACGCTCTCGGACGTGGCAGCGCCTCAACACTTCGAGTCGCTCGCGGCGCGCTACCGCGCGGCCTTGGCCGGTGAGAGCCAAAGCTTCGAAGTGGCTCGAGGAACGCGGACGTACGCGCTCGATATCGTGCCGGTGCGCAACGATCAGGGCAAAGTCATCGCCGGCGTGGCGTTGGTCTACGACGTGAGCAGCCACAAGCAGACTGAAGCCGCGCTGCTACAGCAGACCATGCTCGTGAACGAGGAAGCCGCGAGCGTGGAAATCTTGCAGGCGATCGCGGCCGCAGCAAATTCGGCGCAAACGACGCAAGAAGCCTTTCAGAGCTGTCTACATCGGGTGTGTATGTTCATGGGCTGGCCGATTGGGCACGTCTACGTTCGGCATGGGGCCGTGCTTCGGACCTCTGGTTGGTGGAACGGCGCATCCGCGCGCTTTGCCAACTTTCAGGAGCAGAGCGCCGCGCTCGAATTCGCGGCCGACGACGACATGGTAGGTCAGGTGCTGGGCTCCGGTCTCGCCACCTGGCTCAGCGATTTGGAGAACGAGAGCACCTTTTTACGCGCGCGCAGCGCCAAGGAAGCCGGCATCCAAAGCGGCTTTGCCTTCCCGGTATTGATCGGCAACGAAGTCGTGGCCGTGCTGGAGTTTTACTCGGAGCGAAGCGAGGAGCCGGACCTGCGCTTGCTCGAATTGATGAGCAACATCGGCACGCAACTCGGCCGGGTGGTGGAACGCGAGCGCGCGCGCGCCGACACACTCAAGTGGGCCGAGGAAATCAGAAATCTTTCGGTCCGAGACGAACTCACCGGTTTGTACAATCGTCGCGGCTTTCTCGAACTCGCGCGGCTGGTCATTCAGCAGACCGATCGCGCGCGCGGATCGGCGCTGTTGTTCTTCTTGGACCTGAACGGCATGAAGCAGATCAACGACCAATTCGGGCACGAAGAAGGCGACGCCGCGTTGCGGGAGACGGCGAGCGTGTTGCGCAAGACCTTCCGCGCATCGGACGTAGTGGCTCGCTTGGGCGGTGACGAATTCGTGGCGCTGCTGCCGGAAGCGAGCGTCGACCAGCTCCGCGGGTTCACCGCTCGCATCGAATCGGAGATCGCCGAGCGCAATCAGAATCCGAGTCGGCGCTACCTACTTTCCGCGAGCGTGGGCGGCACGCTCTACGATTCGTCGCACCCGGAAAGCATCGAGGCCTTGTTGGTCAAGGCAGATGCGCTGATGTACGAAGAGAAGCGCGCGCGCAAAGCAGTACAGAGGGTGCGCGGTTGAAGCGGCCTCGGCCGACTCCGGCCGCTCGAGCGGCAGGAGGCCGCCGCGCCCGACACTGAGAGCTGCATATGCTCGATTTCGCGGTAGTTCCCGTGCGGCTGGCACGATTTTGCGCGACGTTGGCCGAGCGAGAGTTAATCCGACCCGGGGTTGGTCGTTGACTCAGGTGCATGGCCTGCGAACTCCTCACGACGTCGGGTGCCGTATTCGTTCTGTGGGGCGCCCCCGAACTCTCCGATATGGATCGGGTGATGGCTGCAGTCGAAGGTGCGGCGGCCGCCTGCGGTCACCCCATCGTGTACGTGACTCGCGTGCCCGTGGACGCTCCGCCACCGAACGCGCCATTTCGAGCGCGGCTCGATGAGCTGATGCCGAGCTTGTTGAAGGCGTGCTCGACCTATCACGTGGTGCTGGAAGGGGAAGGCTTCGCCGCAGCGATGAAGCGTGGCGTGTTGACGGGTATGTTTCAGCTGAGTTGGCGCCGCAAAACCTTCTTCGTTCATGCGAACGTGAGCGAAGTCTCGGGCACCGTTGCCGTCGATCAGCGCCCCACCGTGGCCAGGCTACTCGAAGCCGCGAACATGCGCGGTTTGCTCGGTAGCGCACGCGAACCTCGTCAGCAACGCGCGTAGTTACGCTCGAGAGCAGGCATTCTAACGCGAGCAGCTCCCACAGCCTGTCTCACGGGCTCACGGATTGCTCCCAAAACACCACTTGCCCTTCGCGATTGGCGACGAAGGAAACGCCGCCGTCTTGCGAGATGACGACGGCGAGCCCCTCGGGGTGGTCGTTCACGAAACGGTACGCTGCGCGATGGCGCGTGCCGACATTTTCTACGTCTTCTGGTTGGCGGACCTGGCCCTCGGTGTCGATGGCGCGCCACACTTTGGCGGGCGTGGGAAGTTCCGCGGATACTTCGGCGCCGAAACCGAGGACGCTGAAGCGCTTGTCGAGAACGAGCGCGCCGTCGATGGCAGTCAGATTGGAGAGCACACGGCTCTGCTCGAACACCGCTTGCTCCAGTTCCTCGAAGCGCGCACTTTGGTTCGAAGCAAAGTCCGCCCAGCCTACCGAATCTTTCGACGTCGCTTCAGCGACCGCTTCCAGGATCTGAAACAAAAGCGTGCGATAGCGGCGCGCCGGCTCGTCTTGTGCGAGCGAATACTTGAGACGCAAGCCCCGGAGTGGCTGGCTTTCGGCTTCGACGCGCGGGTCGACGATCAGGATCAGGCCGCCGTGACGAGCGCCGCGCACGAGCTGAATCGAGCGTCGCAGCATTTGTTGCGCGACCTTTCCGATCAGCGAATGCTCGACCGAAGTCGGTGAAGCGACGCGGGCCTGCAGTGCAGCGTGCTCCTCCTGAATGACTTGTCGCTCGCGCGCGAACATTGCAGGTAACCAGTTCGAGTCGAAGACATCGAGCGCGGCGTCCACCAGCAGCCCCCGTTCCAGCGCGCCGATCAGCTGGCCCGCACAGCGCACCGCGAGCTGCCCCGGGGCGGTTACGTGAATGATGGGATCGTAGGTCCAGTTTGGCACGACGCTGCGGCCGCCCCAGGTGGGGGCGAGCCAAGCCGGGCCCGAGTGGGCAACCCCCCAAATCCGCAGCTTGCCTTGCTCTGCTCGCGCCGCGATCAAAGCGGTTTCGAAGGGCACGGCTGGCGCCAAGCGACGCAGCTCGTCGGCTGTCAGTGGCCGACTACGATCGAACTTGAGGCGCAGCACCCCTTGATTCGGTACCCCAGAGTCGGGCAGCTGCTCGGGCTCGGTGAGCAGCAGGCGAAAGCGGGTGGTGCGCGCCTCTTCGGTCGTGAGTGAGGCCTGAAATGCGGCCGACAGCGCGTCTTCGAGCAACACCGACGGCAGGGCCAAGCGGCTGCCCGGGGGCCAATGCGCCTCGACATAGCGGGCAAGGTCGGGGGGGTACACGCTGGGCCGGAGCATGACCGCAGTATGCCAGCGCACCGCTCGCGCGCGAGGGCTTTGGTGCGGGCGCTGCTCGCCCGCGTTCAACCCAAGAGTGTGAGCGCGATACCGAGCACGATTCCGAGCACGGGCAGCAGCTTCTTTCTGCCGTTGCTCTCCTTGAACAGAAAAACACCGGCGGCGAACGCGATCAACGTGCTGCCTCGGCGCAGGCTGGCGACCAGCGAGATTAAGCCCGCCTGCTCGCGCAGCGCGCAAAAATAGGCAAAGTCCGCGCAAAGCAAGCACAGCGCAAGGACCAACATGCTGAACCGAAACTGGAAGGGCGCGGCCGTGGCCCGCTGCCTGCGCCGTGCGAGCCACCACAAGCTCGAGAGCGGTGCGAAGAGCGCGAGCAGGTAAATCGAGAACCACGCCTGCACCGTGGCTGGCGCCAGCTCGAGCTTGCCCAAGAGCAGCTTGTCGTACAGACCGCTCGCCGCGCCGAACAACGTGCCGAGCACGAGGTAACCGACCCAACGATCACGGTGGAAATGCACCCCCTCGAGCCGCCCAACCAGGGAAAGCCCCAGGAACGACAGCAACGTGGTCGAGATCCCCAACACTTGAAGCAACGAAGGGCGCTCGGCGAGCAAGACGATCGCCGCTGCCAGCGTCCACAAGGGGCTCGTCGCCCGAATCGGCGCGGCCAGCGAAATGGGCAGGTGCTTCACGGCCAGGTAGCTGCACAGCCAAGACGCGGCGACGATCACTGCTTTGAGCAGCAGTTCCGCGTGACCTAGCCAATCGAGCCGAGCAACTGCGAGCGTGGCGGGCAACGCGCCGGGCACTGCGCGCTGCACCAAGAGCAGCGCCGACCAGACGGTCGCGCACGTGCCAGTGCTGATGAGCAGCACCGGCAGCACCGGATTGTCGCGCAGGGCGTGCTTTTGACAGGTGTCGTAGAGACCAACGAAGAGCGCCGAAGTAAGGCTGAGCGGGGCCCAGTGCATGAACGGTGCGGCGAGGGGTACTCGCTGCCGCCCGCCGACGCCAGCGATTACTGCGCGCGCCGATAATAGCGAAGGGTTAGCGGGTGACTGCGGCGAGTGTCTCTGATTGGGGCGGTAGACCGCCACCCGTTCGCGGGCGCTATCCGCTTCACGCCGGGGGCTCGCTCAGCGCGAGCTCGATTCGCAGGACGTCTTTGAGTTTGATCGCGCCGAGCAGCGCCTTGTACTGGGAAATCCCCCAGCGGCTCGGTGTGAGCTCGAACGCGCAGCGGTAGGTCCCCTGGTCGTCGCGGCGGACCTCGAAGCTCAGTGGCTGGCTTTTGCCGACGAGTTGCAGCTGGCCGGACACCTGGTAGCTCGAGCCTTGCTCGTCGCTCGCAATTGCGCTGCCCGTGAAGGTGGCTCGAGGGTGCTCCTTGGTGTGCAATACCTCTCCGTGCATGGCCTTTTCTACGTCCGCGCGCTTGGCGTCGTCGTATCGTTCGGCACGCAGTCGTCCGTCTTGCATCGGTCCTTCCACGGCGAGCGACGTCAGATCGAAGACGCCCGCGAGCGCCGTGCCCTCCAGCGTGATCTCGAAGCTGCGCAGCGCTAGCCGCAGGTCGTGAGCGACCGCCGACATCAGCCCTTCTTTGAAGGTGAACACCTGAATGCTGCCAACGGCTCGACGCATGGCGGGAGCTTACTGCGAGTCGGCGCGACTCCGCTAGTTCGAGCCAAGCTGCGGGAAGATGCCTCGACGCCGAAGCTCGCGAAGAAGCGTGCGGTAGCGCTTCGAGATCGGGTCGGGCGATCGCGATCCAGCAACGCAGCTCGCGGCGCGCTCTGTTGCAAGCGAAGAGCGGCTGCCTGGATTCAATCCCTCTCCTGCGTCAGCGACGCCGAAGGCTGCGTGCTCTGTGACGTGTTGATTGACCATCAACCAAACAAACCCGAGGCTAGGTAGGTACAGCGAGGTGCGTTGTTGAGCTGCGCTGCGTAGCAGAGCATGCTGCAGCGCCATGACCGCCAGACGAAATGACGAGCTCCGCAAGCTCGACGATTCAGACGCCCCCGCACCCCGCACGCCCCAACAAATCGCCGCCGCGGAGGAGCACGTTCGCGGCATCCTCTCGTTTCTGGGAGAGGATCCAGCGCGGGAGGGCTTGCTCGACACGCCTGCGCGTGTGGTGCGCGCGTACGCCGAGCACTTCGCCGGCTACGCTCAAGACCCCGCGGAGTACTTGGCAAAGACCTTCGAAGAAGTGGAAGGCTACGACGAGCTGGTGTTGGTCAGTGACATCGAACTGTTCAGCCATTGCGAGCACCACATGGTGCCTTTCGTGGGCAAAGCGCACGTGGCGTACATTCCGAACGGGCGCGTCGTCGGTTTGAGCAAGATCGCACGTGTGGTGGATGTGTTCGCCAAGCGCTTGCAGGTCCAAGAAAAGCTGACCAAACAGATCAGTGACGCCATTCAGAGTCACCTGCAGCCCCAAGGTGTGGCGGTGATCCTCCAGTGTCAGCATTTTTGTATGTGCTATCGCGGCGTCAAAAAGCCGGGTTCGTGGACCACGACCAGCAAATTGCACGGCATTTTCTTGAACGATGCGGCCGCGCGCATGGAGCTCTTCACCTTGATCGGTCTAAAGCGTCAGATTGGGGGGCAGGGCGTTTGAGCGCGCTGGCGGCGGTCGACATCGGCACGAACTCCGTGCGCTTGCTGATCACGGATCCGTCCGGGAACGAGCTCGAGCGCTCGATGCGCATGACGCGTTTGGGCCAGGGCGTGGACGTTGCGGGTGAGCTCGCAGCGGAGGCGATCGCGCGTACCGTTCTGGTGCTCGCGGAGTATGCGGCGCGCATGCAGGCGCACGGTGTCACCCGGGTACGCGCGGTGGCGACCAGCGCCGCGCGTGATGCGCGCAATGGCAGCGACTTCTTCGATGCCGCGCAGCGAGCGCTCGGCGTGCGACCGGAGCTGCTGAGCGGCGACGCCGAGGCGCGTTTCTCCTTTTCGGGAGCAACCTTTGGCTTGAGTCAGAGTGACGGTCCGTTTTTGGTCATCGATCTGGGCGGCGGTTCGACCGAATTCGTCTTGGGCCTGGAGCAGCCGGAAGCAGCGATTTCCCTGCAAATGGGCTGTGTGCGCATGACCGAACGGCACTTGCGGAGTGATCCGCCCTCCACGGAGCAGCTAACGGCCTGTGAGAGCGACGTGCGTCGTGAACTCGCTCGCCTGCGCGAAGTGATCGACGTAACGAAGGCGCGTCGGGTGATTGGGCTCGCGGGCACGGTGACGGCGCTCTCGGCCATGCAGCTCGGCTTGAGGCACTACGACGCCACACGCACGCATCACAGCCGGCTGACCGCCGGGCAAGTCGCGGCGCTGAGCTCGCGCTTGGCCAAAGCGAGCGTGGCCGAGCGGCGTCAGCTGCTCGTGGAACCAGCGCGCGCGGAGGTGATCGTGGGCGGCGCAGTCGTGCTTGCGACGCTCATGCACGAACTCGGCTTGAGCGAGCTGCTGGTGAGTGAGCGAGATATCCTGGATGGGCTTTTGGCTTCGCTCCGCTAGCCATCGGGCGTGAAGCCTGGGGCGGTTTCGCCCATGTGCGCGCGGCTCGAATGCCCCTTGGGCTGCGCAGCGCGCCGAGGCACTGATTGCCGCCTTGGCGACCATCGCGTGCGGTGTCATGGTCCGTGTTGCCCATGCCCGTGACGATCGCCTTCGACAACAGTTACGCACGCCTCCCCGAGCGCTTCTTCGCTCGAGTTTTGCCGACTCGAGTGCGCGAGCCGCGCATCATCAAAGTGAACCACGCGCTCGCGGAGCAGCTCGGGCTCGACCCCGCTCAGCTAGACTCTCCCGAGGGGGCGCAAGTCTTGGCCGGCAACGTCTTGCCCGAAGGAGCGGCATCAATCGCGCTCGCCTACGCTGGCCACCAATTCGGAGGTTTCTCCCGTCAGCTCGGCGATGGACGCGCGATCTTGCTGGGTGAGGTGCTGGATCGCGATGGCGCGCGCCGCGATCTACAACTCAAGGGTGCGGGCCGTACGCCGTTCTCGCGAAATGGTGATGGCCGGGCGGCGCTCGGACCGGTGCTGCGCGAATACATCGTGAGTGAAGCAATGGCCGCCTTCGGCGTGCCCACGACCCGCGCTTTGGCCGCAGTCACCACAGGAGAAACCGTGCTGCGCGAACTGCCCTTGCCCGGGGCGGTGCTCACGCGCGTCGCTGCCAGTCATCTGCGGGTGGGCACGTTCGAATTTTTTGCGGCTCGCGACGACCGGGAGGCGCTCCTCGAGCTGACGAAATATACGCTCGCGCGCCACTACCCGCTGCGGAGCGAAGAGCTACGGAGCACGAACAGTGAAGCCCTGCGCCTGCTCGACTGCGTAATCGAGGCGCAGGCCGCGCTGGTGGCGCGCTGGCTCGGTCTCGGCTTCGTGCACGGCGTGATGAATACGGACAATACCTCGATTTCAGGTGAAACGATCGACTATGGGCCGTGCGCGTTCCTCGATGAGTATGACCCTGGCAAGACCTTCAGCTCGATCGATCACGGGGGGCGCTATGCGTTTGCCAATCAGCCGAAGATCGCGCTCTGGAACTTGGCCCGCTTCGCCGAAACTCTGCTGCCGTTGATCGCCGACGCCGATGCCGAAGCAGCGCGCTTGGCCACCGAGCGTCTGGAGCGTTTTCCCGGTCTGTTCGAGGCGGCGCACCTGCGCGTGATGCGGAGCAAGCTCGGTCTCGAAACGGAAGACGCAGCTGACTCGCAGCTGATCGACGATCTGCTGCAACGGCTGGCGCAGAACCAAGTCGACCATACCGTCTTCTTTCGCGCGCTCTGTGCGGCCGCGCAAGATCCAGCCGCGGCTACCCAAGTGGCGGACTTGTTCGCAGACCCGGCGTCGTTTCACGGCTTTGCCGAGCGCTGGCGACAGCGGCTCGAACTCGAGCGCGCGGCACCGGAAGAGCGAGCGCGCAGCATGCGCCTGAGCAATCCGGCGTTCATTCCTCGCAACCACCGCATCGAACAAGCCATTGTCGCCGCGCTGAACGACAACTTCGTCCCGTTCGAAACACTCGTAAGCGTGCTTGCGCGACCCTATGAAGAGCAGCCGGAGTTTGCGCACTTGGCGGAGCCGCCGTTGGTGAGTGAGCGAGTCCGGGCTACCTTCTGTGGAACCTGACTCTGCCGGGGTGCGCCCCGCAGCAGCGGGGGGTCAGTCGGGCAGCGGGGCGCGTGCAGACTCCAGCGGCGCCGCGGGCGCAAGCGTTGGTCGCCAATCAGCGCAGCGCCGAGAGCTTTGCGCTGCTCGCCGTGCCGCGTTGACTCGGAGGTGCCTCAGTGGCCGAGGGGCTGCACTACCTGCACTACCTGCACTACCTGCACTACCTGCACTACCTGCCGATCAACACGCGTTGCTCTCCGATGGCGAGAATCGGGACTCGATCGCTGCTCAGCCCGCGTGCTTGCATGCGCGCACGCAACTCCTTCGGGCACGCGCCGGGCGCGTCATCGGAGTTGATGAACGTATCGTAGTGAATCGGAATCATTTGTCGGGCGCCGAGCAGCTGAAAGGCGTCCAGCGCTTGGTTGGGGCTCACGTGGGTGTACTGCATGAAGTCACGTGGCTCGTCTGGGCAGATCGGCAACAGCGCGAGCGAAAGGTCCGGAAACCGGGCGGCAGTGGCCTTGAAGGCGCTGGGCAAGTAGGCCGTGTCGCCACCAAAATACACGGACAGCCCGTGGTACTCGAAGACGAACCCGGTAAAAGCCCTGGGCTCGAAGGCAGCGTCCAACGCGTAGCGACCACCAATGTGCTGCACGGGTACGGCTGTGATGCGCAGGCCATCCCGCTCGTAGGATGACCAGGTCTCGAGTTCGCGGATCTCGAACTCGTAGCGCGGCATGTTCGCGCGCACGCCGGGCGGCACGAGCACGATCGGCGTGCGTTGCTCGATCAAATCCAGACTGCTGAATGATAGGTGATCGATGTGCATGTGCGAGATCACCACGGCAGCCAAAGGTGGTACTCGCTCCGGATCGAGACCCGGTTCGACCAAGCGCGGCGATGTCTGCAACAGCTCGTGTGAAAAAATGGGATCGGTGAGCACGAAACGATCGTCCAGCTGAAGAAGCACCGTCGCGTGCCCTACCCAGAGCGCGGCGAGCCTCGCCTCGGGACGCCGGGGGTCGGCGAGTTTGTGCGCGACGGCGCGCTCCGGCGGCGCGCTCAGATTGCGCTTCAATCCACGCCAAGCGAAGCCGCAGCCCGCCAGACTCACGCTCATGACAAAGGCAATGGAAGCATCCAGGCGCATCAGAATAGCCGAATGGTGAGGGCTAGGATCACTTCGCGCCGGGTCAGCCAGGGCGAAACGGTGAGGTTCAAGCCGAGCGCGCCGGCGAACGTGAAGATCCCGAGGTCTGCCGCAGCACCACCTCCTCCGGCGGCTCGATAATAGGAGCCGCCGAGCGACCAGGAGAGCTTCTCGCCATGTTCGAGCAAGGGCAAATACAGACGTACGCCGGCGCGTACCAGCCAACTGCTTTGCTCACCGGTCACGCAACACGCCCACTCCGGCGAGACGTGCAGCTCCACGGAGCCCGAATGCCGCACGATCGGTGATACCAGAAACGTGCGCACGGGCCGCTCCGCGATGCCGAACGAATACAAGAGCGGCGTCAGCTGCCAACGCATGCCGCCGCCTACGTGCTGCTTACTCATCACGAGCAGCGGGCTTGGGATGAGCTGCGCCGCAGCCCACACGCCCACTGCGGCGACTGGACTCATCACTCTCGGCTTCGGCGCTGGCTGAGCAGGCGGCTCTTGCGCGTGCGCTTTCGACGCGAGCAGCGCCAAACAAGCCACGAACGAGACGCGAGTCACGAAGCATAGGTTACACCGGAGCGAGCGGCCCAAAGCCGCTAAAGCACACGCGAAAAGCGTGCGCAGACGCGCCGGGCACTTCTGCCTCGTTGCCACGCTCATTCGAGGCGCTGCCAGCTCACGCTCACCGAGCAGCCGGCGAGCGGTTCCGAGCGCGAGAGCGTTGGCAGCGCCTGCTTCGTAGTATAGAACATCAGTGGAAAGGGGAAGGCGGGATGCTCGGAAAACAAACCTTGGTTGCATTCGTGGCGACGACGAACGCTGCTCGCGCGCGTGCATTTTACGAAGAGACGCTCGGGCTGGACCTGGTCGCGGACGAGCCCTACGCGCTGGTGTTCGACGCCAACGGCACCCGGCTTCGCCTGCAGAAGCTGGCAAGCTTTCAGCCGCAGCCGTTCACTACTTTGGGTTGGACGGTCCAAGACATCAACGCATTGGTCGCGGCACTGAAGCAAAAGAACGTCACGTGTGAGCGATTCCCGGGTCTGGAGCAAGACGAACTCGGGGTATGGGCTTCACCGAGCGGAGCCCGCGTGGCTTGGTTCAAAGATCCGGACGGCAACGTACTCTCGATTACGGAATTTTGAATGCATGGCGGTCGGGGATGAGTAGTTTTGTCGATTTCGGATCCGAGCGCTTCGTCGCTGGTGCGTGTAAATTGGCCGGCATGAAGTCGCGGCGATGGGTGCTCGCGTTGACCACGGCCATGCACGTGGCTTCGGCAGGCTGCGCGTCGACGCAGCAGGCTGACCCTGCGAGCGGCGGGGCAGCGGGGGTTTTGGACGAACGCACTGCGGGCAGCACTGCGAGCGGCGGAGCGACTGCCGGCACCGGAGGAGCCAGCGCCGGCAATGCTGGTGGCAGCGCGTGCAGCGAACAACCAATCCCTCGACGAACCGAGGGGACGCCGCTGTCGCTGTCGCTCTCACTCGTCATGGCCGGTAAACCGTTCGTCTTTGGGCAGCCGAATGCGCTGGCAGACGGCGGCTCCCTGGTTCCGCTGAACTTCCGCTTTTATGTTTCGGAGGTGCAGTTGCTGCAGAGCACTGGCCAGGCGGTCCCGGTGGATGTGGTGACCGCAGCTGGTGCGCCGGAGCCTTACGGCGTCCACCTCTTCAATGCCGAAGACGAGCAATCGAGCACCTTGCGCGTGCTCGCGCCTGCCGGTGATTATTCGGGGCTCAGTTTCGCGCTCGGCATCGAGCTGGCTTGCAATCGTCAGGCCCCGGCTCTCCTGGGCGAGCCACTCACGGACGCTTCGCAGATGACCTGGCCGCATACGGGTGGGTTCTTGTTTCTTCGATACGAGGGGCGGTACACCGGCGCTGATGGTCGCGCCGGCGCTCCGTCCGACTTGCCGACTGCGGTGCACATGGGCGGTAGCATTGCCTCAGAGCTCGTCCCGCGCGTGACGATTCCGGGCACATTGTCGATCCCCGACAACGGCTCGCTCTCAAGAGCTCTGAACCTGGCGGTCGACGAGATGTTCAAAGGCGCAACCGCCGAGATCGACGTGAGCGACGTGGCCGTCGGTTTTTTGTCGACTCCCGAGTCGATCGCCGGCGAGCGTCTGCGGCGGAAATTGTCTGACCTGCACGTATTCGTGCTCGAGCCTTGAGAGATGTTCGAACGCTCGCTTCAGGCAGCGCTGGGTTTGCTCTCTCTGGCGTCGTTGCTGGGCTGCTCCGGCGGTGCCGGGCCCGAGCATGAACAAACTCCTTCGTTGATCGTTTCGACGATGCCGGCGGGGTTCCCGAAAGGTACGAACGGTGATCAGGCTCCGAAGGACAACGCGCTGACGCTCGATCGCGCATCGCTCGGCAAGCGACTCTTTTACGACCCGCAGCTGTCCCGCAACCGCGAAATTTCGTGTGGGTCGTGTCATCAGCAACAGTACGCCTTTGCCGACCCACGCCCCGTTTCGATTGGCGTTGAAGGGCGCACCGGCACGCGCAATGCGTCCTCGATCGTGAACGCCGCCTGGGGCAATAGCTTCTTCTGGGACGGTCGCGCCGACAGCCTGGAAGAGCAAGCGGGCGACCCGATCGAAAATCCACTCGAAATGGATCTTGCGTTATCCGAAGCCGTTGCTCGCGTCGCCAGTGATCCGAGCTACGTCGAAGACTTCCAGCAGGCCTACGGCGAAGCGCCCAATGAGAGTTCGCTGCAAAAAGCGCTGGCGAGCTTCGTGCGCAGCGTGGTCAGCGGCTCGAGCCCCTATGATCGACACCTACGCGGTGACGACACCGACTTCGGTCCGCAACGAAAACGCGGTGAAGCGCTATTCTCGAATGAGAAGGCCGAGTGCTTTCATTGTCATCCGTCGGGTTCACTGAGCAATGAGGGCTACTTCAACAACGGCACGTACACTGCGGGCGGAGACATCGGACGCCAGCAGGTCACTGGCCGCGTGGGCGACGAGGGCAAGTTCAAAGTGCCGGGTTTGCGCAACGTCGCCGTCAGCGCGCCCTACATGCACGACGGCTCGCTGCCCACGTTGGAAGCGGTCATCGAGCAGTACGATGCCGGCGGGCGGGGCGACCCGACCGCCGATCCCCTGATCAAGCCGCTGGCGCTAACGGCCGAGGAAAAGGCTGATTTGCTCGAGTTCTTGCGATCCTTCACCGATGATGCGTGGCTTTCCGATCCGCGCTTTGCCCCTTGAAGCTATGGCTCTGGCTTCGACCCTCGTCCGGGAAAACACAGCTAGAAAGCTTTCAAGACTGCAATTCGGCGCCGGATGTTCGTCCAGCATGCCCTCGAGAAGGGATGAACGCTAAACGCCAAAACTCCGGAGGAGGGGATTGGGCGCGCACTCGGCCCCGATGATCTCGCGGGAGCGTCGGGTGTCAATGATCCGCATGGCTTGGACTCGTCAGCCCTGTTCAGGGGGGCAACCAGCTCTTGCCGGTTTCGCAGTCGATGTGAGTCAGCTTGGCGCTCTCCCGCGAAATGTCGATGGTTCCGAGCATGATCGGCAACTGAAAGCGGCGCGGTCCGATTGAACCCGGATTGAATAGTGTTACCCCGCGATCGCGACCGATGAACGGCACGTGGGAATGGCCGCACACCACCAACGAGGCGCGTTCGCTCTGTGCTAGGCGCGCGACCTCCGCGCGCAACTTGGGGCCGTACACGGCGATGTGCAACAGCAGCAAGCGCAGCTTCATGCGCTCGCCGTCCATCAACTCGAGCGTCATCACGTCCGGCACCTCGCTCGTTTGCGCATCGATGTTGCCGCGCACCGCGAACACCGGCGCGAGCTCGGCCAAGCGAGCCAGCACTGCGAGGTCGCCGATGTCACCCGCGTGCAAAATTACGTCGGGTTCGAGTTCGCGGATTCGTTGTTCGGTCGCCGGGTGCGGTTTGCTGTGAGTATCAGCGACGACCGCAAAGCGGAACCTGCCGTCGGCCCGCGCTCGGAGCGTTGCTCGGCTGGCAATCGGCTTTCGCGCACTCGACTTTCGCGGCACGCGAGCAGTGTGGCACTGCGCGCGCGGTCATTCCAGCGCCGACGCCGATGCTCGCTACGACCCGCCCCGCCCAGGGCGGCGCGGCTTCGAGGCCCTTGCCCTCGGCGCGCCGCCCTGGGTTGTGAATGTCACTGCTTCCCGGCGCCGCTGCGCCGTGCGCGCGTGCGTGCCGCCTTGCGCGCCGCGGCCTTGCGTGCGGCCGGACCGCGGCTGCGCGCCGAAGCGCGTGCTTGGCGGGCGAGCGCGGGACGCGTGGCTGCCGCACGCGGTTCCCGTTCGAGTGCCTGGCGGGTCGC
>Ga0164308_10000546_pt1 | contig 20488 bp, 20 predicted proteins | sample Whisoiple_246_MG_FD_109983 | JGI IMG/M metagenome (GOLD analysis project Ga0164308, IMG submission 109983) | Soil microbial communities amended with fresh organic matter from upstate New York, USA - Whitman soil sample_246_MG | ecosystem: Environmental > Terrestrial > Soil > Unclassified >...
AGTAGGCATTCCAATCACCTGGGGTCCACAGCTTTGGTTTCGCACTTTCGGTTGTCATCGCTTTGATCTCCGTCGTAAGGCGCGGGCGCGCCTACGCTTCTGGATTGTTTCGAAGCGTTTTCAGCTATTGGGCGAGATGCACTCGGCAGGGAGCGCACGAATCACTACGATGGCGATCTGGCCCTTCGCTCGGCAACTTGTCTAGCGCCAATTCCCGCACGCACTGCTCTCAAAATCAGCGCACTCGGAAACGCTCGCGCGATCGCCGGAGAATTTCCGAGCGTGCGCCCGCTTACAGCTCGTCGAAGACGGAGATCAACTGCTCGGCAAACGAGGCTGCAGCCACGGGCAAGACCCGCCCGCGACGACTGGCGAGGCGGAGGCTCGCCTGTTGCAACTCCGGATCGGTGAGCGGGATAGATATCATGCCCGAAACATCCGGCTTCTTCCCGATATGAAACGAGAAGCACAGACCGTTGCTGGCGCGGGCGAACATCTTCGTCGTTTCGATCGAGTTGGACACGACCGCCGGCTCCAAGCGAATCGAGTGACGACGCAGGGTGAGATCCATCAACGCGCGCGCCGCCAAGGTCTCGTCCGGCATCGCGATCGGATAGGCGACGCACTCGCTCAAGCGCAGATGGGTGCGCGAAGCGAGCGGATGCTCGGGCGTGACCAGCACGCAAAGTGGTTGGATCGCCTCGGCCAAGACGGCCACCTCGGGATCGTCGCTGTGCTCGTGCGTCAGGATGAGCTCGACTTTGTCGCGCAGCAGCGCCGAGGCGATCTCTTTGGGACCTCCGACGCGCACCGAGAAGCCGACTCCCGGATGCTTTTCGTGATACTCCGCGATCGCATCCGGCAGCATGCGGCCGGTCACCGACTCGGCGACTGCGATGTGCACGCGACCGTGCACCAAGCCACGCAGCCCGTCGATCTGAGCCTCCACCAAGCGCAGCTCTTTGAGCGAGCGCCTCACATAGGCGAGCAAGAGCTCACCGGCAGCCGTCGCGCGCACGCCTCGCGGAAGGCGCTCGAACAGAGGGGAGCCAACTTCGGCTTCGAGATCGAGCACCCGCCGATTCAGGGCTGACGAGGCAATGTGCAGCGCTTCAGCCGCTTTGCGAATCGAGCCGTGGTGAGCGACCGCATCGAGGTACGAAAAGATGGTCGGTGGCTGAAGTCGCCACGAGGCGCCGTCACCACCCGCCGTCGCACGCGCGGACGCGAGGGATGTTCCCTTGTCGGAACGGGCAGCAGGTTTGCGAGGCACGGTTAGACGGGAGAATGCCGCGAAGCTCGCGCTCGCGTCTACGGCAGCGGCGCTCTCCGCCACACTCGGCCTGCTTTCTCCCTGCTTTCTGGCTGCTTTCTGCGCGACCCACGAGCGCGAGCGCACGCCCTTGTGACGCGATGCCTCGACGCGGCGCGGTCGCTCACTGCGGCAATGGGTCGCGACAATGCGACCACGGCGGATTGACCTGAAATCAGCCTGAAATATCCGCCGCTGCGCGCGCGCTCCGTTTGGTCTGTTTATTGCTGATGCCCTGTTCGCTTCTGTCCAGGCGTCTCTCCGTGAGGCCGTGCGCGGGACTGAAGCAGAAAAGGAACAATCATGAGGCATCTCGGACTTTTTTTGATGGGGTCGCTCGCACTTTCCGCATGTGCGTCGCAGAACACGCCACCCGCGGCCTCGTCCAGCACCGTGGCGCAAGCGACCAACGAGCCCAATCGCGGCCCGGACTTTGGCCCAGCGGCTTCGGATGGGCTGGCAACGTCGCCGGCGGAGCGACGAACCCCGAGCGCGACACAACCCACGCCGGCGATCACTCCGCCCCAGTCAGGCACCACCACCCAGGCCGCTCCTCCGACGCAAGAGTTCGCGACGGGTGAACGCGAACCCGCGGTCGGCACCAGCAGTGGAAACGCAGCTGCCGCCCCGTCGGATCGTTCTTCTGCGCCGCGCACGGACGCGGACAACTCGCGCGTCAACCAGCGCGATCGGAACAGCGCGGCGTTGACCCCGATGGATCAAGGCTCGAGCGCTTCGGACCGCGCGATCACCCAGCAAATTCGCAAGGATTTGATGAACGACAAGACACTTTCGTTCACTGCGAAGAACGTCAAAGTGATCACCATCGACGGCAAGGTCACGTTGCGCGGCCCGGTCAAATCCGAGGCTGAACGCAGCGCGATCGAGGCAGCCGCACGGCGAGCCACGGGCGATGGCGGGCGCGTCGACAGTCAGTTGGAAATCAGCAAGTGAAGGAAAGTGAACCATGAAAAAATCAGTGATTGGCATCGTTGAAACCCAGATCCAAGCCGAGCGCGTGGTCGACCAACTCCAACAACGCGGCGTCGCATCCGGTGACATCTCCGTATTGTTCCCCGACAAGCGCGGCAGCAAAGACTTCGCCCACGAACACCACACCAAAGCGCCGGAAGGCGCGATCGCCGGTGTCGGAGCGGGTGGCGTGCTCGGTGGCACGCTCGGCTTGCTCGCCGGTATCGGCGCGCTCGCGATTCCGGGCGTGGGCCCGTTGATCGCCGCTGGACCGTTGATGGCGACCCTCAGCGGTGCAGCCGCAGGTGCGGCCGTCGGCGGGATAACCGGCGGGTTGATCGGCATGGGTGTGCCGGAGTTCGAAGCCAAAGCGTACGAGGGCAAGATCCGGAACGGGAACCTATTGATTGCCGTTCACACCGAAAATAGCGAAACCGAGAAGCGCGCGAAGGAAATCTTCGAAGCCAACGGCGCGCACGACATCGCCGTGACCGGTGACTCGAGCGTCCCGAAGAAGAGCGAACAGGTCTCGCGCTTCTAGCCGTGAATCCATGGGCGCCGGCACGGTCGAGGCCGGCGCCCGTCATTCAACGGCCAGGGCGCGCACGACCGCTTCGATGCCGCGGGTGACTCGCGCTAGAGCGTCGTAGTTCAGCTGCTCCGGGCGATCGGACGCACGGTGGTAGTTCGGGTCGCGATAGAGCGCGGTGTCGGTGAGCATGATGGCCGGGTAATTGGCGCGCCGAAACGACCAATGATCGGACCAATCAATCCCCGGGAAGACCGCAGGCAGCGCGGCCCCCTCGGAGGGAAATGGTTCGGCCTTTCGAAAGACACCAATCGCCTCGCGCAGCAACGACCGCGAGCCGAGATCGCCGACGAACCCGAGGAAGTTGCCGCGCGACGGATAGAGCAGCCCGATCGGGAACGGATAGTGTTGCGAGTCGGCTTGCTCGGTATAATAGCCGAGCGTCTCGAGTGAGAGCATCGCGACGATCGAGTCACCGCGCAGACGACTATTGTCGGCGTTGACCCGCGACCCCATGCCGGCCCGCTTGAAATACGGCGGTTCCTCGTTGACGAAGAACACGAAGCGCACGCGGCGTTGCGCAGGCACCGCTGCGAGACGAGCCGCCAGCTCGAGCGTTGCGGCGACCCCGGAACCGTTATCGTTGGCTCCCGGTCCGGTATCGATCGAGTCGTAGTGAGCCCCGACGACGACGAGGCTGCCAGTGCGTTTGCCGCTGACCTCGAAGATCACGTTTTTTGCGTGGCCGCCCAGTGCGCCGACGTCTTCGAATTGCAGCAGAGTCGCGCTGGTCTCGAGCGGCTCCAAGCGTGCCGCCAAGTATTGACGTGCGGCTTCGAGATTCTCTGCGCGCTCCAGGCTGCGAGTCCCAATCTTGCCGGCGAGGGCCGTCACGTGTTCGCGCAAACGACCGCTGAGCTCGCGCAGCTCGGGCGTGCTGGCCGGAAGTGCCCCCGCGTACGAACTCCCGGGCATGTAGGTTGTGTAGACAACGCATGACGCGAGCAGCAAAAGGATGCTGCCGTAGAATATCAATCGAGCTTTCGAGCGCATCGGCACGGACTCTCGGTCTCTCGGCTATCCCACGCGGAGCGTGGTACGATTGGGAGTGGCCGACTCGAGTGAACCGCCGGCGGAACAGGAGGTAATCTTACCGCATCGCGGCGCGTTCCGTCGCTTGGTCGCGCTGGCTCGCGGCGTGCGCAATACCCTCAAGGCCTTCGTACGGTTGCTGGGCCGGCGCAAAGAACAACGCGAAGTCATGACCATCTTGGTCACCGGTGCCAGCGTTGGCATTGGGCTCGAACTCGCAAAATTGTTGCGAGAAGGCCCGCACCGGGTCGCCCTCACGGCGCGCACCTCCTCGCTCGCTCGTTTCGAAGAGGAAGGGCTCGTCCCGGGCGAGCGGCTTTTGCTCCTACCGCTGGACGTCACCATCGATGAGCAAAGACGCGCGGTCGTTCGCGCGATCGAGGAGCGCTGGGGCGGCGTGGACGTGCTGGTCAACAACGCTGGGATCGCCTACCGCGCGGTCGCCGAACACGTCTCGGAAGCCGAACGCTTGGCACAACTCGACGCCAACTTTCTCGGTCCCATGGAGCTGACCCGCTTGGTTTTGCCGCACATGCGCGCACAACGCTACGGCCGCATCATCAACGTCTCGTCCGTGAGCGGAATGACGGCCATGCCCACGATGTCCATCTACAGCGCCTCAAAGTTCGCGCTCGAAGGCGCCTCCGAATCCCTGTGGTACGAGATGAGACCGTTCGGCGTGCGCGTATCGCTGGTGCGCCCAGGCTTCATCAATTCCGACGGCTTTCGCAAAGTGCTCTTCACCGCGCAAGCCGAACGCGCGCTGACCGATCCGAACGACCCGTATCACGCTCACTACGCGAACATGCACGAGCTGATCGAAGGCCTCATGACGCTCACCTTCTACACGGCGCGCGACGTTGCCGAGACCATCCTCGACGTGATCGAGCAGAAGAACCCGCCGCTCTGGGTCGCGGGCACGCTCGACGCGCAACTCTTCGACTTCCTCCGTCGCATCATTCCCTCCGGCTTCTACCATCGGCTGTTGTACGCCGCGCTGCCGCGCATCTGGCGCTGGGGCCAGAGCGGAAGCCTCGCGCTGAGCAGCTTGCCGCCGAAAAAATAGCTTCCGCAACCGGAATATCTCGCAACAACGAGCGCTTGAACGCGGCCACCATGCCGTCGCCCGACCCATCGCCTGCGACCAACTCGCACGCGGCGGAGCTGCAACGGCTCGAGCGAAAAATGCTTCGCCTCGTCGCGCTGGGGTTTGCTGCCTGGGTCGGGTTTCGCCTCACGATCTACGCCTACAGCGGCCCGAGCGTGGCGTTGGGCTTGGGAGCGAGCGCCGCAATCGCCATCGTGGTCTGGCTTGCGCTCCTGTACTTACTCGCGCTTCGCCGTGAGCGGTAGCAACGGTGCTCGTCGCTTTCGAAGCCACCTGCGCGAGTGCGCCGAACGACTCCGTTTCGAAATGGGGTTGCCCCCATCGTAAAACGGCAGGGCGCGGCCTGCGCGCTCCGCGCGCAGGGGTCCGCCAAGCGTCCGGTCTTCGCCCGGCCGCGGGGACCCAACGGCTCCCGCCCTCGTGAACTCTACAGCTGGAGCTGCCGGCTGATTTCTGCCGCAGGCATCGCCCCGCTCAGACGGCGCGCCTCCGCACCATTACGGAAGAGGATCATGGTCGGAATACTGCGGATATTGAAGCGTTGTGCGACGGTGGGCAGCGCTTCGGTGTCGACCTTGGCGACCAACACACTGTCAGTGCGATCGCGCGCGAGCTTCTCCATTTCGGGCGCCACCATGCGGCAAGGGCCGCACCAAGCTGCCCAAAAGTCGACCAGCACTGGTCGCGGGGAATCGCGCACCAGCTCGTCGAAATCTTGCGCGCTCGCGAGCGCGACCGGGCGAGAAAGCGGCAAGAGGGGCGCCTTGCATTGTGCGCACTTGGCCTTGTCGAGCAGTCGCTTGGCGGGCACACGGTTGCGAGCGGAGCACGAGGCACAAGCGACTTCCATCCCGCCAAGATGCGCCCGAGCCGACGGCAGTCAAGGGGGTGGTTCAGTTCGCTGCGGGCGAATTCGTGCTCGTGATTGCGAGGGCAGGCGCGGCTGCGGCGGCGCGACGCGATGGCGAGGGGAACCTGGAGCGTGCTCCACGGGCAGCGCGCCCGTTCCCTCGTGGCCCCCAATTCCCAATCAAGCCTGAACGCGACGGCGAACCGCTTTGCGGCGCGCTCGAGGCACAGGCACCGCGGCGAAGATGTCTTTGCGCGCCCCCTCGCAAATGGCGACCACCGCCGGGTTCTTGATCTTGCGCTCGGCGGAGAGCGCGTAAAAGCGCTGACGCAGGCTTTCGACGCGGCCGACTCGTTGCAGGCGGTGGCGCGCGCCCACCTCTTCCGCGATCACTTCCGGCACGGCGCACACGCCGAGCCCGGCCTCCGCAACCACGTTGGTGAGCGCGGGGTCGTCGAATTCGCCGACGATGCGCGGACGTACGTCGTTGGCATCGAACCATTGTTCGAGACCTCGACGCAGCATCGACTGCGGGCCGGGCAACAAGAACGGCATGCCCGTCAGCGCGGCGGGAAAGCGGCGCCTGTAGAGCTTCGCGAGCGCGGGCGCCGCGAGCAGCACCGTCCCGCATTCACCCAACAAATGGCTGAACACGCGCACCGATCCCGGTTGAGCTGGAGTGTCCGCGAGTACGACGTCGATGGCGTTGGCCGCGAGCTCACCGAGATACGCCTGCGTCGTGTCGTCTTCACGGCAAACCACGCGAACGTGTTCTTCCAAGCGCCACGCGGGCGCCAAAATTCGCTGCACGATGGTCTTGGGCAGGGCATCCGAACAGCCGACGACGACGCGGATCGGTCGCCCACTCAGACGGCCCTGAATGGTGTCGACGAACTCGCGACCCAGGGAGAAGATCTCGTCCGCGTAGCGAAAAGCAACCTGTCCGGCCTCGGTGAGCACGAGGTTGCGTCCCTGCTTCACGAACAGCTTCTCTCCCAACACGTCCTCCAAGCGGTGGATTTGGGCGCTCACCGTCGGGTGCGCCAAGCGAAGTTCTTGGCTGGCCCGCGCGACACTGCCGTGCTTGGCCACCGCCCAAAAGTACAGCAGATGGTGGTAGTTCAGCCATTGCATGCGCGAGAGCCTACTCGGACCGGCCCTCGGCATGCGTCGCTTTTTTCGACGGATCGAGACGAAACTTCCTTATTGCCGTCGGATCGCGCATCGCTAGAGTAAGCTCGGTCTCACGCTTCGCGCGAGAGAGAGCGACACCATGCACGAGAGTATCGGAACGCCCTGGCTTTGGTTCGGCTTCGTCGCCTTCGTGCTCGCCATGCTCGCGCTCGATCTGGGGGTGTTCCACAAGAAGGACCATGAGGTCAGCGTCAAAGAGGCGCTGCTCTGGACCTTCGTGTGGATCTCGCTGGCGATGCTGTTCAACGGCGGGATCTATTTCTGGTTTGGTTCCGAACGCGCGCTCGAGTTTCTGTCGGGCTACGTGATCGAGAAGGCGCTGTCCGTCGACAATATCTTCGTCTTCATCGTGATTTTTTCGGCGTTCGCCGTGCCGGCCAAGCTGCAGCACCGCGTGCTCTTGTGGGGGATCTTGAGCGCGCTAGTGCTGCGCGCGGTGTTCGTCTTGCTCGGCGCGGCGTTGCTCAGCCGCTTTCACTGGCTCGCGTACGTTTTCGGCGGGTTCTTGGTGTTCACGGGCATCCGGCTGCTCGTGCAACGCGAGGGGCACGTCGACCCGCGTTCGAACCCGCTATTTAAGCTATTTCGGCGGTTGATGCCCTCGGTCGACGAGTTTCACGAGGGGCGTTTCACGATCGTACAGGGCGGCAAGCGCTACGCCACGCCGCTCTTGCTGGTCTTGATCGCGATCGAAACGACCGACATCGTGTTTGCGATGGACTCGATTCCGGCAATCTTCGCGGTCACGCGCGATCCGTTCATCGTGTTCACGTCGAACATTTTCGCCATCCTCGGCTTGCGTGCGCTGTACTTCGCGCTGTCGGGAATGATGGACAAGTTCCACTATCTGAAGATCGGGCTGTCACTGGTGCTGATGTTCGTCGGCGCCAAGATGCTGCTCGCTTCCGTGTACAAGATCCCGATCTGGGCGTCGCTCGCGGTCATCGCCGTTTTGCTCGCCGGTTCGGTGATTGCGTCGCTGCTGCACCGACCCAAACGGCCCGCCGAACTCTCGGCCTAGGCGTCTTCGAAACGCCACGACGCGCCCAAGCGGCACGCTCGAACGCGTCGCGGCGTTCCGAACGCCCTCGCAGTCAAGGGCGTCTCGCAAGCGTCGCGTAAATTTCGTGAAAATGCCTCAATGTGAGGTCTCTTTGCTGGTGCGCGGCTCCGAGCGTTGCTCGGTGTGTTCACGAGCCCAATCACCCAGCAAGCGCAGCTCGGCGACGCCCATCCGTGCCAGCAGCAGTAACCACGCAGACCGCGGCTCGGCTCGTTCCCAGTGGCCGTTGCTAATGCCTTCGATGCTTTGAGTACGTTGCATGCCAATCTCCTCCATCCCGCTACATTGTGCAGGGGTTTTCGCGTCGCAAGTCGGCTCGCTCCTGAAAACGGCAGCGAGACATTTACCGACCGGTTGTGGCGATCCGCGACGTCCACCCAAATTTTTCCGGAGTTTTTCCGGCGCAAAGACGGCACGGTTCCTGCTCGTGCCCTGGTGATGAGCGAGCAGCGTCTGGTCCGCAACTTTCCGCACAGATCGGCGTCCCCTCCGGACTCGGGGGTAACGCGCGACCACGCTGCGCTGCCTTGGTTCGTGGGTGCTCTGACGCTTGCAGCCGCAGCGACACTCACGCCATTTTGGGCGCCATTGCTGCTCGCGGCGTGGAGCGCAATCATCGCTTGGCCACTGCAGCAGCGCCTCGCTCGGTCACTGGCTCGACCGAAACTGAGCGCCGCTCTGCTCACGGCAATGCTGGTGCTGTTGATCCTCGTACCGGTCACCGTGGCGACGCTCTCGCTTTCGGGTAGCGCAGTGGCGCTCGTTCAGCGTCTGGCCGAGTCGAAGAGCGGCGCCGAAGCGCTGAAAACGCTCTCGACGGGCGACACGGGAAGTTTCGATCTGAAACAACTCAGCCCTGAGCAGGCCCTGTCGTTCTTGCGACAGCACGGTGCCACCGCGCTCGCCGCCGCACGCAAGATTTTCGGTACCGCGAGCGTCGCGTTGATCGGGCTCGTGGTGTTCGTGGCCGGTTTCTATACGATGCTCACGGAGGGAAAAGCAGCCCACCGTTGGCTACTCGAGCGCGCTCCGATCGCGCCCCCGCATTTTCATCGCTTGGCCAACGTCTTCAGTGAAGTCGGGCGCGGGCTCGTGGTCGGCGTCGGCCTGACCGCACTCTCGCAGGGCGCGGTCGCGACCATTGGGTACTTGGTCACGGGCGTCCCGCAAGCGCTGGTGCTCGGCTTGCTCACGGTCTTCGCATCGTTGATCCCCAGCGTGGGCTCGGCGCTGATTTGGGCGCCAGTCACGGCGGGGTTAGCGCTCAGCGGACGACCAGGCGCGGCCCTCGCCATGCTGCTCATTGGGCTCTTCGTGTCCGTCGTCGACAATCTGCTGCGCCCGCTGTTCGCGCGCTACGCCGAGTTGCGCATGAATTCTCTGCTGTTGTTCGTGGCCATGCTCGGCGGCATCGTGTTGTTCGGGACTTGGGGTCTGTTGCTGGGGCCGCTGCTCGTACGCTGGGCAAGCGAGGGTCTGAGCATGCTCCGCGAACGACGCGCCGAGCTCGACGCTTGACCGGCACGAGCATTGCTTCGAACCGAGCCATGAGCCAACAGCCGAAATCGAACGCCAAACAGCCGAGTCACGCCCAACATCCCGAAACGCAGCGCTCGCGGGCCAAGACCGGTGTGCCCGGCACCGAGCAATCCAAGGTAAAGAGCCAGCGAACGGACGTCCGTCACGCACACGACAAGGACGGTAACACTCAGCAACGCGCGCGCTGACCGCTCCCACTTCGCTGACAATACAGCCTCCGGCCACGTCGGCCTGAGGCGAGCTGGCACGGTTGTGCTTTTCACCCTACGCTGCGCGTCCCCATGCGCCGCGTCCGCGCCCGTCAGGTGTTGTCGGCATTCCGTCAAGGAAGCTCTTGGCCCGTGCTCATCGACACCGGCGAGGAACGCGTGTTCACGAAGCTTCACGCGACCGCGCACGGCACCGCGCCGCTCGTTGCCGAGATCGTCGTTGGCGACCTGGCTGACGCGCTCGGTCTCTCGACACCGGCGCGGTGTTTGGTCGAGCTCGAAGTTGGCGTCGAGAGCCTGGATCCACACCAGGAGCTGCTCGATCTGTTGGCGCGCAGCGCTGGCCTGAACTTGGGATTCCAGCTGCTCGAGGGCTATCGCGATCTCAAACCGCCCGATACACGGCACATCGGGCCCGAGTTGGCAGCCTCGATCATTTGGCTCGATGCGCTCGTTCAGAATCCGGATCGCACCCAACAGAATACGAATCTCATGATCAAGGCCGGGCGCATTTCGTTGATCGACAACGGCGCGGCGTTGACCTTTCAATATGATTGGGACCACGTCACGGAACAAACCCCACGGCAGGCAGGCACGTTCGTCGAAAAGCATTTGCTCCAAGTCTCGCCGAGTCAGCTCGAAGCCCGTGATGACGAACTCGCCACTCGCCTGACTCGAGATGTCCTCGAACGGGCTTTGGCAGCCGTACCGGACGAGTTCCTCACGCCCCTGCTTTCGCCGGGCAGCAGCGCCGCGCGCCAGCGCGCAGCGTACGTCGCCTATTTGTGGAAGCGCCTCCGCGCACCGCGCCCGTTCATCAATCCTGGAAAGAACGTGCCATTTCGGTACGATTTCTGAGCGGGTCGCCTTCCCTTTCGAAGCCATGCAAAACACTCATCGCCCGTTCGACGCTCTACGCCTGCCTGGGTTTCCGATCTTTCTGCTCACGTTCTTACTGACCATGATGGCTGACAACGTGGAGCACGTGATTAGCTACTGGGTCGCATTTCAGAAGTTCCACTCGCCGGCGCTGGGCGGTTTCGCCGTGATCTCACATTGGGTGCCGTTCCTGGTGTTTTCGGTGCCCGTCGGCGCGCTGAACGATCGCTTCGACTCGCGGCGCTTGATTCAGATTGGCGCGGGCCTGTTCATGACCGTGTCACTCGGCTGGGGCTACTTCTTCGTCAGCGATACGCTCCAGATCTGGCACGCCATGGCTCTCTTGAGCTTGCATGGTCTCGCCGGGGTGTTCTGGATGACCTCGAGTCAGGTCTTGCTCTATGACGTGGTGGGCGGCGCGGGGATCGCCAGCGCGGTGCGCTTGAACGCGACCGCTCGTTACCTAGGCATGCTGGCCGGGCCTGGCGTGGGTAGCCTGATCTTGCGAACGCTCGGCCAAAATTACGGCATGTTCCTGAACGCGACCTTCTACTTGCCGCTGATCGTGTGGTTGGTCGGCGCGCCCTATGGCCGGCATTTTCGCAGTGGCGAGGGCCCGCGGCGCGCGGTCCGAGGCCTCGCCGACATCGTGGCGACCATCCGCGACGTGCGCGGGCTACCCATTTTGGTGGCGATGATCGCGCTGGCGGGAGGCGCGTCATTCTTCATCGGCAACAGCTACCAAGCGCAGATGCCGACCTTCGCCACGGATCTCGGTCATGGCGATCCAGGCGCCGCGTACACGGCGTTGCTCGGCGCAGACGCCGCGGGCGCGTTGACCGGCGGCATCTTGCTCGAGAGCGGGCGCAGCTTGCTTCGCACCGAGACCAGCTCGGCGCTGAAGCTGGCGGCGCTTTGGGCTTGCGCGCTGGGTGCCTTTGCGTTGGTGCGTTCTTACCCGCTCGCGCTGGTGTGCTTGTTTTTGGCCGGTTTTTTCGAGCTTTCCTTCAGCAGCATGACCCAAACCATCGTGCAGCTTCAGGCGCCTTCGGAAATGCGCGGTCGTATCCTCGGCTTGTTCAACATGTGTTCCGCGGGCTTACGCGCCTTCAGCGGCATCACGGTCGGCCTCGTCGGCAGTATGTTGGGCGTGCACGTGTCATTGGCGTTGGCAGCGGGAGCCTTCATGATCGTGGCGCTCGCGCTGCTGGCGCGCCTGCCTTCGCCCTCGAAGGTCGCGTAACTTTCCTGGATGCACCTCGTCAATGCCCTGAGCTGCTCGAGGTTGGTGGCGCAGCGCTCGAAGCGGGCGCGCTGCTCGCCGAGGGCGCGGAGCTCGCCGCAGTCAACGGCCCAGCACCGAAAACGTCGACGCAGCGGAAGCGATCGTCGGCCTCGATCACGCAGGTCTCGCCCGCAACGCAGGAGGGAACGCACTCGCTACGACGACACAACCCGCTCTGGTGGTCGCATGCGAAACCATGCGAGCAGTTCGCCCAACAACCATGAGTCGCCGCGCGATAGATGCCCGTCGCGCCGACGGTCACCGCAAGGCCTATCGCGGCTTGCGCGTATTGGTTGCCATTGCTCCCCCCACAACCAAGCGCCAACGCAGCTGTGAGTACGAGACGCAATTGGCTCCCTTTGCCGCACGCCACGGCGAGAGCGTAGCACGGTCCAGCCGTCAATTACGCGGCGCAAACGAAGTCGCGCAGTTCACGAAACCCCATCTCGCCGAGCGCTTGGCGAATTTCGCCGCGAGGCCCAGCGCCAGCGACGGACACGATCAGCGGTCGAGGGCTCAGACCAGGCAGGGCACACGGCGCAACGACCGGCACGCCGCGAATCAATTGCCCGATGCGTCCAGGATGCAGCTCGATGATCGCCTCTGGATATTTGCCGCGACGAGCAAGCGCGTTCGACAGCGCTTTGCCAGTGTCGCCAAACCCCCACAGCAAATAACGATCGCTCGTAGCCAGAAAACCCATCGTGAGGAACTGCGCTTTGCATTCCACGAAGGCTGGGATCGAATAGTTGTGCGACGTGCGTGACAAACGCGAGCCTCCGTCACGCCAATGCAGCAATCGCTGAGCAACGACGCCAATGCGCCGCCCACTCTGTAGGATCCGAAGCACCAGGTCGTAGTCCTCGGGCCAACCGCAGTCGCGGTAGCCGAACTCACGCAGCGCATCGCGCCGAATCATCAGCGTTGGATGCGCCACCGGACATTCCACGAAAGCTTCTCGCTCGACGTGTTCCGGGAGCGTGACCGAGCGCAGCCATCGCTCATAGCCAAGCCGGCGCTCGCGCAGCGACGCGCGTGGGAAGAGCCGCACGTGGCAACCGACGGCCGTGAGCTCCGGGCGCTCCGCCAACGCGATACGCTGAAGCTCCAAGCGGCGACGCGACATCAGGTCGTCGGCGTCGAAACGCGCGATCAAGGGCGCTCGGCATTTCAGCAGCCCCGTTTGCAGCGCGGCCACGATGCCCCCATGCTCGCGCTCGAGCAGGCGCACGCGCGGTTCGCGGCGCGCAAACTCGGCAGCAATCTGGCGCGTGCAATCGGTGGATCCGTCGTCAACGACGAGGCACTCCCAATCGGCCTCGGATTGTCGCTGCACGCTCCGCAATGCGGAGTCGATCGTGCTCGCCGCGTTGAACGCGGGCATCAGCACTGAAATTGCCGGAGCCACGGGCGAGACGACTAGGCGCGCCGTGCGCGCGGGACCTTGGGCAGCGAGAGCTCGCGCCCCCAACGCTGAATCGCCTCGGCGACGTGACCGAAGCCTCGGCCCTGATCGGTGAGCTCATAAGACACGCGCACGGGCGGCCCTGGGTCGACATGGCGCTGCACGAGCCCGCGCGCCTCGAGCTCCTTGAGGCGTGCAGAGAGTACCTTGGTCCCCAATCCTGCCGCGGTATCGGCTAATTCACCGAAGCGGTGTGGCCCCGCGGAGAGGGCCGTCAGGATCAGCGCGCTCCACGGACGCCCGAGAACGTCAGCTGCGAGCTGAAACGCTTGGCACTGGCAGTCGACGGGTTTGCCCATACCCATGAGTGTAGCCACCTACTTTCCAAAAGAAAGTAGGTTGTTGAAAGAAAGTCGCTTGACAGAAGAAACTACGGCCACACGTTCCAGGAGCCGGGCTGGAGGAGAACCCGCCGCGGCCAACCCTGGAAAGACGAAACCATATGGCATTTTCCCTAGCTCCACTGCTCATCCACAGCGAGGCCGTGCCCGTAAAAGCGCGTGAAGCTCTGCGGGCGGTCACCACTGCCCCAGTCGAGCAGCGTAAGTCGGCGCTCCGCTCAGCCGCCCGCGTGCTGTATTCGGAAACATCGCTCGACTGCGGCGACGCGATGGAACTGGTCGGCCTGCAGGCTGGCTGCGGCTGCGACTGAGTCCGCCCAAGGGGCAGCAAGTAGCACTCGGGCAGCCGCCCTCGCACCCGAGCGGTCCAACCCCCAAATGGTGCACGGCGGGACGCGCCTTGCGACACGCCCGCCGTTGATCACCGGTAGTCCGGAACTTCGCGCGATCTTGCGACCGACGCTCCGGGACTACTTGGCCGCAGCTACGATGTGAGCAGAGGAAGATTCCTCGCTGGGTGTGCTGGCGTAGCCGGTCAGGCCACCCAACAGCTCGGGGTATGCGGGGCCGCCGTGCTCGTGAATGTCGAGCCCTTCGAGCTCGCCGTCCTTCGAGACGCGGAGCGTGCCGGTCGCCTTTACGGCGTACATCAGCGCAAGGCCCGCGACGACCGTCGCAGTCGTCACCGCTGCGCTGCCGATCGCCTGCGCGATCAGTTGATTCGCACCGCCGCCGTAGAAGAGGCCGGTTACCACGGCAGCGGCAGAATTGTCCGCGCCCAACGGGGTCGGTGCGCCGTACTCACCCGTCGCAAACAGGCCGAGGCTCAGGGTGCCGAAGATACCGCACACGCCGTGCACCGCCACCGCGCCAACCGGGTCGTCGACGCGGAAGTACTCCACGATGTCGATGCCCAGCACGACGACCACGCCGGCGATGGCCCCGATGCAAATCGCTCCGAACGGGGAAACCCAGTAGCACGGGCACGTAATCGCGACGAGGCCGGCGAGGAAGCCGTTGACGGTCATGCCGCAGTCCCAAACCTTGTTGCGCGGCAACACGAAGAACAACGTGGAGAGCGCGCCGGCCGCAGCCGCGAGCGTGGTGTTTGCCGCGACGCGACCACAACCTTGCATGTCCATCGCCGAGAGCGTGCTGCCGGGGTTGAAGCCGTACCAGCCGAACCACAAGATCACGCCGCCAACGGCCGCAATGGTCATGTCGTGACCGGGCGGCATCCCGCCACCGTCACGCTTGAACTTGCGACCGAGACGCGGACCGAGCGCGATCGCGCCGGTGAGAGCCACGAAGCCGCCGATGGTGTGCACCACGGTCGAACCCGCAAAGTCGTGGAACGGGACCGGGTGAATCGTGTTGAGCCAGCCATCCGGACCCCACGCCCAGTGACCCAGGATCGGGTAGATGAAGCCGCTCACGCCGAAGCTGTACAGCAAATCGCCCACGAAACCCGTGCGGCCAACCATGGCGCCCGAGGTGATCGTGCTGCACGTATCGGCAAACGCGAACTGGAACAAGAAGAAGGCGAGCATCGCGACGCCGGACGAGCCAAACGTCTCGGGCGTGCCATGCAAGAAGAAGTATTGCTTGCCGATGAAGCCGTTGCCTGAGCCGAACATGAAGGCGAAGCCCCAGGCCCAGAACAAGATGCCACACAAGCAGGTGTCGACGATGCCCTCGAGCAGGATGTTCACCGTCTCGCGCGTCCGGGCGAAGCCCGCTTCGAGCATCATGAACCCCGCTTGCATGAAGAACACTAGGAACGCCGCAACGAGCGTCCACATCGTGTTCAGCGGGTTGACGTACGCGGGGGGAGCGGCGGCTGCATCGTCAGCGAGTGCCGGAGTCGCGAAGTAGAAGTTGAAGCCTTTGACGACGGCAAACAGCGCCACGACACCAAGAAGTTTGGCCGCCAGAATGGTCCAGAACAGCTTTTGCCGGCCTGGCTGTCGATAACGAGCCAGTAGGTTCTCAAACATTAGGTTCTCCTGTGCGAGGGCACGCGTGAAAGTGCGAAGCCTGGGACTCGCGATGGAGTAACCGGCAGAACGTTTCGTCTGGAATTCGCGCTCAGCTCCCCGTTCGAGCCAAAAAAACAGAATTTCTTTCGTGCCGTTCGCGACGCGTCGCGCCGCCAATCGTGAGATCTCTCGTGAGATCCCGCGGGGCGTTTCGACCCGAACCCCTGCGGAAATTCGCATTTGTGGCGAGGCGAAATGCGCCCCGGCGCGGCGCGCGCAAACTTCAATATTTCTGAAACATTTCCGAATCATAAGTTCACGATAAATTGAGGCCTCGTCGCGCCCTTATATTTTTATCCAGAAAACTCGGAATTGACGCTCAATACCAGGGCGAGCCTAAAGAAAGCATATGGACCAGAGCGTCACTCATCCTCCGGCAACGGCGCGCGGGGAGCATCGACTCTGGCAGCGAATCGATCGCCGAGGCTGGCTGACGACCGCGCCGGTCACTCACTATGCATTGGCGATCCCGGTCGCTGCGGCAAGCTCACTCATTTGTGAGATCATCACTCCTTGGGCACAGCTCGCAGACTTCGTGATCGTGTACCTGCTCGGCGTGGTCGCCATCGCTGCGCGCTGCGCGCCCGGCCCGTCACTCTTCGCGGCGATGATCAGCATCCTCAGCTTCGACTACTTTTTCATCCCACCTCTGTTGTCGTTGAGTTGGCCGGACGCTGGCAGCGTGCTCACCTTCGTGGGTATGGTCGTTGTCGCAGGAGTGATCAGTGGCTTGAACCAAGGTCTACGCAAGGAGCGTGAAGCTGCTCAGCGTAGTGAAGCATTCGCCAACGCCCTCTATGGCTTCAGTGAAGCGCTGTCCCAAGTTCATTCGTTGCAACAGCTGAGCTCGTTCGCCGAGCGGCGCCTGGCCAAGTTGTTCGATGCGCGGGTGCACGTGGCTCTGCAATCCGCGCAGTCTGCGCCTCCCACGGAGGAACTCGGCTTGGACTCGGAAGACGAACGCCGCCTCGCGCTCAGCGCCTGGCGAAAGGGCGAATTGCTCTACGATCCAGGCGTTTTTGGCCTGAACCTATGGCTCACTTTGAACGGCGCTCACGGCAGCGTCGGGCTGCTCGGCTTGGCTTTGCGCAGCGAAAGGCGCTTCTCCGAGCTCGGCGGTCAGCAGCTCTTGCTCGCTTGCGCAGCCCAGCTCGCGGGCGCCGTCGAGCGCTTGCTCTTGTCGAGCGCCACGCATCGCGCCGAACTGCAAGCAGAGACGGAACGTACCCGCAGCTCGCTCTTGGCCGCGGTCTCCCACGATCTACGCAACCCACTGGCAGCAATTCTCACGGCGGCCAGCACGGCGGCTCGCACCGACTCTCAGCTCAGCGACCCGGAGCGGCGCGAGCTGATGCGCACGATCATGGACGAATCAGAACGACTGAATCGCCTGGTCGCCAATCTGTTATCGATGACCAAGCTCGAGTCGGGAGAGCTCGCATTGCAGTGCTTGCCAGAGGACATCTCGGAGCTGATCGACAATTCGCTGCGCGCGCTGTCGAATCCCACTCCGAGCGGGCAAATCAGCGTCGCGCTTGCGCCAGATCTTCCCGCCGTCGACGTGGACGCAGTCCTGATCGAGCAAGTGCTGATCAATTTGCTCGAAAATGCGCGGCGTCACTCTCCGCCCGGCGCCCCGATCGAGATCGAGGTCCGCGAAGACAGTGATGGCGGCGTGCTGGTACGCGTCATCGATCACGGAAGCGGCATTCGCCTCGAGGAGCGCCAAAAGGTGTTCGAGAAGTTCTTTCGCGGCAGCGGCTCCAAGCGCGACGGCGGCGCGGGGCTCGGCTTGACGATCTGTCGCGCAGCGGTCGTCGCACACCGCGGCCGTATTCGCGCGCTGGAGACCCCAGGCGGCGGCGCAACCATCGAATTTTCGCTACCCCGAGCTTCGCTCACGCGCGAACTGGAAGACGACGGATGAACTTGCAACCACTGATACTGACGATCGAAGACGAGAGCGCGATGCGCCGCACCCTATGCGTCGCCCTTCGCGATCAAGGGTACGCGACGCTCGAGGCCGCGACGGCCGAGGATGGCTTGTACCAAGCCTCGCTCCGCGCGCCAAACCTGGTGCTGCTGGATCTCGGGCTGCCAGATCTCGACGGCGTGGAGGTGACGCGTATCTTGCGGCGCACCCAGCAGGTGCCGATCATCGTCATTTCTGCGCGCGAGGCCGAAGCACAGCAGGTCGAGGCGCTCGACGCGGGCGCCAATGACTACGTGACCAAGCCCTTCCGAGAAGCCGAGCTGATGGCACGGGTGCGCGCAGCGTTGCGCTACGCGCCGCACATCGCAAAACCCTCCGAATCGTTCTTCAATGGGCGCTTACGCGTCGACTTCATGACGCATGAAGTATCCCTCGACGGCCAGAAGGTGGTGCTCACCTCCAAGCAGTACAAGCTGCTCGCCGTGCTCGTGCGCCAACCAGGTCGAGTGATCAGCTACCGCACTTTGCTGCGGGAAGTTTGGGGGCCTTCGCGGGTGAGTGAGGTGCACTACTTGCGGGTGTTCATGAAGCAGCTACGGGACAAATTGGAAAGGGATCCAACCCGTCCCGAAATGCTGCTGACCGCACAGCGCGTCGGCTATCGCTTCAAGCCGAACGACTGACGATCGCTCACCCTTTGGGATAATCTCGATCGAGCACTGCAGCCAATCCAAAGACCAACTCGTCGATCTCCGCTTCGCTCACGCGCAGCGAGGGCATCAGACGCAGGAGGTTCGGCCGCGGCGCGTTCAGCAACAAGCCGTTGGCAAAGCAACGAGCCACGATCGCCTCGGCGGTGGGCTCGGGCAACACCAGCGCCCACAGCAGACCCCGGCCACGCAAACCGATCCCGCGCGCCGCGCCTAGCGACGCGAGCCGCCGCTCCAAGTAGCGCCCGCGAGCGCGCACCGTGGCCAAGAACTCGGGGCGGGAGACGACCTCGAACACGCTGCGGGCCACCGCGACCATCAACGGGTTGCCGTTGTACGTTCCGCCCTGGTCCCCCGGGACGAAGCAACTCGCTCGTTCGTTGGCAAGCACTGCAGAGATCGGAACTCCGCCTCCGAGTCCCTTGCCCAGCGTCAGAATGTCGGGCTTCACGTCTTCGTGCTCGAACGCGAACAGCGCGCCTGTACGGCCCATCCCGGTTTGCACTTCGTCGCAGATCAAGAGCATGCCGTGCTCGTCACACAGGCGGCGCAACTCGCGCAAGTAGCCTTCAGGAGGGACGATCACGCCGGCCTCTCCTTGGATCGGTTCCACCATGACCGCCACGGTTTCAGGCCCGATCTGCGCGGCGATGGCCGCAACGTCACCGTACGGCACCTTCGAGAAACCTGGCATGACGGGCGGGAAAAGCGCGTCCCAACCCGGCTTGCCACTGGCTGCCATCAACGCCAGCGTGCGCCCATGAAAGCTACCGTGAGTGGTGATGATCCGATGCGCTCCGCCGCGGTTCAGCCGCCCCCATTTGCGCGCTAGTTTGAGCGCCGCTTCGTTGGCCTCCGCGCCGCTGTTCGTGAAGTGAACTTGAGCGAGGCCGGTGGCACGGGTTAGTTCCAGTGCGAAGCTCAGCTGAGGCGCGTTGTGAAATGCCGGACTCGCGGTGAGCAGCAGTTGTGACTGCGCCTGAAGGGCGGCGGCGATTTCCGGCGGCGCGTGGCCCAGGGCGTTCACTGCCCACCCTTGAACGAAGTCGAGGTAGCGCGTGCCTTCGTGATCCCAAAGGTACGAGCCGCTGCCGCGCACCATGATGCGTTGGGGACGCGCGGCCACCTTCATCAGTTGAGCCTGCGCGACGAGCAGTGGCGTGTCCGAAGAAGAAGAATTGGACGAGAAATGAACGGGATTCGAGTTTGGAGTCACGGCGGCTATCCTTTCGGGTGGCCCGCCGTGTCAGGCGCGACGTAACCACCCAGTTGCGGGCGGTTACGCGAAAGCCGATGTCGAAGACCGCTACGGCATTCCGCGTCCGCCGCAAATAGCGGCGCGACGAGCGAAACGACGGGTAGCGCGGAACGACATCGGAGCCCGCAGTATGTCAGCTCCGCGTTCTACGTCAAGAAAGCTCTCCTCTCGGAGCTGGACTCCGCGCGCCTCGCACCCTTCAAAGGACGGTTGGCGTGAGGGACTCGCTGAACGTATGCGCGCTGCCCCTCAGCTCCAGCTCGAACGTCGCGCTGGCTGAAAGATCCGTCACCGGAAATTGTACGGTGCAGCTACTCGACAGCACGCGATCCAGCAGGATGTCCAACAGCCCAGTGTCGGTCGCCCGTACCAACAAATCCAAGTCGATGAGCGAATACCCCGCTACGCGATCTTCACCGACTCCCCCGGTATTCATCGCCCAATAGTCGGCGTCGACCGAGACTTCGCTGCTGGCACCGGTGGGGGAAGTGGTCTGATCGACCCAGCTGGGATCGGACACGTGCACGGTGGTCCTCGAGCGCTGCAACGTCTGCAGAATGTCCGCCATTTTTCGAGGCTTGAACGGCGCCAACAACGACGAGTTGCGCGCGTCGCGGCTATCGGCGTGAAAAGGAGCATCGGTAAAGGCGACGAAGACTCGACGCGAATTGGAGAGTTTGGGAAAGGGAGCGACGTCCTTGGGGTCGTTC
>Ga0164308_10000547_pt1 | contig 20468 bp, 15 predicted proteins | sample Whisoiple_246_MG_FD_109983 | JGI IMG/M metagenome (GOLD analysis project Ga0164308, IMG submission 109983) | Soil microbial communities amended with fresh organic matter from upstate New York, USA - Whitman soil sample_246_MG | ecosystem: Environmental > Terrestrial > Soil > Unclassified >...
CGAAAACATACGAGGAGGTGCGGCGCGGCACCCTGGCCGACCTGGTCGAGATGGCCACCGCCGGCGTTCGCGGCGAGGTCACGCTGGTGGTGGCCGGCGCGACCGAGACGGTCGAGGCGGTGACCGACGAGGCGTTGGCGGCAGCGGTGGCCGAACTCGTCGCCGCCGGCAGCACCCGCCGGGACGCCGTCGATGTGGTGGCGGCCCGGCACGGCATCGCGCGCCGGATCGTCTACGCGGCGGCCACCCGCAAGTAAGCGGTCGAGTGCCGGCGAAAACATCGCGTTCCGGGGGAGCCTCGGGGCTCGGGTACCGGGCTTGCGGGGGAAGAAAGTCGGTCTCAAGGCGATTTTGTTTCCCAGCTTGTTTGTTTCCCAGCATGGGTCGGCCGACAGGATCAGACCCCGGCCAGTTGCTTGCCGAAGCCGTCGACGAGCCGGTGATAGCTCTCGTCCAGGTCCAGCGGCATGGCGAACCCGCCGGCCGCCTCCAGCGAGACGAAGCCGTGCATCAGCGCCCGCAGCCCGCGGATGGCGTGCACCATGTCGTCACCGGTGAGTCCGAATCCGCTCAGCACCGCCGCCACCGTTCGCAGCACCGATTCGCCGACCTGCTCGTACTCGGTGTCCCCGCGGGTCGGCGCCATCACGGAGGCGGCGTACCGCCCCGGATGCTTCTTGGCGAAGGTGCGGTAGGCCTGCGCCATCGAGAACAGGGCGTCTCGCCCGGACTTGCCGACCGCGGCCGTGGCGAGTTCGTCGCCCAGCTCGCGGCCGGCCAGCACGCTGACGTCCCTGCGCAGCTCCGACAGCCCGGCCACGTGCTTGTAGAGGCTGGGTTGCCGAACCCCGAACCGTGCGGCGACCGCGGCGAGAGTGAGCTGCTCCCAGCCGATCTCGTCGACCAGCTCGGCGGCGTCGGCGGCGATCACGGTGCGGGACAGGCCGGCCCTAGGCATCCTGCTGGATGCCCTTGATGCCCAGCGCGAATCGGACGATTTCCGGGGTAGTGAGCTCGGGGAACTCGTTCTGCGGGTAGTGACCGGCTCCGGGGATCATCGCGATGCGTCCGCCGAGGTGTCCCGTGATGAATTCCGCCTCGGCCTGTTGATCCGGGAAATCCGGATCCTTGGTGCCCATCACCACCAGCACCTCGGTGTGCACCTGGTCGAGCACGGCCTCCGCGGGCTCGTGCGACAGCCGGGTCGTGGCGCGGAACGCCCGCAGGTGGCCCGGGCGGGCAAGTCCGGCGGCAACGGCCGCCCGGTGTTCGGTGTAGTTGGCGTCCCGACGGGTGGGGTAGAAGGTCGGGAAATAGGCCATCCACACCCGCCGTGCCCACGGCCCGGCCATTGCGGCCCGCATCAGCAGGCGCTGCCAAGCAGGACCCTGCGGGTTGCGGACGAAGGGCCCGACGAGGGCGAGGCCGGCGATCAGTTCCGGGTGCTGCGCCGCCGCGATCACCGCGGACGCAGCTCCCATCGAATTGCCGACCATGATCGCGGGGCCGCCCAGATGCTCGACCAACGCGGCGATGTCGGTCGCGGCGGCGACGTCGTCGTAGCTGCTGAAGGTCGTGTCGCTGTCGCCGTGACCGCGCAGATCCATGCTGGCGACCCGGAAGCCGGCCTCTACCAGCGCCGGGATCAGCTGCCGCCAGGTGCTGCGCAGGTCGGCCATCCCTGGGACACAGAGCACCAGCGGACCGGAGCCCGCGATGTCATAGGCGATACGACCTTCGCCGCGATCGAGGTACTGGGTGGGGGAAGTCGTGGTCATGGCTGGAGCTCCGTCCAGTTGGCTGTTTGTCATAGCCCTAAAGCTAATAGCATTAGCTTTGACTGTCAAGCGTCTTCCTGGAACTGTCGTCAATCGGATCGCGAGGGCAGGTCGGTGGAAACCATCGCCGGGTCGCGCGGCCTTGACGAGAAGAGATGAGCACAACGATGACGGAGACCAGCGGTACGACCGCCACTCTCAAGGCCCGGCTGCGCGCGGACCTGACCACCGCGATGAAGGCCCGTGACAGCCTCACCACCGGCACCATCCGGATGGCACTGGCGGCCATCACCAACGCCGAGGTTTCCGGCACCACGGCCAAGGAACTCACCGACGCCGAGGTGGCCGCCGTCCTCGGCAAGGAGATCCGCAAGCGCAACGAGGCCGCGGAAGCGTTCGCCGGAGCCGGTCGGGCGGAACAATCCGCCAAGGAGCAGGCCGAGGCCACGGTGCTGCAGTCCTACCTGCCCACCCCGCTCACCGACGACGAAGTGGCGGGATTGGTGGCCTCAGCGATCGACGGCGTTGCCGCCAGCACTGGTACGCCGGTGACCATGCGACAGATGGGTCTGGTCATCAAGCAGGTGCAGGCCGACGCAGCCGGCCGGGCCGACGGTGCCCGGATCTCGTCGGCGGTCAAGGCCGCGCTGGCTTCCTGACCCCGCCGTGCGCCGCGGATGCCGGTGCGGAAGGCTGAGGACTCGTCCGCACCGTCTTCCCCGCGATCCGGAGGCTTCTTCATGAGTGACACTGCACCAAAGGCCGATATCGGCGTGACCGGTCTTGCTGTGATGGGGTCGAATCTGGCCCGTAATTTCGCCCGTAACGGGTTCGTGACGGCGGTGCACAACCGGACGCAGGCGAAGACGACGGCGTTGATCGATGAACATGGTGGTGACGGCACGTTTGTGCCGTCGGAGTCGTCGGCGGATTTCGTGGCGTCGTTGGCGGTGCCGCGGAAGATCCTGATCATGGTGAAGGCCGGTGGGCCGACGGATGCGGTGATCGACGAGTTGGCGGAGTTGGTGGAGCCGGGCGACATCATCATCGATGGTGGGAACGCGAAGTTCGAGGACACCCGGCGGCGGCAGGCGGCGTTGCAGGACAAGGGCATCCACTTCGTCGGGTGCGGGGTGTCCGGTGGTGAGGAAGGCGCGTTGAACGGGCCGTCGATCATGCCGGGTGGTTCGGCGAAGTCGTATGAGTCGTTGGGGCCGATCCTGGAGAAGATCTCCGCGCATGTCGACGGGGCGCCGTGTTGCACGCACATCGGCACCGACGGTGCCGGGCATTTCGTGAAGATGGTGCACAACGGCATCGAGTACGCCGACATGCAGTTGATCGCGGAGGCCTATGACCTGTTGCGCCGGGGGGCGGGGTTGTCGCCGGCGGAGATCGGGGAGATCTTCGGGGAGTGGAACAAGGGGGATCTGGATTCGTTCCTGATCGAGATCACCGCGCAGGTGCTGGCCCAGGTGGACGCGAGCACGGGTGGGCCGTTGATCGATGTGATCCTGGACGCGGCGGGGATGAAGGGCACCGGGACCTGGACGGTGCAGACCGCGTTGGATCTGGGGATCCCGGTGTCCGGGATCGCGGAGGCGGTGTTCGCCCGCGGGTTGTCGTCCTCGACCGTGCAGCGGGCGGCGGCGGCCGGGAAACTCCCGGGTCCGAACGGGGCCTGGGAGGTGAAGGACCAGGCGGGGTTCATCGAGGACGTGCGGATCGCGTTGTATGCGTCGAAGATCGTGGCGTATGCGCAGGGGTTGGACGAGATCTTCGCGGGTGCGGCGGAGTACGGGTGGGACATCAACGTGGGTGCGGTGGCCCGGATCTGGCGGGGTGGCTGCATCATCCGGGCGAAGTTCCTGAACCGGATCACCGAGGCCTATGACGTGTCCAGTGGGGTGGAGATCCCGGCGTCGTTGTTGTTGGCGCCGTATTTCACCGACGCGATCACCACCGCGCAGGATTCCTGGCGGCGGGTGGTCGCCGGTGCGGCGCAGTCCGGGATCCCGACCCCGGGGTTCGCGGCGGCGTTGTCCTATTACGACGGGTTGCGCTCCGAGCGGCTGCCCGCGGCGTTGATCCAGGGGCAGCGGGACTTCTTCGGCGCCCACACGTACAAGCGGATCGACAAGGACGGCACCTTCCACACCCTGTGGTCCGGTGACCGCACCGAAATCCAAACCGCCTGACCGGCACCCGACTCTCACACCGACTCTGACCCCGACGCTGAGCCGAAGCCCGACGATGCCCGCAACCCCGCGCCGATCAACAACCCCGGCGCGGACCACATCGTCGACTCCCGTCACACCAGTCCCAGAACCGCAGCCTGCATCAGCGCCGGGGACGACGATCAGCGCGGACGGTGGGCGGGACTGCGACCTGGTGCTCTTCGGGGCAACCGGGTTCGTCGGCCGCCTGGTGGCCAGGAGGCTGGCCGAACTCGAGCTGGGTGAGCTCCGGGTCGGGTTGGCCGGCCGGACTCCCGCCAAGTTGCAGGCGCTGTCGGACGAGCTCGGCGTGGACTGGCCGTTGATCGTTGCCGACTCCTCCGACGCCGGGTCGCTGGCCGAGCTGGCGCGCAGGTCCCGGGTCGTGGTCACGACGGTGGGCCCGTACGCCCGCGATGGACTGCCGCTGGTCCGGGCCTGTGCCGAAGCCGGAACCCACTACGCGGACCTGACCGGGGAGCCGAGGTTCGTCCGGGACAGCATCGACGCCAACCAGGACACGGCCACGCGGACCGGCGCAAAGATCGTGCATGCCTGCGGGTTCGATTCGGTGCCATCCGATCTCGGCATGTTGGCGTTGGCCGATCGGGTCAGCAGCGATGGTGCGGGCGAGCTGACAACGGCGACGCTGCTGGTGATCTCCTTCAAGGGTGGGCTGAGCGGCGGCACGATCGATTCGATGCGGGTGGGGATCGACGACGTTCGGGACGATCCCTCCTTGGCCCGCAAGCTCTCCGACCCGTACCTGCTCAGCCCCGATAGAGGGGACGAACCCGACCTCGGCCGGCAGTCCAATACCTTCCTCGCGCAGAAGCTCGACGACGGCAGCTGGGTGGCCCCGTTCATCATGGCGTCGTTCAACGCGCAGATCGTCCGGCGCAGCAATGCATTGCTGGGGCACCGATACGGTCGGGAACTGCGTTACCGCGAGGTGGTGCGCACCGGATCGTCGCTACTCGCCCCGGTGGTGGCCGGGGGAATCGCGCTGGGCGCGGGAGCCCTGGCGCTGGGCATGCAGAACAGATTCAGCAGACCATTATTGGACCGACTGCTGCCCGACCCCGGTCAGGGTCCGAGTGAGAAGGTCCAACGCAACGGTCGATTCCGGTTGGACATCCGCGGCATCACCACCACCGGCGCCACCTACACCGCCACCGTCGCGGCCGACGGCGATCCCGGATACGCGGCGACCTCGGTGATGCTGAGCCAAGCCGGACTCTGCCTGGCCTCTGACGATCTCCCGGCCGGTGGCGGTGTGCTCACCCCGGCCGTGGCCATGGGTGACGCACTGACCGCCCGACTGCGAGCAAAGGGTTTCACCCTCGACGTGCGCCGGACGTCCTGACCGCACTGCCCGGCTCGCCGACTGCGCGCGGCCCACTAACCTGATCGGAATGAGCACGCCCGTACTGACAGCAGTCGCCTGGCCCTATGCGAACGGCCCCCGGCACATCGGCCACGTCTCCGGATTCGGGGTTCCGGCCGACGTCTTCTCCCGCTACCAACGCATGGTCGGCAATGACGTGCTGATGGTCTCCGGCACCGATGAGCACGGCACCCCGATCCTGGTGCAGGCCGATGCCGAGGGCGTTTCCGCGCGGGAGCTGGCGGATCGCTACAACCGGGTGATCGTCGGCGATCTGCAGGGCCTCGGGCTCAGCTACGACCTGTTCACCCGGACGTCCACCCGCAATCACTACGCGGTGGTGCAAGAGCTTTTTCGCACGGTGCATCGCAACGGCTATTTCGTGCCCAAGACCACCATGTCGGCCATCTCCCCATCGACCGGCCGGACGCTGCCCGACCGCTACATCGAGGGCACCTGCCCGATCTGCGGGTACGACGGGGCTCGCGGCGACCAGTGCGACAACTGCGGCAACCAGCTCGACCCGGTCGACCTGATCAACCCGCACTCCAGGATCAACGGCGAGACACCGAAGTTCGTCGAGTCCGAGCACTTCTTCCTCGACCTGCCGGCCCTCGCCGGTGCTCTCGGCTCGTGGCTGCAGACCAGGACCGACTGGCGGCCGAACGTGCTGCGGTTCTCGCTGAACCTGCTCGACGATCTCCGTCCCCGGGCGATGACCCGCGACATCGACTGGGGCATCCCGGTTCCGCTCGACGGCTGGCGCGATCGGCCGGACAAGAAGCTCTACGTCTGGTTCGACGCCGTCATCGGTTACCTGTCCGCGTCGATCGAGTGGGCCCGCCGCTATGGCGCGAACGGCAAGCCCGATCCGGAGGCCTGGCAGCGCTGGTGGCAGGGGGATGAGGCCCGGTCGTACTACTTCATGGGGAAGGACAACATCACCTTCCACTCGCAGATCTGGCCGGCCGAGCTGCTCGCCTACGACGGCAAGGGGGAGCGGGGTGGCGGCCCGGGCACCCTCGGTGGGCTCAATCTGCCGACCGAGGTGGTGTCCAGCGAGTTCCTCACCATGAGCGGATCCAAGTTCTCCACCTCTCGCAAGACGGTGATCTATGTCGGCGATTTCCTGCGCGAGTACGGTCCCGACGCGCTGCGGTACTTCATCGCCGCTGCCGGGCCGGAGAACCAGGACGCCGACTTCACCTGGGAAGAGTTCGTGCGGCGCACCAACTTCGAGTTGGCCAACGAATGGGGCAACCTGGTCAACAGGTCGATCTCGATGGCACACAAGAACTTCGGCCAGATCCCCGAGCCGGCGACCTTGACGGACCTGGATGCCGAACTGCTCCGGGCCTCCGAGCAGGCCTTTACGACGGTCGGAGACCTGTTGTCCCGCAGCCGGTTCAAGGCCGCGTCCGGTGAGGCGATGCGGGTCGCCGGCCTGGCGAACAAGTACATCTCCGAATCCGAGCCGTGGAAACTCGGCGGCGACCCGGAACGGCAGGCCACCGTCCTGCACACGGCGCTGCAGGTGGTGGACGACGCGAAGACGATGCTGACACCGTTCCTGCCGCACTCGTCGCAACAGGTCTTCGCGGCACTCGGCGGTCAGGGCGTGTGGGCGGCCCAACCGGAGATCCGCGAGGTCACCGATTTCGATGACGACGTCGAGGGCGCCGGCGTGCCGGACGTGGTGCAGTACCCGGTGATCACCGGTGACTACGCCGCGGAGCAGGCGACCTGGACGCGGCGGCCGATCGAGGTCGGCCGACCGCTGGCCAAGCCGACGCCGCTTTTCACCAAGCTCGACCCCAAGCTGGGGAGACCGGTCCGTCCTGGGCACCCATCGCCTGAACCTGCACGGAACTGCCAACTGCCCCACTCCCGATGTTGATCATGACGTTAGCTGCTCGACACGCCGACGACACGCCGAAATCGAGGCAGCTAACGTCATGATCAACAAGGAATATTGCTGTTTGAGGAGCAGGAATGACGGGTGAGCCGCACCCTGCGGTGGCGCAGCGGCCGATGGTGCCGCCCCCGGAGCCGCTGACGGTCCCGGTGATCGATGCGCACACCCATCTGGATGCCTGCGGCTGTGTCGACCGCGACGACGTCATCGCGGCGATGGACAGGGCGGCAGCGGTGGGGGTCAACCGCGTCGTGACGGTTGCCGACGATCTCGCCTCCGCCCGCTGGGTAGCGGCGGCCATCGACTGGCACCCGGATCTGTATGGGGCGATCGCACTGCACCCCACCAGGGCGGACAAGCTCGACGAGGCGGCCCGCCTGGAACTGGCCGAGCTGGCAGCCCATCCGCGGGTGGTCGCCATCGGCGAGACCGGCCTGGATCACTACTGGGACGCGGCTCCGCATCCGGTCCAGGCCGAAGCGTTCGCCTGGCACATCGACCTGGCCAAGCGGCTGGGCAAGCCATTGATGATCCACGACCGAGACGCCCATGACGACGTGCTGGCCATCCTGCAGAGCGAGGGGCCGCCCGACTCGGTGATCTTCCACTGCTTCTCCGGCGGTCCGCAGATGGCGCGAACCTGCGTCGAGGCGGGTTATCACCTCTCGTTTGCCGGCCCGGTGAGTTTCCGCAACGCCCGCGAGCTGGCGGAGGCGGCCCGGGATGTGCCGTCGGGCCAGTTGATGGTGGAAACGGATGCGCCGTTCCTGACGCCGCACCCGCATCGGGGCAAGCGCAATGAGCCTTACGCGCTGCCGTACACGGTTCGGGCGCTGGCCGCCGTTCGGTCCCAGGACCTCGACGAACTCTGCGCTGGCGTGAGCTTGACCACACGCAGTGTGTTCGGTTTGCCCGATTCGTAGTTCCTGCACAGCAGGTGGGGAGTGCTGGCCACCCGATCGGACGCAGTGACTTGACCGTCTCTTTGGTTGCCAGTTCGTGCTCGCGCCGTTACCCTCCCGTGATAACAGCTGGGATGGGGAAGTCCCGGATGCGATGGGGCAGGACTTATCGGTGACGAGCCGGGTCGAGGGTTTTCGATCGGCGGGTCAGGGATAGGCCCTGTTTTTTTGTGCCCTGACAACGCTGTCAGGCTGCGCGATCCCCGCCGCGTCCCACCGCCTGCCCAGGCACGACAAGGTTCGGATGTGACGTGGCCTCGAGCAACGATCTCAGCAGCAGCAACGGCGGTGGCGACGAAACGGATCCAGACGTCGTCCTCGGCCGGCTCGGGGCGGGCACCGGCGGTGCCCTCTTCACCCACGACGCCATGCCTGACCATGACGCGGCCGGATCACTGTCCGCGGATGAAACCACCCGGGCCTCGTCGGTCGCCACCCTGGACGCTGAGCAAGACCTCGATGACGAGGACTCGTTCGATGACGTCCCGCCGATCGAGCCCCGCCAGAAGCGCAACGGCTGGCGCAAGCCGGCGTTGATCGGTGCGGCCGTCCTGGTCTGTGCGCTCGCCATCGCGGGCGGCACCGTTGCCGCCCTGAACAAGACCGTCACCATCTCCGTCGACGGCGTCCCGCAAGAGGTCACCACGATGTCCGGCTCGGTGGACGGTGCCCTGGATGCGGCCGGCCTGACCGTCGCCGAACACGACACTCTCGCCCCGGCCGCCGACGCCGAGATCTCGGATGGCTCGCAGATCGTGCTGGAACGCGGGCGGCTGCTCACCCTGACCATCGACGGGCAGACCCGCGAGGTCTGGACAACGGCGACGACGGTCGAGGAGGCGCTGGCCGAGCTGGGTCAGGATCCTGCGGCGTTCAAGTTGTCCGCCAACCGTTCTCGGTCGATCCCGCTGGACGGGCTGGCCGTCACGGCGGACACTCTGCACACGGTCACCGTGACCGTCGACGGCGCGCAGACCCAGTACACCTCGGCCGGCAAGACCGTCGGTGAGTTCCTGGCGGGCATCGGCGTCACGCTCGGTGCCGACCAGCGCGTCTCACCCGAGGCCGGCGCAGCACTGGCCGACGGTGCGACGATCACCATCGTCACGCTGCCGACCATCACGCTGACCGTTGGCACAGATCCGGCCACGAGCACGGTGTCCGAGGCGGCAACCGTCGCCGACGTCTTGACGGCAAGCGGGGTGACCCTGGGCGCCGACGACACGGTGAACCCGGCGCTCACCACTCCGGTCAGCAACGGTCTGCAGATCGCGGTCACCCGGATCAGCTATCTGACCGAGACCGAGAACCAGCCGATCGAACAGCCGGCGGAGCAGCGGGAGAACGACAGCTCACTGGCTGTCGGCGCCACTGCGGTGGAACAGCAGGGTCAGGCCGGAGTCGCCGAGGTGACCTTCCGGACCACGGTCACCAACGGTCAGAACGGCGCCCGCGAAGAGATCTCCCGACGGACGGTCACCGAGGCGACGCCGACGATCATCAAGGTCGGCACCCGACAGGCAGCACCGGTCGCGGCCGCCCCGCCGGCTCAGCAGCCGGCCCCCGCCGCAGCAGCAGCCGCGCCGGAACCAGAGCCGGCACCGGCGCCCGCCGCGGCACCGGCGCCCGCCGCGGCACCGGCTCCAGCGCCGAGTTCGGGCAGCTCCGGCGTTGATTGGGACCGGATCGCGAGATGCGAATCCACCAACAACTGGTCGATCAACACCGGCAACGGGTACTACGGCGGGTTGCAGTTCGACATCGGGACCTGGCTCGCGAACGGCGGCGGGCAATACGCGCCGCGCGCCGATCTGGCCACCAGGGAGCAGCAGATCGCGGTGGCCGAGACCACGTATGCCTCTCGCGGGATGTCGCCCTGGGCCTGCAAGTAGGCCCGGACACTCCGCGGGCGGAGCCCGCCGAGGCCCAAATGCGAACCGCAACGTCAGAGCCCCGATCCGCGCCTGGATCGGGGCTCTGTTCGCGATCCGGCACCTCGAAACTGTCATCGTCCGCAGAATTCGCCAGCACGGAACCGATGGCGGCGAAGCACATCACCGACCAATATGACGTGGCCCAACAGTGCGGACCGGGCCAGAAAGTGCACGTAGCTAGACGGTCTGGATAACGCGGAGGTAACGGTCGTGCACGGGATGCTTCGCGCCTCGAAAGTTGTGGCCCACGCCACAAATTCGCGCAGATCAAGACCCCGGGAAGTGCTACCGGTCACACCGCACGCCGTTTCGAGGACCGAAAAGTGGCGCGGGGCACACTTTGGTCGATCAAGCCAGTGTCAGGTACGCCACAGTTTGCGCAAAGGTAGTGTCAAAACGTTGCACATACTTTATCGTTTCGTGATAGCAGCTGGGATGGGAAATCCTCAAGCGAGTCGCATCAGGTCGTAGGGCAAGTAATTTACCGGGTCTTTATCAAAGAATGAAACACCCGCCGCCCGCACAGACTACCTGCGATGTATCCGGGCAATGACCTTGATGCACAACGACGCGTTTCGAGCCCTGCCCGGACACTTCAGACCTATGGGATGTAAATACATTGGCTTCCAACGACGACCTCTACACCGACACCACCGGTGACCTCAACGGTACCGCCACCGACACCCTCGAGCCGACTGCCGGCGAGGACGAGACCCGCCAGCCGACCCACGCCAAGACCGGACGGAACCTGCGCAAGCCGGTCCTCGTCGGTGTCGCCGCGCTGGTCGTCGCACTGGTCGCCGGTGGCGGAATCGTCGCCGCCGCCCACAAGACCGTTTCGGTCACCGTCGACGGACAGGTCCAGGAGGTGGGCACCCTCTCCGGTTCGGTGGAGGGCGCTCTCGACTCCGCCGGCCTGACCATCTCCGAGCACGACACCGTCGCGCCGGCCGTCGACACCGCCATCTCCGACGGATCGCAGATCGTCGTCGAACGCGGACGGCTGCTGACCCTGACCATCGACGGGCAGACCCGTGAGGTCTGGACCACCGCGACCACCGTCGAAGAGGCGCTCGCCGAACTGGGTCAGAACCCGGCCGCCTTCCAGCTCTCCGCCGACCGGTCCCGCGAGATCTCACTGGACGGCCTTGCGCTCTCCGCCGAGACCCTCTACAGCGCATCGGTTTCCGATGGCGGTGCGGCTGCCACCTCGGTGACCTCCGCTGCCGACACGGTTGGCGAATTCCTGACCGCGCAGGGCATCACGCTCGGCGCGCTCGACACCGTCAGCCCCGACGCATCCACCGCACTGTCCAACGGCCTGGTCATCACGGTCACCCGCGTTGCCAAGACCTCCGTCGTCGAAGAGGCCGAGGTTGCGCAGCCCGCCGACCAGCAGGTCGAGGATTCGTCGCTCGAGGCCGGTTCCACCACGGTCACCCAGCAGGGTTCCGCCGGCAAGGACCAGGTCACCTACGAGGTGACCACCACGAACGGTGCAGAAACCGCGAAGACCGAGGTCTCCCGCACCGCGCTGAGCCCGGCCCAGGCGACCGTCATCGCCGTCGGCACCAAGGCCGCTCCGGTGGCCGCTGCCAGCTCCTCCTCGAGCAGCAACGCCTCGAGCAGCAACTCCTCGAGCAGCAGCTCCGCCGGTTCCAGCGAGTCGGCCTCGACCGGCAGTGGATCCAGCTCGGCGCCGGTCTCCTCCGGGTCCAGTGGCGTCAACTGGGATGGCATCGCCAATTGCGAGTCCACCAACAACTGGTCGATCAACACCGGTAACGGTTACTACGGTGGCCTGCAATTCGACATTTCGACCTGGAACAGCGCCGGCGGTTCTGCCTATGCCTCGCGTCCGGACCTCGCGAGCCGTGAGCAGCAGATTGCCGTTGCGGAGAATCTCTACGCCGACCGCGGCACCTCCCCGTGGGCCTGTGGCGGCGCCGGCTGATTTCAGCCACGCTCGACAATGATGTGAGATGTGCTTCACGCAAGGGCCCCGATTCGCTCGTCGAATCGGGGCCCTTGTGCTTTGACGATTTCTTTACTATGCGCACGCATGGACCAGTTCAGTGGGTGTTTCGGCAGGTCTGGGGCATTTTCCCGAAAATGCCACCACGCGTTGTGACCGAAGCAACGCTTGAAATACCACGCATGGTGGTTGCGGAAAGGTAGCCACGCCGTTACTGTTTTGTGATAGAAGCCGGGATGGAAAAACACCCCCGGGGTAAACGCAGGGCAGGCAATTCGAGCGCCAAATCCGGGTTCAGTCGATCGACTCCCGTGTGCTCGTCACGTGGCCTTCCCGATGTGGTTGTGAACGACCATCTCACATCGCGCGGCCGCCCCGATGCCCCCTGCCCGGGAACCACGAGTTCCATGGGATGTGACGTGAACAAGCACCCCGACAACGTTGACGGCGAACAGCTGCCGACGTCCGACGAATTGATTTCAGCGGCATCGACGGCCGACCAGGCCGATAGCACCGACAGCATCGACAGCACCGACAGCACCCCGGTCGACAGCAACCAGGTCACCCGCACCGGCCGGACCGGATTGCGCCGCAAGGCGGTCCTGGTGGCCGCAGCGGCGACCATCGGCCTGCTGGCCGTCGGCGGCGGCACGGCCGCCTCCCTGGCGAAGAGTGTGACCATCACGGTCGACGGCGAGCAGCGCCAGGTGACCACCCTGGCCGGTTCGGTCGAGGGTGCGCTGTCCTCCGCCGGGCTGCAGGCGGGCGACCACGACATCCTGGCTCCCGCGGCCGGCACCCAGATCGAGGACGGCTCGCAGATCGCCCTCGAGCGCGGGCGCCTGCTCAGCCTCACCATCAACGGTGCCGAGCGCGACGTGTGGACCACCGCGGACACCGTGAACGACGCCCTGATGCAGCTCGGGCAGGACCCGTCGGCACTTGATCTGTCCGCCGACCGCTCCCGCGAGATCCCGCTCGACGGACTGGCCGTGACGGCAAACGCCTTGCGGACCGTCTCGCTGTCGGTGGCCGGCGGCGCCGCATCATCGGTGCAGACCGGTGCCCTCACCGTGGCCGACGTCCTGGCCGACCAGAACGTCGTCCTCGCCCCGACCGACACGGTCACCCCGGCGCTCACCGACGCCGTCACCGATGGTCTGCAGATCGTGGTGACGTCGGTTGCCGTAACCACCTCGACCGAGACCGTCGACGTGGCGCCGACCGACCAGCTCGTCGACGATCCCGACCTGAACAAGGGCACCACCGTGGTGGCCGCCGCCGGCACGCCCGGCAAGCAGGAGGTCGTCACCGAGGTGACCACCACCAACGGCGTCGAGACCGCTCGTCGCGAGGTTTCCCGGGTGACGGTTGCCGAGCCGACCCCGAATCAGGTGCATGTCGGTTCCAAGGCCAGCTACGAGGTCCGCGGCAGCCGGGTGTTCTTCAACGACACCGAGTTCGGCGTCAACTGGGACGGCCTGGCGTTCTGCGAGTCCACCAACAACCCGAACGCGGTGAACAACCCCTCCGGTTTCCTGTCGACCTATGGGCTGTTCCAGTTCGACCTACCCACCTGGGCCTCCGTCGGCGGCTCCGGGAACCCGGGCGACGCGTCGCCCGAGGAGCAGCTGGTGCGCGCCAAGCTGCTGTACCAGTCCCGCGGCCTGGAGCCGTGGCTGTGCGGCTACGCGGCCAGCGGACCGCCGCCCGCCTGACCCGGGCACCCGCCTGGTCGCCCCGCTGGGGTGTCCGGTAGCTGATCGCCCTGGCAACTGCTTCACCCGGCAGCCCCCGACCAACACAGGTCGGGGGCTGTTCGGCTTTTTCCGAACTCTGCCAGCGGCCCGTCCCGTCACGACGGGAGTGCAGGGTGGGCGTCGCGACACGGTCGCGGCGTGATCGACCCGTGAAGCGGCGTCATCGCCGGGCCACGGATCGTGTGAGGATGATCAGGTGACCGAACGCCCGCCGGTGAGCCTGCTCGGTGCTGCGGAGATCCGTCGGCTCGCCGATGAACTCGACCTCCGCCCGACGAAGACGTTGGGTCAGAATTTCGTCCACGACGGAAACACCGTGCGCCGGATCGTGGCCGCCGCCGACCTGCGGTCCACCGATCATGTCCTGGAGATCGGGCCGGGTCTCGGGTCGTTGACCCTCGGTCTGCTGGATGCCGTCGCAGCGGTCACCGCCGTCGAGATCGACCCCCGACTCGCCGGGTTGCTCGACCGGACAGTTGCCCAGCACGCGCCGCGCCGGCTGGCCGCACTGCAGGTGATCACCGCGGACGCGCTGCACGTCACTGCGGATCGGCTCCGGCTGCACAACCCGGAGGTCGCGGCGCCCGCCGACCCGACCGCGCTGGTGGCCAATCTGCCGTACAACGTCGCCGTGCCGGTGCTGCTGCACCTGCTGGCCGAGGTACCAACCCTGCGCAGCGTGCTGGTCATGGTGCAGGCCGAGGTCGCCGATCGGCTGGTCGCCGGGCCGGGCACGAAGATCTACGGGTCGCCGAGCGTGAAGACCGCCTGGTACGGCTCCGCCCATCGGGCCGGCTCGATCGGCCGGACGGTGTTCTGGCCGGAACCCGGCGTCGACTCCGCGCTGGTGGCGTTCGAGCGTCGCGAGCACCCACGCACGGGCGACCGGGCGGCCGTGTTCGCGGTCATCGACGCCGCTTTCGCCCAGCGCCGCAAGACGCTTCGCTCGGCGTTGTCGGGTTGGGCTGGGTCGGCTGCTTACGCCGAGACGGTGCTGAGGCGGGCCAGAGTCGATCCCAGCGCCCGCGGCGAGGTGCTCACCGTCGACGATTTTGCCAGGATCGCCGCTGCCCTCGAAGCCATCGACGCGGTCGAGCACGAATGACATCCCAGCAACCCACCCGCGAGTCGCGCACGGTCGTGCGGGTCCGGGCCCCGGCGAAGATCAATCTCTTCCTTTCGGTCGGCGATCTGCGTCCGGACGGCTACCACGACCTGGTGACGGTGTTCCACGCGGTCGACCTGGCCGACGAGCTGACCATCGAGTCGGCGACCAGGCACTCGGTCCGGACCACCCCGGCGGACGGTGTGCCCGCCGGCTCCCGGAACCTGGCCGGCGTCGCCGCCCGGATCTTGGCCAAGCGCACCGGGGCCGGCGGTCCGGTCGCCATCGAGATCGCCAAACAGATCCCGGTTGCCGGCGGCATGGCCGGCGGAAGCGCCGACGCGGCAGCAACTCTCGTCGGTTGTGCGGCGCTGTGGGGGCTGGACATGGCGCGTGGCGATCTCGCCCAGATCGGGGCCGAGATCGGCGCCGACGTTCCTTTCGCGTTGACCGGGGGGACCGCGGTCGGCACCGGGCGGGGGGATCTGCTCTCCCCGGTGCTGGCCCGGACGCCGCTGCACTGGGTGCTGGCGCTGGCCGACGGGGGACTGTCCACCCCGGAGGTGTTCGCCGAACTCGACCGGCTCCGGGACCAACGAAAGTCCGGCCCGGCGGAACCGCAGCGGGTCGGTGTCGTCACCGACATGCTCGCCGCGCTGGCCAGTGGCGATCCGGCGGCGGTGGCTGCTGCGCTCGGCAATGACCTGCAGCCGGCGGCCTTTTCGCTGCAGCCTGGACTGCGTCGCACCCTGCGGGCCGGGCTGTCCGCCGGGGCGCTCGCCGGCGTGGTGTCCGGCTCCGGCCCGACGATCGCGCTGCTCTGTGCCGATGCCGAGGCGGCCGGCGGGGTCGCCGCCGAGTTGGCCGGTTCCGGCACCTGCCGAACGGTTCGGGTCGCCTCCGGTCCGGCACCAGGTGCCCGGGTGGTCGGCGCCGGGTCCGGGGTCAGGCACTGATGGCCAACCTCGTCAACATCGAGGCCGCCAGCGTCACCCACGGCATCCGCACCGTGCTGGACCGGGTCTCGCTGGGCGTCCAGACCGGCGACCGGATCGGGGTTCTCGGCCTGAACGGGTCGGGCAAGACGACGTTGCTGCGATTGCTCGCCGGCCTGGACGCTCCGGACACCGGTCGCGTGTCCAGCCAGCGTGGCACGACCGTGGCGTTCGTCTCGCAGAGCACCGATCTGCCCCCGGAGAGCACGGTCAAGGATGCCGTGCTGCACACCTTCGGCGATGCCGAACACTCCTGGGCGTCGGACAGTGCGGTGCGCGCGGTCCTGACCGGACTCGGCCTGCGGGACATCGGCTTGGATTCGGCCGTCGGCACGCTGTCCGGCGGCGAGCAGCGGCGGGTGGCGCTCGGCGCTGCATTGGTCACCGACGCGGATCTGCTGCTGCTGGACGAACCGACCAACCATCTCGACATCGAGGCCGTGGCCTGGCTGGCGGCGTACCTGCGGGATCGATCGGGCGCGGTGGTCGCCGTGACCCATGACCGGTGGTTCCTCGATGCTGTTGCCACCACCACCTGGGAGGTGGTCGACGGTTCGGTCTTCGGTCGTGAAGGTGGTTACTCGGACTGGGTTTTCGCCAGGGCGGAGCGGCTGCGGCTGGACCAGGCGGCCGAGGAGAGACGAAAGAACTTGGCGCGCAAGGAGTTGGCCTGGTTGCGCCGCGGACCACCGGCGCGCACGTCCAAGCCCCGCTATCGGATCGAGGCCGCGGAGGCGATCATCGCCGGCGAACCGGAGCCGCGAAACACCGTGGAGCTGCACGCCTTCGCCCGGCGACGGCTCGGCAAGGACGTCCTCGAGCTGAAGGACGTCACGGCGACCGTGACATCACCGGCCGGGGACGAGCGCACACTGCTCGATGAAGTCACCTGGCTGGTCGGTCCGGGTGACCGGATCGGCGTCGTCGGGATCAACGGTTCGGGCAAGTCCACCCTGCTGCGCACGCTGGTCGGCGAACGGCCGCCCGCCGCCGGCCAGGTCAGGATCGGATCGACGGTCCGGCTCGGCTATCTCTCGCAAGAGGTGGCCGAACTGCCCGGTGACCTGCGCCTGTTGGAGGCGGTCAGCCAGATCGCCGGCGTCGTCGAGCTGGGCGGCAAGCAGCTGACCGCCGGCCAACTCGCCGAACGGTTCGGGTTCACCAACAATCACCAGTGGACCCGGGTTGCCGAGTTGTCCGGCGGTGAACGTCGCCGGCTGCAGTTGCTCAGGATCCTGATGGCCGAGCCCAACGTCCTGGTGCTCGACGAGCCGACCAACGATCTGGACACCGACACCCTGGCCGCGCTGGAGGATCTGCTCGACTCGTGGCCGGGCACGCTGCTGGTGGTCAGCCACGATCGCTACCTCGTGGAGCGGGTCGCCGACACCGTGGTGGCACTGTTCGGCGACGGCCGGATCACCCATCTACCAGGCGGTGTCGAGGAATACCTGCGCCGACGTGCCGCCGACCAACAGGCCGCGGCGCTCCCGGCGGCCAGGCAGGCAGCCGCGGCCAAGGCGGTTTCGGGCAATCAGGTGGCGGGCAAACAGGCGGCCGGCAAACAGCTGGGCGGCAATGGCGAGGCGTCCGAAGCGCCGGTTGCGACCGCCGACCCGACCCGGCAGCGGGCCCTGCGCAAGGATCTGCAGCGGCTGGAACGCCGACTGGAGTCCCTGCACCGCAAGGAATCCGACCTGCACAACAGACTCGCCGAGGTGGGTGCGGACTATGCCACCGCCGCCGAGTTGTCCGCCGCGCTCAAGGGGTTGCGCATCGAGATCGGGAACGCCGAGGACGAATGGATGGGCGTCGCAGAGGATCTCGAGAACGGCTGATCAGAGCCAGGCGTGCAGCCGTACCGTGGTGCCGCCGGCACTTGATCGCACTTGGACCAGGTCGCACAGTTCGTTGGCCAACCGGATCCCGCGCTCCCTGGACGGCGCGGCAAAGCCGTTGCGGCGACCGATCAGCGCATCGTCGACGACACCGGTGTCGCCGACCTCGCACACCAGCGCGGCCTTTTCCCGCCACATCCGGACGCTGACCGCCGATTCCGGGCAGCCCGCGGCGACGATCTCGGCGACCGCTGTGGCCAACCTGGTCGAGCGTTGCGCCGGCAGTCCGGCGGCGGCCGCACCGCGCAGCACATCGGTTGCGAGAGTGGCCGGATCGGTCGCCGGTAGCCGGGTCGGCAGGCCCGTCGGCGTCGGCAGAGCCTCTTCGAACAGCGTCCGGAAGTGATCGTCGCCGCCGTAGTCGATCCGGTCGATCGCGGCCGGTGCCGACTCACTGCGACCGCTGTCCCGGCTGCTCCGACTGACGACCGGATGGCTGCGCCACGCCTCGTCGATGATCGTCTGGTCCAGCGCGCTGATGTCGTAGGGGCAGAGCAGCCACAGCGGGGTGTCTTGGTCGACGGAGCTGTTCAACAGTGCTTCGTGCAACTGGCCTTCCGCGATTTCTTCGTCCCGGCGTCCCGCCCAGATGGGTTCACCGACCCCGCGCATCGACCGGCCCGCCGAGCGCTCGACGAATTCGCGCCACGCCGGGATGATCCTTGCCGGGTTGTGGCCCAACTCGGCCATGTCGACGAAGTCGACCCGCTCGGCGTCCGGACCCAGCGCCTCCCGCACGGCGCTGAGCCGCGGCTCGACGACCGCCACCATCATTGCCTGGTCCAGCTCGAGACCCGCCCGCAGGAACGGGACCACCATCGCGAGGAACTCGTCGATGCCGTCGTAGAAGACGCATTCATGCCGGTAAGGGGCCGCCGCGCTGTCGTCCGCGGTCGCGACCTGCCCGTCCGGGCTTGACGTGGTCGAACCGGACCGGCGAAATCGTGCGGCGGCGAGGGTGACGACCGCCGGAAGATCGTCCGCGGTCACGGTAGGGGTCGTCGCAGCGACGTCCAACTGACCGTCGAGATCCTCGGACCGATCATCAGAGCGGACCAGCACGGCCCCATCGTTACCGGCGCCCTCGCCGACCAGCCGCAAGTGCCCCCGACCGCGCTGCGGGACGAAGCTGTGGGTGGTCGCCACCACCAGCTCGACCAGCGCCATCGGCGGCTTGACCAGCCCATGGTCCATCGCGGCGTGGGCCATGACCTGGTCCAGCACGCTCTGGTCGTCCGCCCCGGTGAAGACCTGATCGCAGCCGGGGATGACGTCCTGGCAGGCAAATCTCTTCATTGCCGCCCCCTGTCCCTCCGCTGTCCGGGCCTGGAAAGGGCCACCCGGGGTCACCCCCTGCGCCCCCGGCCGTCCACCAGTCTGCCCGAAAGTGAATCGGGGGCGGTCCCTAGTGGCAAAGCGTGAGCCGTTCGCGGCAGTGGAGGGGCAAATGGAGTAACAGGCAAATCGGAGTATTGGCCCTAATGGGCGACAAACGGCATGACCAGCGCTGCGAACCCCGCCGGATCGCTCGAATGACCCCGCTTCGTTCCGGCCAGGTCCGCGCGATCGGCCCCCGGAATGGCGCCGGCCAGCAGGTCGAGCAGCGCCCGGTCACCGGCGTCGGTCGAACCGCCGATCACCAGTGTCGGAGCACTGATCTGGGCGAGGGATGCCCACCACCGCGGATCTGCCTGGGCCAGTTGGTCGAGCACGGCCTTGGCTCTGGTGAAACCGGCCATGTTCTGCTTGATCCGGCCCCGCCGCAGGGTGGTCAGCGCGCCGTTGATCGCCATGCCCGGCGCCATCCGGCTGCTGACCGGCGGACCGGAACGAGGCGGTAACAGCGGGCCCTCCAGCACCAACCGACGCACCAGATGGGGGTCCTTCGCCGCAACGCTGGCAGCGAGGTAGCCGCCGAATCCGCAGCCGACGAGATCGATCGGTGCGGTGCCGAGTTGTTCGATGAGCCGCTGGACGTGCTCGACGAAGGCGGCGAGGTCGGAACCGCGGACCGGATCACAGTGCCCGGTTCCCGGCAGATCGGCCGCGACCAGCTGGCGACCCTGCTCGCAGACCGCACCGGTCAGCGATTCCCAGGTGGCGGCGGATGATCCGAGGTCGGGCAGCATGAGCACCGGATCCCCGGTGCCGTTGGAATAGATTCTGACGTCGCGTTCGTCGATGATCACGTCGTAGATCGCACTGAAAGCCATCGGGGCATCGTCTCATTTCACCGGGTCTGATTTCACCGGGTCTGATTTCACTGGGTCTGATTTCTCTGGGTCTTGGTCCACCGGCTACCCAAGGACCCGAGGCCCTACCGGTCGGACCGGGTGACGACTCGATCGATATCGATCCGCATAGGTGCGGAGACCCCGGCGCCATGTCGGGTGGTCGCCAACGCGCCGGCCGCACAGGCCCTGCGCAGGGAGGTCTGCGGATCCACCCCGGCCGCCCAGGCGACGGCCAGCGCTCCAGCGAAAGCGTCACCGGCGCCAGTGGTGTCGATCGGCTGCACCGGCGGGGGCAGCGCCGACGCGACC
>Ga0164308_10000548_pt1 | contig 20459 bp, 16 predicted proteins | sample Whisoiple_246_MG_FD_109983 | JGI IMG/M metagenome (GOLD analysis project Ga0164308, IMG submission 109983) | Soil microbial communities amended with fresh organic matter from upstate New York, USA - Whitman soil sample_246_MG | ecosystem: Environmental > Terrestrial > Soil > Unclassified >...
AATCCTGCGATCCGAGAGGTGTGATGCTGAGTCGCGATCGCCACACTCTCGGGAACGGATACGCTTACCGATACGGGTACGTACGAGGATCAGACGAACAGGCTGCTGAGGGCCATCGGGATTTGGGCTTGGCCGGTGATTTTGATTTTGCCGTTCATCAGTAGTTCGAAGGGGTTTTGGGTACCGGTTTGCAGGCCCCAAAATGCCTCGGATTCGCAGGAGATTTCGCATTCCGGTTGCGCGAGGTTCGGCTCGGCGCTGCCGGGGGTGACGTACACGCGATGGTTGAGCGCGCCATCGAGCACGCTGAACGACACGGAGCCAGTGACGGCTCGAACCTGCGCGACGCGTTCAGCGTCCAAAGTGAGCGCGCGGAAGGCGAGCATTTGTTTGTCGGGCGAGAGCGCGAGCGTGGCGAGCCGTTCGGTGCCGCGGACGACGATCGGCTCGAAGCTCGGCTCGGGAATGGTGATGCGCACGACGGTGTCGCTCGCGAGGCCCGCTTCGCACGACAGTTGACCTTTGCTGAGTCGGAAGGACCAGCGACCGACCTCCGGCACGGCGAACACGACACTGCCGAGCGAGGAGACTTGTTCGAAGCCGGGCAGGCCCGAGAAGCGCTGCGGAATGTACTGAGTGAAGAAAGCTTCGGGAGAAGAGGGAATGCTCATCGTGGCTCGGTTTCAGCGCTTCAAGAGCTGGCTGATGGCGTGCGTTTCGCGCGCGCCCAGGGCGCCGAACTGCACCCCGAAGCCATCCGGCTTGGCCCAGCGCACGGTCCCGGGAAGGCGCAAATCAGCCTTGGTACCGGCGAACCGGCCGACGATGGTAATCTCCGTCCCGAAAGGTAGGACCTCGGTCGTCTCGACGAACGTGCCGCCAATGCTGATGTCCTTGGCCAATCCCTCGAACGCCCCACCGTTCTTCACTTCACACGACACCGGCGTGTTGACGACCACCCGGGGATGTACTCGCTTGTCTTCCACGACTGACTCCGCGGGCAGGATGCAAATGCCCGAACAACACCCTTGAGTCGAGACTCCGAGCTTGTCAAGAAGTCGCCCGCGACGGCCGAGAAGCAGGCCTTGCGCGGCCGTCTGCTCCGGCATTTTCAGGGCTATGAGCTCGGATTGGTGACGGTCGGCATGGTCGTGGCTTCCGCGCTCTTGACACTGCCTCGCGCGAGCCGCCCTGCGACTCTGCCACTGCCGCGCATCGACCGCGCCGAAGAGCAACGACGCGACGCGAGTGAGCGAGAACGAGCCAGGCTCACCGAGGCGAAGGGCTTGCCGTTCGAAGTGCGCGCGGTCGGAGAATCGATTCGGCACTATGGTCTTTCCGTCAGCGAGGGGTTTCATCCTGGGCACGACGTCGAGGATCTGCGCGAGCGCGTGAAAATCGTGGAAACGCGCAATCAAAGCGCGCTTTTGCTCGATTTGCGGGCGGTGCAAACGCAATTCTTCTTACGCGCGCTCGCACAGTTCGAACGAGAAGGAAGAGCGAACAGCGATTTGCTGGAGCTGGGCGGGGATTTTCTGAAGCATGCGCAGCACAACGGCTGGTTCACGAGCGCCGGGCACTTCGTGGCGGACGAAGCCACGCGGCGCGTGCTCTTTCAGCTCCATTTTGCGGATCTGATTGGAAAACGCAGCACATTTCCGTTCGCGCCGACGCTCGATGATTGGCGTCTCTACTACCGCTTTTTGTTGCGCTATCCCGAGCGCGAACTCACGCCGGTGGCCGACGCGGAGAGCGCCGCAAATGTGGCGCGCGTGCGCGTGGTCAACGCGCTGTCACGGAAAGATCCGGAATACCCCGCGGCCTTCGCGCGCGGGTATCTGTTCGATCAGTTGGGCGACCGACAAGCGGCGGCCACTGCCTACCGCGCACACCTCGGGCAACACGAGTCCGGCCCCTACGCGCTCTTGGCCAGAAATTATCTGATCTACACGTTGCAGGGTGCAGACTCCGAGTAAGACTGCGCGCGCTCCATGTCGGCATCGGATCCCCACCTCGAAGGCAGCGCCTTCTTGCCTCGTTTGCCCGAGGATCGCGCGATCATCACCGCCAATGACGCGGCTCGAACCGCGCTCTCACGGCCGGGTCTGACGGCGCTGGTCGGCGTGGAGGGCTCGGGCCCGGCGCTCGTCGCGCAGGCGCTCGCAGCGCAAGCCTCGCGCCAAGTCGTGTACCTCGCGGCGAGCAACGAAGCCGCGCAGCAAGCCGCGGGCGACTTGGCAGCGCTCGGCAAAGGCTTGCCGCTCACGCATCTCCCGAAACAACCGTTGTCGGCGCCGCTGGTGCTCGCACCGTCCGAATCGACGCCCTACGCAGACGTGCACGGCGATCGACGCGCCACGATGTTGCGCACCGCCACACTGTGCGAGCTGCTCGGCAATCCCGGGCGCTCACCGCTCGTGATCACCGCGGGGGCATTGGTGCGCCGCGTTCCGCCGCGCCAAGCGCTGCGCGACGCCACTCTGGTGCTCAGCGTCGAACAAGAGCTGGATGTCGTCGAGCTCTCGCAAAAGCTCACTTCTGCCGGCTATTTGCGCGCGCCGGTGGTCGAAGATCCCGGAAGCTACGCGCTGCGCGGCGGCATCATCGATCTGTGGCCGGGACAATTGCCCGCGCCGATCCGGATCGAGATGTACGGCGACTTGGTAGCGTCGATCAAAATCTTCGACCCGGACGATCAGCGCACACAAAACGCCATCGAGCGCGTGATCGCGCCGCCCGCGCGCGACGCCATCGTCACCGCCAAGACCGAAGCTCGCGCCCGCGAATCGCTGCGCAATCTGTGCGACGCCGTCAATTTTCCGTCCACCAAAACGCGCTCGCTGATCGACGATTTGGCGACCGGGCGCGCGTTCTTCGGCAGCGACGGCTATTTGCCCGCGTTCTACGAGCTCGAGAGCTTGTTCGATTATCTGGCGCCAAACGCGGTGTTCGTGATCGACGATCCAATCGCGGTGGTGCGCGCGGTCCGCGACGAAATCGAGCGCGGCCTGGCCGGCGAAGCCGCGCGCCGCGGCACGCCGCACTTTCCGGTGCGCGCGCTGTACCTGAACCAAGACGAGCTCGAGCAGCAGCTCGGCCGCCATTCACTGCTCGCGCTGCATCGTACCGCGATCGCGGCTCCGAGCAGCGAAAGTGTGCTGGAGAATTTGGAGAGCGCGCCGCCCGACGCGCAGACCCTGGCGTTTTCGGACCTCTCCGATCTGGCGCGCGCCGTCAAAGGCGCCCGCACCGAGCACGGCAAACAAGGCGCGCTGGAGCCGCTTTTGGAGCGCGTGCGCGCGTACCTCGACGCTGGGCTCGAGGTCGTGATCTGCGCGCGCACGGAGACGCAGGCGGAACGCCTCGGCGCGTTGCTCTCGCACCGAGGCGCGCCGGTCACCGTTTGGCGCGCGGACAGCGAGCTCACGCGCGAGGCGCAGGTTCGGATCGTGACCGCGCCCTTGTCACGCGGCGTGCTCGCCCCCGCAGCCGGCTTCGTGCTCATCACCGAAGAAGAGATCTTCGGCTCGCGCGCGCACCGGCCCCCGGAAAAGAAGCGCTCGGCGCGCGCGATGCTCCAAGACCTGCGCGCGCTCAGCGTGGGTGACTACGTGGTCCACGTCGATCACGGCGTGGGCCGCTATTTGGGGCTCGAACGGCGCGCGATCGGCCCGGTGCACGTCGATCTGTTGGTCGTCGAATATGCCGGCGGCGACAAGCTGTTTTTGCCGGTTTATCGCCTGAATCAGATCGAAAAGTACGCCGGTGGGGACACCGCGCCGAAGGTCGATCGGCTCGGCGGTCAGACCTTCAGCAAGACCAAGGCGCGCGTCGAACGCCGCGTGCGCCAAATGGCCGACGAGCTACTGAAGCTTTACGCCGAGCGCGCCGCGCTGAAGAAAGACCCGCTCACCCCGCCGGATGACGAATACCGCGCGTTCGAAGCCAGCTTCCCCTTCGAGGAAACCCGCGATCAGGCCGCGGCCATCTCCGAAGTGTTGAAGGACATTCAGAGCGATCGCGTGATGGATCGCTTGGTGTGCGGCGACGTCGGCTTCGGCAAGACCGAGGTCGCGCTGCGCGCTGCGTTCTTCAACGCCATGGGCGGTCGCCAAGTGGCGCTGTTGTGCCCGACCACGGTGCTCGCGCAACAGCACTTCAACACCTTCTCCGCGCGCTTTTCCGGCTACCCGCTGACGGTGCGGGCGATGAGCCGCTTCGAATCCAAAGCCGAGCACCAAAACACGCTGAAAGGCCTGAAAGAGGGCTCGGTCGACGTCGTGATCGGCACCCATCGCCTGCTCTCGAAAGACGTGCACTTCAAACGCCTCGGCCTGCTCGTGGTCGACGAAGAGCAACGCTTCGGGGTCACGCACAAAGAGCGCATCAAACAAATGCGCATGTCGGTCGACGTGCTCACGCTCAGCGCCACACCGATCCCACGTACCCTGCAGCTCGCGGTCGGTGGCATGCGCGACATGTCGATCATCACCACCGCGCCCGTGGATCGCCGCGCGATTCGCACCGTGGTCTCTCAGTACGACCCGGGTATGATCAAAGAAGCGATCAGCCGCGAACTCGAACGCGGTGGTCAAGTCTTCTACGTGTACAACCGCGTGGACGGCATCTACGAGCGCGCCGAGCGCATCAAGGAACTCTTGCCGTCGGCGCGCGTCACGGTCGGTCACGGGCAAATGAGCGAGAGCGCGCTGGAGCAAACCATGCTCGACTTCGTGCAGGGCGAGTATGACGTGCTGGTGGCAACCGCGATCATCGAGAGCGGGCTCGATATCCCACGCGCCAACACGATCATCGTCGATCGCGCGGATCTATTCGGATTATCACAGCTTTATCAGCTGCGCGGGCGCGTGGGCCGCGCCAATGAGCGCGCCTATGCATACCTGCTCGTGCCGCCCGCGAGCCAACTGAGTGATGAAGCGCGCTCGCGCATCGAGGCCCTCGAGCGCTACACCGAGCTCGGCTCGGGCTTCCACATCGCGACGCTCGATATGGAGCTGCGCGGCGGCGGAGACTTGCTCGGCGCCGAACAGAGCGGCTTCGTCGAGAGTGTCGGCTTCGATTTGTTCTGCAAGATGCTCGAAGACGCGACGCACGAGCTGCGCGGCGAAACCGTCGTGCACGAAGTCGACCCTGATCTCAACTTCGACGTCGAAGCGCTGCTGCCCGAGGACTACATCGACGAAGTCGGCGTGCGACTTTCGCTGTACAAGCGACTTTCGAGCGCGGCGGACGAGGCCGAGGTCAACGAGCTTGCCCGCGAAATGGAAGACCGCTTCGGCCCGCCGCCGATTGCGGCGCGGCGCCTGGTCGAGCTGATGCGCGTCAAGACCGAGCTGCGGCGCTTGCGCGCGGTCGGCTGCGAAGCGAGCGCAAAATCCGCCACTTTGCACCTGCTCCCCGACACACCGCTCGATCCCGCGAAGATCAGCGCGCTGGTGGCGGGCAAGAAGTCGCTCTACCGCCTCAGCCCCGACGGCCGACTGACTCGCCGCGCGGGCGAACAAGAAGCGCTGAGCGACGGTCTGGTGCTCGCGGACCGCATGCTGAGCGAGCTCGCGAACTGCGTGAAGAACGGTTGAGAGCTGGTCCGAGTGCCCGCCGTTCGGTGGGCGAGCACTCGTTGGACAGCAGCCGTCGACGCTACAGCGTGTGACCCTCGCAGGCCATGAACAAGAGCGCCCCCTCGGCCGGGATCTTTGCGTCGCCCTCCCCAACGAAGCGAAGCCTTTGCTGTTGATTCGGGGGACATTGTTCGAGCGCCGATGAGGTGGGCTCGTCGATGTAGCAAAAGCCGGGTGTGGGCGTAGCGGCATTCAGCACGCAAGCCGTCAAATCATCGCCTGTTTCTTGGGTAATTTGGCAGGCGCAGAAATCGGCCGAGTCGCACTTGGGTTGCCCGGTCGCGCCGCACGCTCCGCTGGTTTGCAGCTTCGCGAACACGCCCGAGACGATCGCGCTCGGTGCCGCGCCGCGTCCCGGTCGCCCACAATCACATCGACCGCTCGCCTGCACCTCGATCACTTTGCAACCGATGGCACCGAACTCGCTGCCCCCAGTGTCAGGCTTGGTATCGAGCACGCGGGGCAGGCACTTCATCCCCAATGCTTCTTTCAGACGATCGCCGATCGCGCGCAGTGCCGGGTTGTAGCCGTAGTTCAGATCTGCGCTCGGATCTGCGGACGATAGAACCTTCGGACAAATCGAGGCCACGATCGAGTTCGAGCCGGAGCCTTTGAGCACGCTGAGCTGGCGCGTGCCCGGATAGGCCTTGCCGAAATATTGCGTCGTTCCTGCAGGACCTCCCACGGGAGGCTGACACAGCGGGCTATTGGTCGCCTCGAGCGCTTGGGTGCTGCCGTCCTTCGCAGGCGTGCACTCGCAGCCTGCGTCGCCCATCGAGCAGTCCTTGGGTTCGGCGAGCGGGAAGATGCACGCGTACTGCAGGTCGTCCAAGTTCGGAATGTTCTGCTCGTGGCCGTTGATCGGACTCACGTTCGCGCGCGTCGAATTCGCCGGCGCGATCGGCATGTTCGTGATTGGATTCGCGCCGCTTCGAGCCTCGCTCGCTTCGATCATGAAAGGATCGGCGGGTGGCTGCGGAGGACTCGCCGAAGGGTCACCGAGAACCACGGCCCAACGCCCATTGTCCGCCAGCTCACTCGCGCTCAAATATCGAATCGAAGTCGGCGTCGACAGTGACTCGGTAGTCGCGATGTCCTGCCACGGCACACCGACGATTCCTGCCAAGAAGACCAAAGACGGATCGCGCCCGGGTTTGCCGTTTCCTCCGTCGAACAGCGGATTGACGACCACCTTTTGCGGATCGGATGGCAAAGGCAAGGTCGCCTTCCTCAGCCCATCGACGTAGCGCTCGATGGGATAGAGCAGGTCGAGCCCAAAGCGCTGGCGCTGGTGATAGCAGCGCAGGTTTGGCATATCGTGGAGCAAATCCCAACTGCTCGGGGCGCTCGGGTCGTCACTCTTGCAAGCTGGATCGGCGTCGAGCGACAAGCAGCCGAAAGGCGGCTGGCTCTCTACCGTCGCGCAGGAGCGACAGCAGGCGTCGTTCGGGTTGCTCTCGCAGGCAGCGCTCGCTTTCGGCAAGAGGGCATAGGAGCCAACCATCCAGCCCAAGCCATCATCGCGAATCGAGCAGTCGTTCTCGTCGGAGAGCATCACGATCACGACCGCCGAGTCCGACCGCAAGAACGCCGCGCGTTGAGCGAGCAGCTCGTTGTCGATCCCGACACGCTTGGTTTCGCTGCCCGATTTCGTCACTTGCTGCGGGGGCTCTGGATCGATCAAAAACCGATACCAAGATTCGAGCGACGCCTCGAATCCGCAGCCGTCCTCGCCCGTCGCGCGAGCCATCGCCGCAAAGTCGGCGACGAATTTCGAGGCATCACTCTCACCCGCCGGGGTGCTCCGAGCCGCCGGATCCCACGCCAAGAAGCCGCTGTCGTTCCAAGTGCGGAGGCCGCTGCGCTGCGTACCAATGAGGTGCGCGCGATCGTCGAGATGCCCCTCCGTGCCGGAGCAGATCGTGCCGCCGTGCGCACCCAAACTCGAACTCACGACACCAACGTGGATGTCCTCGATCGCCGTAAATTCCGGCGTTCCTTGCCCGGCGTCGCAGCTTCCAGCGTGGACGCTCGCCCCCGTGGGCTGGCCGTCGCGATCGACGCACAGCGGTGAAATCAGCCGCCCTACCAAGAGTGGTAGCGCGCTGCCCAAGATCCGTTGCTTTTCCGCCATCGACGGCGAATTGTCGAGCATGAACAAGATGTCGACCTTGTCGATCTGCCGCTGCACGATCTGATCGACGACGACGTTGGCGTTGTTCGGCTGCGCACCACCGCCAAAGCCGCCCGAACCAACGTTCCCCGCGGCTCCACCATGCCCCTCCAGCGCGCCGCCATCCGAGCCGCTGCACGCCAAACACAGCACCCCGACCCCACACAAACTCAGCCACTTTCGCATCGCGCCACGATAACTCGAGTGCCTCGCGCCGCGCCATCTTCGACGGCACAGCCCGTGTTCTATCGCTCGCAACACTTCGGCCTCGCGCAGGCAAGCGCGCCAACGAACCAGCATGCGAACGCGATGAAGGCCGTCACCGTCGCGTCACCCCTCGGGTTGAGTAGTTCGAGATTTGGTTTTCATGGTCACTCATCACGGCACACGCCGGCGCAGCCTTCGGCGTCGTGGACGAACGAGAGGGAGAACTCGCGTCTGGCCGCAGCGCGGCGGGAACACCGCGTTGCTGCGAGGTGCGCTGCCGGGTCGCGATCGCCCCACTCTCCTTCTTCGCCTGGCGGCGCGGGGGCGCCGCGAGCTTCACGCTCCTTGCGCGCGGCCCAACTTGCGCATCGCGTACTTCGCCGCGCGAACCACGACGGACCGCGGGAAGATTTTCGACAGCGTGGTTTGCACGGAGTTGACCTTGCCGGGGACGTACACGACGCGGCCTGCGGCGTAGGCCTCGAGGGTGCGCTGCACGACGGCGTTGGGTTCGAGCTTGGCGAACTTGAGCACGCTACCTTCAGGCATGCCGGCTGCGGCTTGAAAGCCAGTGGGCACGGGGCCCGGGCAACAGGCGAGCACGCGGACGTTGGTTTGCTCGAGCTCGGAGGCCAAGGCCGCCGAGAAGCTGACCACGAACGCCTTGCTCGCACCATAAGTCGCCATGAACGGCGTCGGCTGATACGCGGCGGTCGAGCCGACGTTGATGATGCCACCGCGATTGCGGCGCACCATGCCGGGCAGGAAATGCCGCGAAAGACAGACCACGGCTTCGCAGTTCACGCGCACCATCGTCGTTTGGCGCGAGAGCTCCGCTTCGCTGAATTCACCGGCGGAGCCGAAGCCCGCGTTGTTGATCACGTGGTCGATGCTCGTGCCGAGGTCGTCGATGATCAGCGCGAGCTGCTCGGCAGCCCCCGGCTGCGCGAGATCTGCCGTGACCACGCGCGTGGCGACGCCGTTGATGCGCGACAAGTCCGAGGCCAAAGTCTCGAGCTTTTCGCGTGAGCGACCGCTGAGCACGAGGTTGCACCCGCGGTGGGCGAGCTGCCGCGCGAACTCTTCGCCGAGCCCGGAGGATGCACCCGTAACCAGCGCATACGTGCCAGAGAATAGGTCGCTCTCCATGTCTTCTTTCAGGCGGGGCGTTGCCCACTTTGGCGCAAATAATGGTCGGCCAAGACGATCGCCATCATGGCCTCGCCGATCGGGACGAAGCGCGGGAGGAGGCACGGATCGTGGCGGCCCTTGGTCACGATCGACGTTTCATCACCCTCTTGGTTGACCGTGCGTTGCTCACGCGAGAGGCTGCTCGTGGGCTTGATCGCGGCGCGCACGACGATCGGCATGCCGGAAGAGATACCGCCCAGCATGCCGCCGTGACGATTGCTGCGCGTTCGGATGCTCCGCACGCCGGTCGGCGATTCTTGCGCGAAGAATTCGTCGTTGTGCTCGCTGCCACGTTGCAGCGCGCTGGCAAAGCCAGAGCCGTATTCGACGCCCACGACGGCTGGCAGGCTGAACAGCGCCTTGGCCAAATCAGCCTTGAGTTTGTCGAACACCGGCTCACCCAAACCGGGGGGGATATTGCTGGCCACGAGCTCGCTCACGCCGCCGATCGAGTCTTGGTCTTTGCGCACGCGATCGATGAGCTCGATCATCTCGTTCGCGCGCTCGACGTCCGGGCAACGCACGATGTTCGGCGAGCCGTCGGGGAACGTCTCCACTTGTTCGAGGGTGACGGCTTCCGGCTCGGCCACACGCGCGACGATCGGGCCGACTTGCTTGACGTAGCCCACTACTTTGCCGCCGAACGCTTGCGCGATCACCTTTTTGGCCACCACGCCCGCGGCGACCCGGGCCACGGTTTCGCGGGCGCTCGAGCGGCCGCCGCCGCGGTAATCGCGAAAGCCGTACTTCGCGTCGTAGGTGTAGTCGGCGTGGCCGGGACGATACTTGTCCTTGATGTTCGAATAGTCGCGGCTGCGCTGGTCCTCGTTGCGAATCAAAATCGCGAGGCTCGTGCCAGTGGTGCGCCCTTCGAACACGCCGCTCAAGATCTCGGGCGTGTCCGATTCTTGTCGCTGCGTGACCAGCCGGCTCTGCCCGGGTTTGCGGCGGTCCAGATCGACCAGCAAATCCTCGACTGAAAGCGCGAGCCCGGGGGGGCAGCCGTCGATGATGACCACATTGCCAGGTCCGTGTGATTCACCTGCGGTGGTGATGCGAAACGCCTGACCGAAGCTGTTACCTGCCATTCCGGGCGGCAGTGTATCAGTTGCGCTGCCGGCGGCGACCGGGCATTTTATCGAATCAATGACTGCACTCACGGATCTGCGGGACGAGGAGCGGCTCTTCTTCGATACGGTCGCGGCGTTCGCCCGCGAGCGCATCGCCCCTTTGGTGCGTGAAATGGACGAAACGGCGCACTTCGACGCGCGGCTCTTGCCCGAACTGTTTCAGCTCGGGGTGATGGGCGTGGAGATCCCGAGCGAGCAGGGCGGCGCGGGCAGCAGCTTTTTCAACGCGGTGCTCGCGGTTCAAGCCTTGGCGCGCGTCGACCCGAGCGTCGCGGTGCTGGTCGACGTTCAAAATACACTGGTCGAAAACGCACTGTTGCGTTGGGGCAGCACCGAGCAAAAGGCGCGCTACTGCCCGAAGCTCGCCAATGAATGGGTCGGTTCGTACGCACTCAGTGAAGCGAGCTCGGGCTCGGACGCCTTCGCGCTGAAAGCCCGCGCCGAACGCCGCGGTCAGCGCTTCGTGCTCAATGGCCGGAAGCTCTGGATCACCAACGCCGCGGAGAGCTCACTGTTCATCGTGTTCGCCAACGTCGACCCGGACAAGGGCTACAAAGGCATCACCGCGTTCTTGGTGGAGCGCGGTTTTCCTGGGTTTTCCGTAGGAAAGAAGGAAGACAAGCTGGGCATCCGCGCGTCCAGCACGTGTGAGCTCTTGCTCGATGATTGTGAAGTTCCGGAAGAGAACGTGCTCGGTGAAGTGGGCAAGGGTTACAAGATAGCGATCGAAGCGCTGAATGAAGGGCGCATCGGCATCGGCGCGCAGATGCTCGGCTTGGCCGAAGGCGCCTTCGCGCAAGCGATGAGCTACATGAAAGAGCGCGTGCAGTTCGGGAAGCCGATCGCGGAGTTCCAAGGCATGCAGTTTCAGTACGCACGCTTGGCCATGGAAATCGAAGCCGCGCGCTTACTCGTTTACAACGCAGCTCGGCTCAAAGACGCCGGTCAGCCGTTCGTCAAAGAGGCGGCCATGGCCAAGCTGTTCGCGTCCGAGGTCGCCGAGCGGACCGCCTCGTTGTGCGTGGAGTTCTATGGTGGCGTCGGCTTCACCCGCGAATACCCGGCGGAGAAGTTCTATCGCGACGCCAAGATTGGCAAAATCTACGAGGGCACGAGCAACATGCAGCTCTCGACGATCGCCAAGCTGCTCGTTTAACCGCTCGATTGTGCTCAGCTCGCGCGACGCACGGGCTCTAACGCGGCACGACGAAGGGCGGTGTCGAGAGCCGCCAGGATTTCAGATTCGCTCGCCGGCTTTGCAAGAACGACGTGCGCGCAGTGACGCTGCAGCGTATCGCCGGGCTCGATTTGGGACGAGTGCACGACGCGACCCGTCTCTGGATAGCGCAGGGCGAGTGCGTCGAGCACTACGCGGCCGCCGCCACCGGGCATGTGCCAATCGGTGAGGACGAGGTCGTACTCATGCTCGTACAAGGCCTCGATTGCTTGAGTCGCGTTGGAGGCAGTATTTACGTGAAATTCTGGGCGATGTTGGCGCAAGACACGCGACAGGCCCCGAATCACCGAAGGGTCATCGTCGACCAATAGAATCCGGCGAGGCCGGCGCTGGTAGACGCGCGAGACAGGCGGTTCACTTGATGGCATGGTCATAATCTTTGCAAGAGGCGGGCCACCCACACGATTGCGGTTTTTTCGGAATTTCTACAGTGTCGTCGTTGGACGCTTGCGCTGGGAAGGGCCTTGGGTATGGTCGCGCTGCCATGGTCGAACCCGGGATCGTCACGCTAGCCAAAATCGTCGGAACACTGCTCGTCGCGATGGGCATCGTTCCTTTCTTGTTCTTGCTAGCTCCCGGCGACCGCAGCGAGCCGGAAGTCAAAGACACGTTCGACGGCGACGTTCAGTAAGCACCCGCCACCAGCGGTGAAGCGTAACCGTCGGCGGGGATCCGCGTACTACGCGGGTAATCCACGTAGGCAACAGAGGGAGAGCCGCGGAATGCGTGAGCTGAACTACCGATTTCTGCTGGGAATGCTGTGCCTGGGCGGCACGCTGAGCGGGTGTAAAGAGAAGCCCGCAGCGCAGCTCGCGCCGACCGCCTCGGCGCTGCAAGCGGCGCCGGCCGCCCCGAGCGCCTCTCGGTTCAGCGTCGATTCGGCGTCGAGCAAGGTGACGTTCTTGATGGACTCGCCGCTCGAGAAGATCGACGGCGACGCCTCGGGAGGCCTGTCCGGTGAACTGTCCGTCGACTTGTCGGATCTGAGCAAATCCACGGCCTTGGTGAGGGTCGACTTGCAGAAGCTGGTGCTCTATCAGCAAAAACGCGAGGGCGAGAAGACCGCCTACGGCGAGCGCAAGAAGAGTGACCTGCAGAACGAGCACGCGAAGAATTGGCTGCAAATCGTGGCGCGCGAAGGCGACGTGACCCCCGCGCAAGCGGAAGCGAATCGCTGGGTCGAATTCAAAGTCGACAAGCTCGAGGCCGTGAGCGCGCCGAACGTCGCGGCCGCGACCGGCAACGAACGCAAACTCAACGCCACCGCGACCGGCGAGTTCCGCCTCCACGGACGCAAGCAACCCAAGAGCGCGAAGCTCGAACTCACCTTCACCTATCAGGGTGACAAGGCGCAGTCGGTGCACGTGAAGACCAGCGAGCCGCTGGCGATCGGCTTGGAAGAGTTCGAAGTGAACCCGCGCGACGACGCAGGCAAATTCGTCAAGACGCTGAGCGAGGCGCTGAGCAGCGGTCTAAAGGGCAAAGTGGCCCAACAAGCGCCGGTCGTGCTCGATTTCACGGCCACCGCGAAGTAACGGAGCCGAAGTGCGAAATCAGCGTCGCATCGCTTCGCGCAGCACGCGCAGGCGAACAGCGGCGGGGGCGCGTGATAGTTCGAGCACCAAATCACTGCCCGGTTGGCCACTGAGCCGCGCGCGAGCGTCGGCCATCGACGTCGGGCGCACGCCGTCGATGGCCGTGATCAGATCGCCCGCTTCGACGCCCGCGCGTTCGGCCTCACTCGATTCGGCCACGCTGACCACGACCACCTCGATGTTCGGCGCGTTCCCCCGTTCACCCAGGCCGATCGCCACGCTGCCCGCGGCCACCGCTGAATCCGACTCGCTCGCCTGCGGAACGAGTTGAATGCGCAACCCACGCGCCGTACGACCCGAGCTGACTTCGACGCCACGCACACTGCCGCGGCCGGCCACGCTGGAGACGGCGCTGATCGTCGCGCTGCCCGGGTGCACGCCGGAGAGCAGAAAATGCCCGTCGCGATCGCTGAGCACGACGCCGCGCGCGCTCTTGCCCGCCGGCAAAAATCCGGAGCCGTTGCCCGCCGTCACGCGCGCGCCCTCGATGCGATCGCCCCGCTGATCGACGACCTCGCCCTCCACTTCACCCGCTTCGAGCAGATCGATGTCCGGCAAGTTGAACGGGCGATCCGCGCGGCCGGTGGACTCGACGCGCGGCGACGCTTCCTCGTCCGCGAACTCGGGGTGCTCGACGCGCACGTGCAGCTCTCCCGGCGCGATATCGCGCAATCGAAACACCCCGTCGGCATCGCTGGTCGCCACCTTGCGCACGCCATTTTGCGAAACACTGACGACCGCTCCGGCGACCACGCGGCGGCCGCGCACCGCCGTGATGCGCCCCTCGACGATCACGCCGCGGCGCAGCGTGAGCTTGAGCTCTTTCGGCGCGACCGCCACGCTCTGGGCCACCCGCGCGTAGCCCGGCGCTTCGGCGACGAAGCGCAAGTTCTCGCCCAACGCGTCGGGAAAAGTGACCGCGCCCTCGGCGTCGGTGAAACGCGTCAAGCGCAGCGGGCGCGTGGGTTCGAGCGAAGTGGCGACGATTTCGACCAGCTCGATTGGACGCGCATCTTCGTCCAAGGCCAGCACCCGCACCGGATCGCGCAACGAAGGCAGCGTCAATTCGAGCTTTTCGTGGACCCCCTCGGCGAGGTGCAACGACTTGCGGAGCACGACGCGCGACGGCTCTTCCGAGCGCGAGAGCGAAAGGGTCAGATCGGAGGGCACCGCGGCAAATGCAAACGTGCCGTCACTGGCGGTGGTCGCGGTCTCGGTGCGCGTGGCGCGCGCGGAGCTCAGCTCGACCTCCACGCCGCTGAGCGGCTGACCGCGGTCGTCGAGCACGCGGCCCTCCAGCGATGCGCCGCGCAGCAGCACGATCTTGACTCGAGCCTCGCCGCCCGACGCGACGGTCAAGAGCTCGCTCGTACCCTCGACGAAATCGGGGTGGCGCACGATCACCCGCACGCGCCCGGGTGTGACTGGGCGCGCCGTGAAATGCCCGCCGCGATTCGAGACCCAAGGCGCAATGTCGCCCAGCGGAGCCTCGAAATCGGCGGAATTCGCGGCCAACGCCGCTGCTCGGCCGGGCTTCGGGATGGGCGGAACTGGGCCCGGCATCACGCCCAGTTCCCCCGCGGGAATGAGCGGCACCGGACCCGAAAGCGACCAAGCGAAGTGGCTTTGCCGGAAGCCGACCAGCGCGGGCGTCTCTGCAATCGGCAAGCCGGCCACGTCGCTGCCGACTACTTCGATGCTCGCGCCGTCGACCGGGAAGCCGCGCGCATCCTCGACGTCGCCGAAAATAGCACCCCCGCGGGTGAGAGGGACGCGCACCGGCCCAGTGAGCAGCTCGGGGACCGCGACCAGCGCGCTGCCCACGAAGTCCACCGCGCGCGCGCCGAGGGTCGCGGGGCCGGACGCGATCGGCCCCAGCGCGACCTTGCCGTCACTGCCGGTGCGACCGCGGATCGGGAACGAGCTGAGCCCGGCTTCGGCGAGCACCACGTCCGCGTCCGGCACCGCGACCGGATTCGGGCCCTCGCCGTCGGTGACCGCGGCCACCACGGTTCGGCCCGCTTCGAGCCGCAAAGTGACCTTCTCGTTCTGCCCGCGCGCCAGCGGAAAGCCGAGCAAGGTCGGGGCCACGTGGTCGCCGAAGCTCGCGCGCAGATCGTAGTTCCCGGCGAGCAGCCCGGTGATCTTTGCAATGCCGGCGGCACTGCACAGCGCGCTGCGCGCGGGCCACAAGGTCGCTCCGGCGATCATCACGGTCGCACCGGGCGCGGGCTTGCCGTCGAGGTCGAGCACGGCCACTTCGAGCGAAGCCAAGCGACGCAAGGTGAGCGAGAGCGGCCCGCGCACCCCGGCGCGTGACACGGACTCGTAGCCCGGCGCCGAGGCTTTGACCGACCAGGGCGGCGGACCCAAGCGCGAAAGGCGCGCCATTCCCTGCTCGTCCGTGAGCGCGCCGAAGGGCAGCGGGTCTGCGGTCTCCACGAGCACCGTCGCTTTGGGCAGCGGTTGCGCGCTTTCGTCGGTCACCGTGACGACGAGCGTCTGTGCCGGGTGCAGGCTGAACGACAGCGCACGCGGCTCGTCGCCGAGCACCAGCGTGCTCGAGGCGCGCGCGAAGCCCGGCGCCTCGGCCAGCAACCACAAACGCCCGAGAGGTAGGCGCGCGAGCAACGCTTGTCCCGAACTGTCGGTAGATTCCGCAGCGATCCAATGAAAACTGCCCGCGCGTTCCCAAAACACCTGAACCGTTGCCGCGGCGAGCGCCGCACCTGCGTCGCGCCGCACGGTCACGCGCAGCTCGCCCTTCCGCTCTTGCTCGGAAATGGCAATCGTTTCCGGCGCCTTGCGTTCGGGCGCCAAACGCGAGGGCACGTCCGAGAGCCCGAGCACGAAGCTCACGCAGGCCACCACGGACAGGAGCAAGCTCACGAGCTCGGCCGGGTGCCTGGAACGCTTCACGCGAGCACCATAACGCGGACGCGAGACGCAGGCTTCCGGCCGAATGCTATGCTTCTCGACGGTGCTTGCGCGAAAGTCGGCAGTGCTTGGTTTCCTGCTGACTGCTGCGGCCGGACTTTCGTGTAGCTCGCGCGAACACCCACCCCCGATTGGCTTCGTTCAGAGCGGCGGCGGCGCCGGGAGCGCGGGAGGCGGCGGAACGGGCAGCCTCGACGTCGGCAACGAGGACGACGACGCGGCTCTGTGTGGCGACCAAAAGATCCCGGCGATCGCCGATCCTCCCAATCTGTATTTCGTGGTCGATCACTCGGGCAGCATGGGCGATCCGCTGACCGGCAGCCCGTATAGCAAATACGAGAATGCGCGCATCGCGATCAGCATCATGCTGCACGCGGTCGGTCATCGGGTGCGCTACGGGGCCGCGCTCTATCCGACCAATCTCGAGTGCGCGGCGGGGTCACCGGTCTTTGCGGTCACCGCGGGAGACCCGCCCCAATATGCGGCCAAGGGCAAGACCGGTCCGGTGCTCGACGATCTGCTCACGCGCCTGGGCGCGACCGCCCCTGCCGGCGGCACCCCCACGGCCGCTACCCTGCGCGAGCTTCAGTCGACCATCCTAGGGCTCACGGGGAAGAAGACTTATGTCGTGCTGATTACCGACGGTGCGCCAAATTGCAACCTGGCGCTCCGTTGTGGCGTGGAAGACTGCATCCCCAACATCGAGCACGTCTCGATCAACGGCGTCACCTGTGACGAGAGTTACAATTGTTGTTCGCCCAAGGTCGGCGCGGGTGATTGCGTCGACGCCGACGACAGCGAAGCCGCGGTCGCCGCGTACGAAAAGGCGGGGATCGATACCTTCGTCGTGGGCATGCCCGGCAGCGAGGCGTATCGCGCCGTGCTCAACCGTTTGGCCGTCGCGGGCAACACCGCGCGCCCGGGAAATACGCAATATTACGCGGTTTCCGACACGGACGAGCTCACCCTCGCGCTGCGCAGCATCGGCGCTCAAGTCGCCATCAGTTGCGACCTGCCACTGAGCGAAACGCCCGAGGCGCCGGATTTGGTCAATGTATACTTCGACGACCAAGTCGTCCCGAAAAGCGACGACGACGGCTGGCGATATAGCGACGAAAACACGATCCAATTCGTGGGCGCGACCTGCGACACGCTCACCGCCGGGGACGTGCTGAACGTCCAAGTCGTGTCGGGTTGCCCCACCGTAGTTCGCTGACGGCTGCCGTTTCTGATGTTACGGTCCGCAGCGTGAAGCCCCCTCCGGAGCTCGAAGCACTACGACGAAGCATCGACGATTTGGACGGCCGCATTTTGCAGCTCGTCGCCGACCGGGTGAAGGTCGTGCTCGCCGTCGGTCAATTCAAGCGTGAAAACAACCTTGCGGTGTACGACCCCGAGCGCGAGCGAAAAATGCTCGAGCGGCTGTGCAGCCAAGCCCCCGAGCCGCTCGACGCCGACACCGTGCGCCGCATCTTCGAGCGTCTGATCGACGAATCACGTCGCATCGAGCAACACAGCATCGGCAAACACGGCTGAGCGCGGGCTAATTTCCCGGAAGGGGCGCTCGCGCTCCCGCATCGCACCTCGTGCTGACGCGCTGTCTCCACGCAAATCGTCCGGAAGCGCTGACCGGCCCGGAGCGCGCTCGAGCGTCGAGGTTCACCCTTCGGGAAGAGACGGGAAGGTCGGACATGGGGTCGCGGAGACCTTGCGCGACGCTGACGCGAGCGCGCGCAAGCGAGCACGCCGTCCCCAATGAGCGCCTCGCGCAGCGGCCTAATTTCACGGGAAACCAGGCTTGCTTCGAGGTGCGATGCGGGATCGCGAGCGCCCCCTCTCCAGAAAAGCCGCAGGCGCGGCGCGCCCTCAATGCAGCGTGTGCCAGGAGCCGTCGTGCTCGACGACGGGGATGTCTTTTTCTGAGCTGGAAGCGGCGGCGAGTTGGGCGACGGGAAGCTCCGCGCTTTTGGTGAGGACGATGTGGACGCGGGCGGCTTCAGCCCGTAGCGCGAGGCGGGCGCGCTGCAGATCTTCGACCGCTTCTTCACGCGCCCAGCGTTGGAGCGTGACTTTGTCGCGGCGTTTACGGCGGCGCCAAGCCCAGACCGCGAGCGCCAGCGCGATCACCCAAAAGAAGGTACCGCTCAGCAACAGCGGCATGAAGGTATAGCGGCGAGAGGCGTCGTCACGCCATTCGAGCTCGAGCGTCGCCAAATCGACGGCGTAGGCGTCCAGCACGCTTTGCTCGAAGGTTTTGCCTTCGCGCAGCTCGGTGATCAGCGCACGGAAGCGGTGAAGGTCCTCGCGCCGCACCAGGAAGCGCAGGACATCGACGGCTTCGGCGTACGCGACTTCGGCTTTCGTCTCGTCGTCCGGGAAGGTGCGCTCGAGCTCACTGAGCGGAATCAGGGAGCCGCCGACAGTCGACATCATGAGCGTCTTCATGCGCTTGTAGGACGACTCACCGGAGGCGAACACGGCGAAGCCTTCATTGAACCAGCGTGGGACGGCTTGGCCGTTGAGCGCGTCGTGCAGGGCGACGTGCGCGAGCTCATGGCGGAACACCTCACCCAGATCTTGTTCTTGGCCGGCGTGGACCGGCGTGAGCGAGAGCAGCACCAAGCCGAGCTCGGAGTACGCGACGCCCGCGGCGTACTCCGGATACGGCGCACCGGAGGGCGCAAAAGTCGCCATTTCCCCGGTGGTGCGCGCGATTTGCACGCGCACGTCCGAGAGCACGGGGAAGCCGAGGCGCTCGGTGAGATCGTGGCGCACGGCTTCGGCCTGCTTGATCAGCGGATCGACGCGTTCACGACTGGAGGGGTGGTAGACGAAGCGCACCCAACCGGCGTCGTAGGTGTTGAAGCCAGCGGGAATGGGCGGCAAGCGCAGCACGCCGCGACCGACACGCGGCGCGTCCGAAACCGAAGAAGGCAGCGCGCTCACCGCCGGTGCTGCGTCGGTGTCATCCGGCACTGGGGCGCCTGCGCGCGGGGGCGCGACCACGGTGCGCCCCTCACGAACCTCCGGCGGCGGGGGCGGCGGAGGAACGAGATCACCCGCCGCTGCGAACGAGTGCCCCGCCAAGAGCAGCAGCAGCGGCGCCAAGCACCAGAGGATCAGTCGAGCGGCGATGCGCCCCATCACGCACCGAAATATGGCGCGGCAACGGTCAGCCGCCAAGCCAGACGAGAGGCCAATGCAAAACTGGGCAACGGGAGGCCAACTCGACCTGCATCGCTGGAGCGCGACCGAGACACACTCCGACCGTAACCACGGCCACCCATGTCGCAAGGCCGAGACCGCGAACTCGTCGCAGCCAGGTCTCCGGAAGCCGTACACGCGCGGCGAGTGTCGTCAGGCCGAGCACGCGCAGCCCATCATAAAAGCCGGTTTGATACTCGCTGCCGCCCTTCAACCCCTGCACGAGGCCGACCAGTAGTGCGGCTGTTCCCAGCGCAGCGAACGCGATCAATGCCACGCGCGCGAACGTGCCGCGTCCCTGCACGCCCGCCCAGGTTACGAAGCGCGCACAGATCAGCGAAAGCCCGATGATCAACAAGCCGCCGACCACGGCGAAGGTGACCCCGCCCAACGGCCGATGCTGCGTGGTCGTCTTGAGCAAGGCCGCGAACGGCAATAACGGAAGCGCCGCGAGCAGCACGCCCACGGTGAGCGCCGTCCGCAACTTGCTCGCGCTGGTGGCGCTCGCCAACGAGGCCGAGAGCGGCGCCATCACCAGCGCGCACCCCGCCGTACAAACGACGAACGCCTGAACGGCCAACCCCGACTCGAAACGGAAGGCCGCGGGCAGCGCGGCCAAGACAGCCGCGATCAGCCCCGACAAGAAACCGGCTCGACGCGTCACGTCGGCCGCAGCTCCAAGCGCACTCGCGACGCCGCGCTCTTCGACACGTAGCCGCTCGCCAGGAACCAACGCACTGAACGCGCGAGCGCTTCACGCGCCGTGCGATGGCGATAACCCAGCGCGTCTTCGGCCTTCTTGCAGGTGACGAACGAGAAGGTATCGACGTAGTCGTTCGCCAGGCGCGAGGTGATGCGTGGGTCTCCACCGCGGAAGCGCGCGTTCAATTCGAACAACCTGCCGGCAAGCTTCATCACGCCTTTGCTCTTGGGCGCGCTCGGTTCCGCAAGCCCCGTGATGTCTGCGAGAGTTTCGAACAACTGCGTGAAGGTGACGTTGTCGCCGCTCAGGATGTAGCGCTCGCCAACGACACCGCGCTCCATCGCCAGCACGTGCCCAGTCGCGACGTCCTCGACATCCACGACGTTGATGCCGCCGCCGCTGACCGGAAAGTGACTGGTCGGCGGCGTCTTCAGGTATTC
>Ga0164308_10000549_pt1 | contig 20450 bp, 20 predicted proteins | sample Whisoiple_246_MG_FD_109983 | JGI IMG/M metagenome (GOLD analysis project Ga0164308, IMG submission 109983) | Soil microbial communities amended with fresh organic matter from upstate New York, USA - Whitman soil sample_246_MG | ecosystem: Environmental > Terrestrial > Soil > Unclassified >...
CCGAGCAATCCGAGCAACCCGCACCAGCACCAGCACCAGCACCAGCACCCGCGCCAGCTGACCACTTTCAAGCGATTGAGCATTTTTACCCGGCTCGCAGAGCGAGCTCACGCGGACACTAGCGCACTCGGCACGGCCTCGTTCCTCGAAAATGTCGAGCGTGCGGGCGCGACTTTGATGGCGTTGCTGGCCACCACGCCGGCCTTACCTGCCTCCCCCAAATTCCGTGCTCGGCCTGCGGCCTGTGCGACACGCTTCGTGATGCCCGACGGGGTGCGGAACGGAGGGAGGCCGTCGCGAACGAAAACATACTGTGCATGCACAGTATCTTTCTCGCGCACGAGCGCGCGTCGTGCTGACTTCGGTGGGAGTGCGAAACACGCTCGCTCGAAGAGCCGGCACCGTGGGGCTGCCTCAGAACGGCTTGAGAGTCACAGTCGACGGCTGTCGTGAAAACGATGGGCAACCGCAACTTGGAGAAGGCGTCATTGTCACTGTCGAGTCAATGTCCACGGGTTGCATTCCGGGGGCTGCGACGTGGAGCGGACCGTCACCACCGCCAAAACAGGTTGCCCCGGTCGGGGTCGGGACGCAGTTCAATGGCGAACCCGAGACGGTAGCCTCGACACCAGTCAGGGCACCACCACCGGGAGTTACAACGCTCAATGGGACAGAGGACAGACAGCTAGGAGCGGGGGCCGAACACTCGTCGCCGCACGAAACCAAAAACACCGCGGAGGCAACCAGAGTAGTGATACATCTCGACGCGCGCGAGAAGACGATAGCAAGCACCGCAACGGCCGCCGGGTGGCACAGAGTAGCGCAAGCTCTCGATAGTTGTTTCATCTGGAGCAACCAGCATGCCGCACTTCGGCGATCGAACGTAGCAGTGTTCAGCTGCGAAAGCCCAAGCAAAGCGAGGCGCTGTGCCTACGCCTCGCTTCGTCGAACAGCGAGGGGGCAGGGCCAGCGGAGAGAGAGGGATTTCGAACCCTCGGTAGGCTTTTGAGCTACGTCGGCTTAGCAAGCGGGCTGGGTTGCCCCCACCGTCCAGCGCTCGCCTCCGGGCTGCGCGACGCGCTTCGCGATACCCGAAGGGGTGCTTCCTGCCTCCCCCAAATTCCGTGCTCGGCCTGCGGCTTGCGCGACACGCTTCGTGATGCCGGACGAGGTGCGGAATGGAGGGTGGCGGTCGCGAACGAAAAGATACTGTGCATGCACAGTATCTTTTCTCGCGCACGAGGGCGTGTCGTGCTGACCTCGCTCGGAGTGCGCAACGCGCTCGCCTCCATCGCCTGCAGCGTGCCGGGCTTCGCCAGAGGCGCACGCGGCGCGCCACGCCAGTCTGTGCGCGCGCAACGCGACGGGGGCGTGGCACGCAGCCTGGGCCCGCGTGGCTGCGCCCGGCACGCTGCCGGCAATGGAGGCTCATATGCGTGTTCGTTCACCGCTCAACTCGAAATCCGCAGCTCGGCTCGAGCTCTTTGCTCGCCAGTATCGCTCTTGTCTCACAGAGTCAGAGGCTCGCCTTTGGTCCGCGCTCAAGGCCCGCCAGCTCGGCGTGTCGTTCCGCCGCCAGGTGCCTGTCCTGGGCCTCTTCATCGCCGATTCCGGGCGCCGAACATCAAGCTCGTGGTCGAGGTCGATGGCCGCATTCACGCGCGACGCAGAGCTCCGATGCGCGTCGCGATCGCAAACTTCAGAGCGCAAGTTTACCGCATCAGCGCACAGCTCGTAGTCAGCGATCTCGCTGCGGCCATCGCGCTCGTCCGTGCAGCGCTCTAACCCCGAGACAAGCTCCGACTCCACCAGGTGAAGTGAAGCGAACCGTGCCACCGCGGTCTGCCGCCGATCGTCGCGGCGCCCCGCAGCAGCGCCAAGGAGTCGAGGGCCCCGACGCAGGCGGCGGGCGCGGCGGAGCTCCCGCCGCACCGTCCACCAGCCGAGCGTACTCAAGCCCCGCAAGCGAAGCGGGGGCGGACGCCAGCTCGAGCTGCCACGTGACGCCGAAGGCCCCACGACTCCCCCGATACCCAGCAGGCGGCGCTCCCTCGAATCCAGGCGAGCGCGGGAGCGACCCCGCGCCCGCCGACTGCGTCGGGCCCTCGACGACGAGCCGGCGCGCGTGTCGAGCCGGCGCGCGACGTTCGACGACTACCTCCCCCAGCCGAGCGCAGCCCGAAGGGCGAGCACGGCTAAGGGGGAGGTCGGCGGCGCGCAGCCGGCGTAGCCGGCGAGCACCGACGGGTGCCTACGCCTCGCTTCGTCGAACAGCGAGGGGGCAGGGCCAGCGGAGAGAGAGGGATTCGAACCCTCGGTAGGCTTTTGACCTACGTCCGCTTAGCAAGCGGGTACCTTCGGCCACTCGGTCATCTCTCCAAAAGATTTTCGGAAGCCAGGGAGGGCGAGAACGTAGCCGCAAGCGGTTTGGGGTCAAGCGGGATCGGTGGGGGCGAGCATTTTGGGAATTTTGTGGGCGTTTTCTGGGGGTTTGGGGGTCGCTGGCGGGGCGGTGGGTGCGCGGCGGGTGGAAGCGCTAGGCTCCGCGGCATGTTGTTGAGCCGTCCTGATGTTCCGCGGCCCTCCGCGGCTGCCTGTGACAAGGCGCGTTCGCTGCTCGACCGAGCGCTCGGGCCTTCGAAGGTGCTGACCGAGCGCGAGGCTTGTGAGCGGTTCGTGCGTGATGAGTCCGAGGCCGTCGGCGTGGTGCCGGATGCGGTGGTGTTGGCGGAGAACGCGGACGATATTTTGGCGGCCTTGCGTGTGGCGCGGGAGGCCGAGGTGCCGATCACGCCGCGTTCGGGTGGGACTGGGCGCACGGGAGGCTCGGTGCCGATCGCGGGTGGAATCGTGCTTTCTACGTTGGGCATGCAGTCGATCGTGGAGGTCGATCGGCGTGAGGGGTTGGCGGTGGTGGGCCCGGGCGTGATTTTGCAAGACTTGCAGAACGCGGTCGAGGCGGAGGGTTGGTTCTATCCGCCGGATCCGAATTCGCAGGCTTCGTGTGCGCTGGGCGGCAATGTGGCGGAGAACGCGGGTGGACCGCGTGCGTTCAAGTATGGCGTGACGCGTGACTACGTGCTCGGGCTGGATGCGTTTCTGATCGGCGGTCAGCGAATTCGCGCGGGGCGGCGCACGATGAAAGGCGTGACGGGCTACGATGTGACCGGCTTGCTCGTGGGCAGTGAGGGAACACTCGCCGTGTTCGGCGATATCACGCTGCAGCTGATTCCGAAGCCGGAGAGCGTGATGACGCTGATGACGCTGTTTTCGACGGTGAAGCAAGCGAGCGCCGCGGTGCAGGAGATCATCACGCGCGGACTGGTGCCGCGCTGTATCGAGCTGCTGGATGCGACTACGTTGGAGGCCATGCGCAGCGCGGGGAATGCCATCGACGCACGTGCGGGGGCCATGTTGATCATGGAGGTGGACGGCGACGAAGCGGCCTGTGAGCGGCAAGCAGAGCGCATTTCCGACGCCTGTGAGACGGCGCAGGTGCTGGACGTCTTGGTGGCGCAAGACGCGGCGCAGCGGGAGAAGCTGTGGGCAGCGCGGCGGCAGATGAGCCACGCGGTGCGCAAGCTGACGAAGCGAAAGCTGAGTGAAGACGTAGTCGTGCCGCGCATGCAAATCGGGGAGCTGTTGGATCGCGTGGCGCGCACCAGTGAGCAGACTGGCGTACGGTCGCTCACTTACGGGCACGCCGGTGACGGCAACTTGCACTGCAACTACTTGTGGAACGAAGACGACGAGTTGCCCGCGGTGGAGCGTGCGATCGAGCAGCTGTTTCGCGACGTGATCGAGCTGCGTGGGACGCTCAGCGGCGAGCATGGCATCGGCGTGCTGAAAGCGCCGTATCTGTCGCTCGAGCAGTCGCCCGAGTTGATCACGCTGCAGCGCGATCTGAAGCGCGTGTTCGACCCACAGAATCTGCTGAACCCGGGCAAAATCTTCCCGGCCGGCGGGCATCGCGCCTGTTGATCATCGTTTCCGCGCTTCGGCAAGCGAGCAAGCACGCTTTGCCAAATTGACAGCTCGCCGATGTAAGTCGGCCGCCACCGCGTCAGATTGACCAGGGTGGCGCGTCGCGTCGCCTGCAAATTCAGGCATTTTCGGCTTCAGTGAGCGAATCGGGAGCTGGCACATCGCTTGCTAATTCAGGAGCGTCGACCATGACCCCAGCTCATTCTCCTTCCTGCTCTCGTTCCTGCTCTCGTTCCTACTCTCGTTCCTACTCTCGTTCCCGTTCTCGCGGCGTGACGCCGGTCGCAGCGGTGCTGGCCGTGCTGGTAGTTGGCGCGGGTGCTTCTTGCATGTGGTGGCTCGGGAACTTCGGCGCCACGCGCGACGGCAAGTCGACCTCGCAAGCGGACGCCGCGCAGATCCAAACCGCGGCCAAGGCGTTCCGCGCGCAGCACGCGGACGGCTGCCCCACGTTGAGCAGCTTGCAAGAAGAAGAGTTTCTGAGCCGCAACGCGCGCAGCGACGACGCCTGGGGCAATCGTTTCCGCATCGGCTGTGCGGATGGCGAGCTCACGGTGCGCTCCGCGGGGCCGGACGGCAAGCTCAGCACGGCCGACGACATCAGCGCGATCCGCTGAACGCGATCCGCTGAACGCGACCCGCTGAAGCGCGACCCGCTGAGCGCGACCCGCTGAAGCGCGACCCGCTGAGCGCGACCCGCTGAACGCGACGTAGAGGGCGGTCGTCAGACCGCGCTACTGGCAGCCGGTGTTGAAGCGCTCGGTGCCTTCCCAGTCACAAGTGCCGGAGATGCAGTCGACCAGGTTGTTGGCGAACGCGTTGCTCGCGTGGTCGTAAATCATGAACCAGCCGCCGTCGTCCCAAACCATCGTCGCGATGCCGCGCTTCGAGGCAAACGCGCTGGGCAGCTTTTGGTACCAAGAGCGGATGTTGTTGCAGCTGAAGGAGTCGTAGCGGCTGCCCCAACCGACGCCCCACTCGCCGATGAACACGGGCATTCCCTTGCCCACGGAGTTCGCCCAGTTGAGCATCTTGTCCATCGGCGCGGAGATGTTCGCCTCCGTCCAAGCATCAGCGTACGTGCCCTGGTTGTCCCCGCAAAAGGTCCACGGATCGTAGTGGTGGAAGGTAGCCATGAGGTACGGGTCATTGCCACCACCCACGCCGCTCAGGTCGGTCCAAACCGCGGGCACCTCCGCCGCAGCAAACCATTGATTGCCGCCGATCACGATCAGCCGCGCCGGATCGACCGCGCGGATCTTGGCGTAGGCTTTGGCAGTCATGTTGCGGAGATCCGCGGCAGGCATGGCTGAGCTGTCGGTGCGGTGCGGCTCGTTCAGGATCTCGAACACCAGTCGATGATCGCGCTCGGCAAAAATGTCGGCGATGTCTGCCCACAGCCGCTCGAGCACGGCGGCACGGCTCTGCGTTTTCAAGGCCTCCTCGTGGTGCGCGTTGAGCACGACGTACATGCCTGGTTTCGACAAGGCGTAGTCCACGACTTGCTCGATGACCAACAGCCGCGGGTGAGTGCGGTTGACGTCACCCACGGCCGGATCGCCGACGAGGGTGTCGCCGTTCGTGACCTCGGTCCAAGTCACGGGGACACGGACGACGCGAAAGCCTTTCGCGTAGTAGGCGTCGATCTTGGCGCTTGCAGCGGCGAGCGTAGGCGGGTGCTGCGTGCTCTCGAACATTTGTCCGAGGTTGAAGCCGTTGCCCATGGCCGCTACTGCGGTTTTGGCGACGATCGTCCCATCTTGGGACATGCCCGGGGCTCCGGCTTGCGGGTCATTCTGCGAGCCAGCGCCGCCGTTCGAAGGGCTGCCGGCGTTGCCCGGAGCTCCCCCGACCGCGGGCGATCCCGCGGCGGACGAGCCACCCGCGACATCCCCGGCCGAGGTGCTTCCGGCGTCACACGCCGAGATCAGAACGAGTGCCGCGAGGGCGTGCGTGGCGCACCAGGCGCGGCTTTGCATCGCGCCGTATTAGCATGCCCTCGCACGGTTGCTAGTGCGGACCGGCCCCTGCCTTGACCGCCGTCGCGACTCCGCCGGCCGTCGTGACCTGATACGTGTAGGGCGGAGTGAACGGGCTACCGCCGCCGCCCTTGGCCTGGTCGCCAGTAGTCGACGTGTAGCCGTTCGCGCGGTCGCCGCTGCCGAGATCGATGTAGGCCGTCTCCTGGTTGGCCGCGTTGTTGAACTGCTGCGGAGACTTCACGCCTTCGAAGGCATTACCTTCGAGCAGGATGGACGCTTCGATCCCCGCACGCACGCAGTAATTGGAAGCGGTCGAGTCGTAGTAGTTGTTGAACAGGTGATTGCGCCCGAAACGCACCCGCGGTTGTCGTTCGACCACACCATCCGCCCACCAATTGTGGTGCCAAGTCACGTTCAGCGGGCGAGTCGTCGGCCAACCCGTGGGGGTTGAGTCCGTCCCACCCACGAGGTTACTGAAGCGGTGGCCCGCCGCGCCCGTCGAATCGTCGCCGACGTTGTCGGTGCGCGGCGTGTAGGCAAACTTGGTCCAAGACACGGTGACGAAGTCCGCGTCGTTGGTGATGTCTAGATTGCCGTCGGTTCCGTCCATCACCAAGCAGTGATCGACCCACACGTGGTGAGCCGAGCCGTTGATGCCGAGCGCGTCGGCGCCGGAAGAGCAGCCCGTTCCGGAATCGAACCCCGGATCCTTGCTACAATCGCCGACCCCATAGCCCGAAATTTTCAAGTTGCGCAGGATCACGTTCGAGCTGCCCGAACCGATGCCGATGCTTCCTTGAAGCTTGGCGCCGGATGAGCAGCCGATGATGGTCTTGTTCGAGCCAATCTTGATCTCCGAAGGCGCAAACTCGCCTTTCACGTAAATGACCTTGGCGGTGCTGCCGGCCACCTCGGTTTTGAACTGCGCGAGTGTCGTGACCAAAACGGGCGCGGCGGTCCCTCCACCCGTCGTGGCCGAGCCCTGGCTCGCCCAGCCAATCGGCTTCGGTTCGCTCGCGATGTAGCTAGGCACCGGGCACGGGCCGTCGTTGTTCGTGCCACCCGCGCTCCCTGCTTGAGACGAGCCGCCCGCAGATCCGCCGCCCGCACTGGCGCCGGCTTTGCCAGCAGTGCCGCCTGCCGAAGAGCCACCCGCTGCTTTGCCGCCCGTCGAGCTGCCTGCCGCTGAAGTGCCGCCCGCTGAGGTCCCTCCTGCTGCTTTGCCGGCGGCTCCGCCGTTGCCTGTCGCGGCGCCTGCTGCGCCCGGCGCTCCGCTGGCAGCGACGCCGCCGGCGCCGGCTTGGCTTCCCGGCGAACCGCTCGCGCCAGGCGCCCCAGCGAAGTGTCCCGTCCCAGCTGCGCTTGCGCCCGCCTTGGCACCGCTCGCCGAGCCTCCGTTCTCGTCGCCTGGCCCGGACCCTGAGGAGTCACCACAACCTTGACTGAGGAACGCCACTCCAACGACCGCGAACAGAACGCCGTAACATCTCATGCCGGCTTGATGAGCGACGGGGGCCGAATCGATCACTCCCGCCGTGCCATCGCGCGCACTGGACAGACGGGGAGTGTGGCAGCCGTGTCCAGGACAAACTTGGACAAATCTTCGACATGCGCCTTGACCTCGGCCAAATATGGCCTACTTAACTTATACAGAACCTGGTCAAACGTTAGACAAGCGTACCACAATGCCCCCCCACACCTTCGACTACCTGCTGATTGGCGGCGGCCTGCAAAACGCGCTGATCGCGCTTTCGGTCTTGAAGCAAAATCCAGACGCCCGAGTCGGGTTGGTGGAGCGGGGGGCGGCTTTGGGCGGCAATCACCTGTGGTGCTTTCACGGCTTCGACCTGAGTGAAGCCGGGCAGGCTTTGGTCGCGCCGCTGGTCGTCCAACGTTGGGACGGATATTCGGTTCGCTTCCCGAGCTTCGAGCGCCACTTGGACACGCCCTACGCGGCGGTCAGCAGCGAGCGACTGGCCCAGTACGTGGCGGAGGTGTTCGCGGACAAGCCGAACTCGCGGTTGATCCTGGGCGGGTCCGCAGTGCGCGTCGAAGCCTCGAAGGCAATGCTGAGCAACGGAGAACAGCTGCACGCGCGGGTCGTGATCGATGCCCGCGGCCCTGAAGCGCACGGACGCGCGCACGTCATCGGCTACCAAAAGTTCGTCGGGCTCGAACTCGAACTCGAACGCCCGAGCGAACTCTGCGAACCCATGGTGATGGACGCCAGCGTGCGTCAGTACGACGGCTTCCGCTTCGTCTATACCTTGCCGCTGAGTCCCAGCCGCGTGTTGGTGGAAGACACCTACTTCGCCGACGGGCCGGAGCTGGACGTCGATCTGTTACGCACTCGCGCGCTTTCGTACGCACACGGCTTGGGGCTGTCCGTCGCGCGCATTGCTCGGGAAGAGACCGGCATTTTGCCACTTCCCGCGGCCGCGGCGGTCATGCGCAGCGGCTCACCCTTTCAAGCGGGCTATGCCGGCGGGTGGTTCCACCCGACCACCGGCTACTCCTTCCCCATTGCCGCGCGGCTCGCCCTGCACGTGGCAAGCAAGACCCCCGAAACGCTGTTCGACGAACGCTATGACACGCTCGCTCGAGAGCACGCGAGACAGCAGCGCTACGCCTGCCTGCTGAATCGATTGCTATTTCAAGCAGTCCCGCCCGACGCGCGCCGGAATGTGCTGGAGCGCTTCTACCAATTACCCGAGCCGAGTATCGCGCGCTTCTACGCGCTGTCGACCACTGCTCTCGATCGCGCGCGCATCCTGTGCGGGCGCCCACCACGCGGCCTATCTCTCGGCCGTGCACTCACGAAAGGCCTGCTCCAATGATGAACCGCGCGCTTGCAATGGAGGAGCCGTGCACGCTCGTCACGTTGCTCGCAGAGGAGTTCGACGACCGGCAGCTGGGCAAAGTGCTCGGCAGCGAGCACCGGGTTCCGGCTCACCTGTGGGACGCAGCCCTCGTTGGGCCGCTGCTGGACTTCTTGGGCCGCCCCGGCAAAGAATTTCGCGCGCGTTTGGTGGTGATGGCTTGGCAATTGAGTGGGAGAAACCAGTCTCCGCCCGCTGAATTGCCGCTGATCGTCGAGGCCCTGCACTGCGGCTCGTTGATCGTCGACGACATCGAAGACCAGTCCAACGAGCGCCGTGGAGCCCCTGCGCTGCATTGTCGCTACGGTCTGCCGCGCGCGCTCAACGCCGGTAACTTTCTGTACTTCTGGGCGCTCGAATTGCTCTCGCGCTTGAACCTTCCGCCGATCACCGAGCTCGCGCTGCACCGTGCGTTCAGCCGCACACTGCTCGCGTGTCATCAAGGGCAGGCGCTCGATCTATCGGTGGACGTGACGCGGCTGGAACAGCGAGAGGTGCTGCCGACCGTCTCCGCCGTCACGCAGCTGAAGACGGGCAAACTGTGCGAACTCGCCGCGCTGATGGGCGCGCTGACCGCTGGCGCGCCGCAGAGTAGGGCACGGGCGATCGCCGATTTTGCACAAGAGCTGGGTGTTGGCCTGCAAATGCTGGATGATCTCGGAGGGATCACCAGCGAACGCCGTGCGCACAAAGGGCACGAGGACTTGCGTCATGCTCGACCGACCTGGCCCTGGGCGTGGGCGGCCGAAACGATGGCGCCTCATGCTTTCGAAGAACTGCAAAAGCTCGGCCGAGCCGTGGCGGCGGGCAGTGAGCACCCCGAATATTTGGCCGAGCAACTGCGCGCAGCGCTGGGCGGGCGTGGCCGCGTCGAAGCACACAACCGTCTGACGACAGCGCTTGCGCGCTTGAGTGATTCCGTACCCGAACCGCGCGCGCTGGTCGAGCTCGAGCACGAGCTCGCGCGCTTGGAGAAGAGCTATGAATGACGAGATTTCGGCGACACACGAGAGCAGACGCGCCGCGGTGATAGGCAGTGGCTTTGGCGGCATCGCTGCCGCCATTCGCCTGCAGGCACTCGGCGTACGAACCACGCTGTTCGAGGCGCGTGACCAGCCTGGCGGGCGCGCCTACGTCTATCGCGATCAAGGCTTCACCTTCGACGCCGGGCCGACGGTGATCACCGCGCCGGAGTGCTTGGAAGAGCTGTTCAGCGTCGCGGGGCGGAAGCTGTCCGATTACGTCGAACTTCTGCCAATCACCCCGTTTTACCGGCTCCTGTGGGACGACGGCGATCAGCTCGACTACGTCGCGGACTCCGACCGAATGCGAGAGCAAATCGCGGCCCGCGACCCGCGCGACGCAGAAGGTTACACCGCCTTCCTCAAGTACACGAAGCGTGTCTTTCAAAAGGGTTACACCGAGCTCGCGGCCACGCCCTTCCTGCGCTTCTTCGACATGGTGCGCGTCGCGCCAGAGCTCGCGCGCCTACGGGCCGATCGCTCCGTGTACGATACGGTTGCGCGTTTCGTGAGAGACCCACACGTGCGCGAGGCGCTCAGCTTTCACTCGCTGCTCGTGGGCGGAAACCCCTTCGATACCAGCGCAATCTACACGCTCATCCATCACCTCGAGCGCCAGTACGGCGTGTGGTTCCCGCGCGGTGGCACGGGAGCGCTGGTCAGCGCGCTCGTCCGCCTGTTCGAAGACCTGGGCGGTGAATTGCGCCTATCTTCGCCGGTGCGCTCGATTCGCCTCGAGCAGCGCGCGGGCAAGACCGTGCACCACGTTCGTACGGATGCTGGCGAGCAAGCTTTCGAGCTAGTGGTCTCCAACGCCGACCTGCATCACACCTACAAAAAGCTGTACGAGGGTGTGGGCTCTGCTGCCAAGACCGCCGCCAAGCTCGAGCGCGCGGACTGGTCCATGTCCCTGTTCGTGCTCTATTTCGGCACCGACGTTCAATACGATCTGGCGCACCACACCGTCATCTTTGGTCCGCGCTACGAGGCCTTGCTGCGCGAGATCTTCGACGGGCCCGAGCTGCCGAAGGATTTCAGCTTGTATCTCCATGCGCCCACGGTCAGCGATCCGTCACTCGCGCCCCCCGGCTGCGGGACTCACTACGTGTTGAGCCCGGTGCCGCACCTGGGCAAAGCCAACATCGATTGGCAGGAAGAAGCGCCGCGCTACGCCAAAAAAATCGTGCGCGCGCTCGAGCGGCACATGCCGAACTTGAGTGAGCACATCGTGACCCAGCGTTGGTTCACCCCTCAAGACTTTCAGGGCACGCTGAATGCCTTTCAGGGTTCGGCTTTTTCGATCGCGCCCACCTTGGCGCAAAGCGCGTACTTTCGCCCTCACAACCAAGACCCCAAGATCCCTGGTCTGTTCATCGTCGGTGCCGGCACTCACCCGGGCGCGGGCCTGCCGGGCGTGATCAACTCCGCCAAGGCCACGGTCGGCTTGATCGCCGAGCAGTTGAGTAAGGAGGTCGCCGCGTGAACGCGCAGGCTATCGTTGCCACGGGTGTGTTGGAGCTGTCCGACAACGCCGCGCAGATTTGCGCGGACACGTTGGCTCTGCACTCCAAGAGCTTCGCCCTCGCGGGCCAGCTGTTGCCCGAGCAACAGCGCCGCGACGCTGCCGTGCTGTATACGTACTGTCGTCTCGCGGACGACAGCATCGACTTGGCTGCGCCGGAGTCGCAACCTGCGGCGCTCGAGCAGCTGCAGCGTAGCCTCGACTCCGTCTACCGCGGCGAGGCGCAGCCAGACGTTCGGCTGCGCGCGTTCCAAGAGCTGGTGCAGCGCCGCCGTTTACCACGAGAGTATCCCGAGCAACTGCTGCACGGGATGCGCATGGATACCGAGGGCGTCGTGTACCAAACCCTCGAAGAGCTGCTGCTGTATTGCCACCGCGTGGCGGGGGTGGTCGGCTTGATGATGTGTCACGTGCTCGGGTTGAGCGACCGACGTGCGCTGCGCAACGCAGCGCACCTCGGCATCGCCATGCAGCTGACCAACATCTGCCGCGATGTCGCCGAAGATTTTCAACGCGGCCGCCTATACCTGCCGCGCCAAATGCTACTCGAGGCGGGCGCGCCGACGCTGGGCGAACCGCTGCTCGGGCAATTGCCGCAGGCCGCGCGTGACGGCGTGACGCTCGTCACCCGGCGCTTGTTGCGCGAAGCCGACCGCTTCTATCGCTCGGGCGACGCGGGCATGCTCGCCTTGCCTTTTCGCGCCGCGTTCTCGGTGCGAGCGGCGCGCTTGATTTACGCGGCGATTGGCGGGCGTATCCGACGCTCGGACTACGACGCCTATGCAATGCGCGCTGTCGTCCCGAGCTCTCACAAATTTCGGCTACTGCTCAAGGCAGCCGCTCTGTCGGTGTGTGAGTTGCCGCGGCGCTTCCTGCGCGCGCGCGAAAAAGCGTCTCTCGAGTCCGTGCTGAGGTTCCCCGATGACATCCTTCCCGTCTGAACTCGCAATCTATGTCGGGCGCTTCCGGCAATTCGAGCGCAACGATTGGGCCGTGTACGTGGCCTGGGTCGGCTTGATGCTCGGGCTGGTCTTCGCCACCTCCGGCTTTCTGCTCGTCGGCAACGCGCACGGCGTGGTTTTCCCCCCGATCGCTTGGTGGGTGCCGATTGGCGCGGTGGTGTTCACGGTCAGCATCGCCATCGATACGATCGGGCATCGCACCGTGTACAAGACCGAGATCTCGGGGGCCGAGGGGCTGGTGCACGGCATCACGATCTTGTGCGGCATCGCCAGCTGCGTGCTCTTGTGTCTCGCATATCACCGTCACGACGTGTGGATCCCGGCCATGGTCTTGACCCTGCTCTCGCTTCTGTACAGCTTGGTGGACGAAGCGTTCCACTGGCGCCGGTACGTGCGAAAGTACTCCGACCGAGTCGAGATGTGGAGTCACGTCGGGATCCTCGCTGGACACGCCACGATGATGACTGCGTGGTGGGTTTGGTTCTTTCAAGGCTATGGCGGCGTGCCCGAAACCCTCGCCGCGCTCGGAGCAATCACATGACCACTATCGATCTTCTCGCAGACTCCGCCTCCGCGAACACGCGTTGTTACCGAATCGGAGACGTCGCCCGCTACGTCGGGGTTTCGACGCATGCGCTGCGCGCCTGGGAGCGCCGCTATGGCACCGTCGAACCCCAGCGCACCCCCGGCGGCAGCCGCTTGTACGACGCGGCCCAAATCGATCGCCTCAAAACGCTCAAAGATCTGACCGACTATGGGCATTCAATCGGTGAAATTGCCAAGCTCTCGCTGGCAGAGTTGAAGCGCCTGCTGACGGCTACGCTCGATTTGTCCGAGAGCAAGTAGCGCTTCACCAGCCGCCGAGCTCGCTCAACTCCCGCCGCGCGCGCCAGGCCCAGATGGTGATCACCGCACCGAAGGTCAAAGTGAGCACGTTGATCGCCACCTCGACACACACTCCGCCGGTATCGGCGGAGTGGTAGATGCCATTTTCGAGATCGAACAGCACGTCAAGCAGACCGAGGTAGATGCTGGTGGCGCCGGCAGCGATGACCCACAACAGCGAACTCGCCCGGCGACGCACGAGTGCAACGCTGGCCAGAACTCCGCAGCCGACCATCCACGAGTCCGCGACTGGGAACGCGTTTTCGAAAGCATAGTAGCTATCGCTGTGAGCCGACGCCAAGATCTCGCGATCGACCGCGAACCAGATCACCCAATACGCGAGCGTCGAAAGTACCCCAAACAGGATCACTGCCAGGATGAAGCGACCACCGCGCGGCAGCTCAGCCCGGGTCTTGCTCGTCATTCGCACCGGAAAGCTTCGCGGTCAGGCGCCACGAGCGAAAGGTTTGGAGCAAGAATGCCCAGCTGCCAAGGAGGATGATTCGCAAGTCCCCGAGCAGGGAAGAGCGAACCGCCAGCGCCGCCTTGGCCATCAGCCCGTCACCTCGCCGAACAAGTCCGGATCGAGCCAGCGCGTCTCGTCGGCGTCGATCAGCAGGACCGATTCGAACTTGGCACCCAGGGTGCCTCTGCCGAGGTGAGGTTCGAGTGCATACAACCCGCGCGCTCGACCCGGTGCACCCGCGTTCAGGAACGGGTAGGGCGTACCCGCCAGGTGATGCATGACTAGTCCACTGGCCATTGTCAGCAGTAACGGCAGCTGAAAGCCCGTACCGATGCGCGGCGCAGACGAACACCAATTCGGAAAACCCTCCAGCGTGTGGCCGAGAACTTGCGCCGGGTACCGGGTGTGAATCACGTCCGAGCCTGCCGCTTCGATGCTCTGAGCCACTTCTCCGCACAGGCTGCTGCTGCGCGAGTCCTCCGCACACCAAGTCAAAATGTCGCGCTTGAGCTGCGCGAGCTGCTCCAGCAGTGCCCGGTGCCGGGTCGTCGCCCCGGGGTCTCCCACGGCGCAGCCGGAGTAAGCGAAATCAGCAGGAAAGCCGAGCACCAAGGGCGCTGCGTCGAGCACGAATGCTTCGCCCTCCGCGAGCGTGCGCTCGGTCGGGAGCGCGTTGGTCTCCCAGGTGCCCAGCCAATCGAAGCGCGTGCGCTCACCCCACCAAGCGTACGGTGTGTGCAACCAATGCTTCACGCGCGCTTTTGCGAATTCCCGTTCCAAGCGCGCGCACACTCGGCGTTCACTATCGCCTGGCCGCACGCTTTCCGCGACGCACAGCACGGCTTCGCGAGCGACGCGCTGCGCATTGGCGATGCCCTTGACGTACGCCGTGCGCATCATGTACCGACGGTAACATGGCTTTCAAGACCGTGGTGGCTCAGTCGCTGCTGACAGCGGCCGCGTTACTGGCGGCTCCGCGTGTTTTCGCAGAAGACGCACCCGTGGAAAAGCCAGCGGTCGATCGACCTGCTCTGCCGCAACCCAGCCCGAGCAGCCCAAGCAAAGGCTCTGGGACGAGCCACAGCTCGGGCCACGCCTCGGCTCAGAGCGAGGCGCCTCATCATTCGGGGTCAAGCAGCGGAGCACACGCGACGAGCAGTCCGCAGGTCGGCGGCACGACGGGCCAGCGCACCTTCCTCTATCTCGCCGCGGGGCCCGGCGCCTTGATCGGTTTGAGCGGAGGGCCAGATTTCGAACGCACCAATCCCGCGCTCACCGGCGCGTTCGGCGTCGAAATTCCCGTCAGCCGCGCCACGGGCCTCGGCTTCGAGCTCAACGGAGATCTAGAGCTGGCCGCACAGGCCGATCGCGGGACTTACACGGCGCTGCTGATGCGCGTGCGGCTCGGCCACCTGTTGACGCCGCGCAATCGGGTGTGGGGCGCCGCAGGCCTGGGCGGCGCGGGTTATCAAAGCACCTCGCTCGCCTTCGGCTTGGCCGCGGGCACGAGCTTGCTGCTCGTACCAAAGTTCGGCATCGACTTCAGCGCCAACCTCAATCTGCTCGGGGCGTCGCACACGAGCATCAACGGGGCCCCCTACGAGTACACCGGCGGCGCGGTGTTCTTGCTCGCCGTCCGCGCGCTGTTCGAGTTCCATCGTTGAACGGTAGTCAGCGCTTGATGATCGCGCGGCCCGTGCGCAGCCGATAAGCGCTGGAGTACGCGGCCGCGTTGAGACAGGCCGAAAGCATGACCGAGCCGTTGTTCTTGTCCCGGCAGCCGCTGACGGCGTTATTGTTGTTCGCAATGAGGCGGTACGGGCCGCCCGCGCCAGCCGCTGGAGCGCCGGGATCGCTCTGATCGGGCTGGGTGGGAGCCACCAGTTCATCGCCTGCCACCGTGCAACCTCCGACGAGTAGATCCAAGAAAGTGCGCGTTGCCGCGTAGCCTTCAGCGCAGGGTGAAGCGCCGTTGCTGGCGTAGGTCGCAGGGATGGCTACGGAGGACAGCGATGCGGCACTGAGACTGCCACACAGTTGACCCGGGTCCGTACTGGCGGGCGGACCCGCGCTTGCAAAGCTGACGAGGCTGGGCCGCAGGTGCTCACTCGCCAAGTGGCCAGGCGCCACGCCGGACGACGAGAGCGGAGCGGACGAGTCGCCAATACTCAAGCGAAGCTTGACGTTGGACACGTAGATCGGCACCTCACTGAGCAGCGGAATGCGAAGGCTATCAGGCTGCGCATCCAGCACCCCGTCCGAGAGCACTGCGCTGGAACTCGAGTACAGCACGCCGCTGTCATCGATCTGACCAGTCGCCGGCGTGTACCACCAATCCAAATCGCTGCTGCCATCGTAGTCGGCTGCGACGCTCGGTGAGCCGTACGCCACGCCGAGCGTGAATTGTTCCGCGCTCATGCCACTGAGATCGTGCAGACCGCGGAAAGCGAACAGCAGACTCAGCGCACCACTCTTCACGCGGCGGTCGACGATTGCTTGCAGGGTGGACTGCCCAGTGCCCGCGAAAGCTACGCCGAATGCGTTTTTCGGACAGAAGCTGGTAGTCCGGAATCTTTGCTCGATGAGATTGGCGCGCTGACTCTGTTCGAAGTCACAGGAGGCACTGCAAGCGTCCGTGCTCTTGGTGTTGCCATCATCACATTGCTCCCCTTTTTCCAGCACTTGATTGCCGCACACGGGAGCAGCACCGGCACCGCCCGCTGTGCCAGAACCGCCCGCGTGACCTGCACCGCCGCCGGCGCCCGCACCGCTGGCCCCACCGCGACCTGCGCCGCCCGTGCCGTTGCCACCGCTGGCCCCACCGCGACCTGCGCCGCCGTCGCCTCCTGCGCCTCCCGCGCCGCTCGCGCCGCTCGCGCCGCCGCGACCTGCACCGCCGCCCATGCCGTTGCCACCGCTACCGCCGCGCCCGGCTCCACCCCCGGCCTGCCCGCCTCGGCCCCCTTCGTTCCGGGTGCCGCCGTCCGCGCTCCCAGCGGTGCCGTCACTGCCTGCGGCTCCGGATTCACCCGCATCACCTAGGCTGCCGCTGCTGCCCGCATCCCCGATCGTGGCACCGACTCCAGCGTGTGCGCCTCCGGCGACGCCCGCGCCCTTGCCGCCGGCGCCGTTGCCGCCGGACCCTGCGTGGGTCGCCGGTTCACTTCCCGCTCTCGAGACGATCGTAAAGTCCACGTCTGAGTTGGTACAGGCCACGAACGGCTGCACACCCAGCGTTGCCAGCACGGCGATGCGAAAACCCATATTCGATTTCAAGACTCACCTACTCGAACCGAGAGCGACAAAAAGCGGCAATCACCCAACCTAGCCTCCGGTTAGCACAGAATCGAAGCCGCGCGAGTAGGCCTCGAGCGTTTACGGCGCACGGGACCAGAGTTAGTGTCGAGCCATGCGCGCGCGCAAGAAACCGCTATTCCTACTGCCGGGTGCGCCGCTGTCCTTTCCCGACCCGAACCAGGCGGACGACGAGGGCATGTTGGCGATCGGCGGAGATCTCTCGCCCGAGCGACTCTTGTTTGCGTACGAGCACGGCATCTTCCCCTGGTACGACGACGGTTTGCCGCCCATGTGGTGGTCGCCCAATCCGCGAACGGTGCTCGACCCCGAGCACCTGCACGTCTCCCGCAGCATGAAGCGCGTTCTGCGCAGCGGCCGATTCACGGTCAGCTTCGACCGCGCGTTTCGGGATGTCATGCTCGAGTGCGGGCGAGAACGCGACCAAGGCACGTGGATCTTGCCGGAGATGGTCGACGCCTACTGTCACTTGCACGAACTCGGACACGCGCACAGCGTGGAGGTCTGGCAGAACGATCGCTTGGTCGGGGGGCTGTACGGCGTGCAACGCGGTGCGCTGTTCGCGGCCGAGAGCATGTTTCACCGCGAGCGGGACGCGTCCAAAGTCGCCTTGATCACCGCGATCGAATCGATGTTCGCCGCGGGGCTCCAGCTCTTCGACGTGCAGTTCTTGACACCTCATTTACAGTCACTCGGCGCGTACGAGATCCCGCGCGCTCGCTACCTCGAACTGGTGCGTGAAGCCGTCCAGCGCAGCGCGAAGCTGGCTGCTCCCTGAGCCGATGCCGCTCGCGCGGCTCGGTTTGCGCGCTTTGCCGCTCAGCGCCGGGCCATCTCGCTTGCGGGCGCCGTTTGCGAGGTGCCGGGGGTTTGAGCCAAGGAAACGAGCGCGCTCGATCCTTTTCGCCAAGTTCCTCTGCGCCGCGCCCCTGATCCAACGTGGCTCGTTTCAAGCTCCAAAGCCAATCTTGCCCAGTCTTGGCCGTATTCTTCGCGGCCTGGGCTTGCGGCAGCTCCCGAGACAGCAACGTTGCTGCGAGTGGAGGCGCAGACGCAGGCGCGGCAGCGGGCGCAGCGGCGACTGCGGGCACGGAGAGCGCTGGCGCTGGCAGCCCCGTAGCTGGCGCGGCGCCAAGCGCTGGAGCGCCCGCAGCGGGCAGCGCAGCAACCGTCGCGGGCGGTGCGCAATCGATGAGCGGCGGCAGCGCCGGAACGAGCAGCGCAGGCAGCGCCGGAACGAGCAGCGCAGGCAGCGCCGGAACGAGCAGCGCAGGCAGTGCCGGAACGAGCAGCGCAGGCAGCGCCGGGCTGTCCTCAGTCAACCCATGCGTGGTGAACCAGCTCTCCAAGTGCAGTGGAGTGCCGGTCGCCTGTCACTTCGGAGGCGACCCCGGTAACTACTCGGTGACCGTTGAACTCGGCGGGGCAGAAGCCGGTGAGACCGAGATCGAGGCCGAGTACTTCCGGCGCATGCTCACGCAAAAAAATGCAGCCGGTGAAAGCAAGCGGTTCTCGTTCGTCACCAATGTGCGCGTCTATGAAGGCGAGCCGTTACGCCCTGATCAAGACGGAACCACATCCAAGGGCATCCCCGGCCTGGACATCTATTTCCGCGGCGCCAACCCCCGCCCGCTCTCGGTTTGTTACGAGAAGCAAGCCAAGCCAATCATGCTCTGGATTGAAGGAGACTCTACCGTCACCGATCAGGAAGATCCCAATTATTCAGGTTGGGGGCAACACCTGCCGCAGCACTTCCTGGCGCCAATCTCGGTTGCCAACTACGCAGACTCGGGGGAGAGCTCGAGCAGCGTGCTTTCTAGTCCCAAGCTCTGGCCCACCATCAAAGCCGGCATGAAGGCCGGTGATTGGGTCATGGTTCAGCTCGGCCACAACGACAAAGACATCACTGCAGCCGCCTTCAAAAACAACCTGGGGAAGATGGTCGCGGACGCCAAAGCGGCCGGTGCGCACATGATCCTCGTCACTCCCATTTCGCGCGTCGGCTACACGCTCGCTGCAGAGCACATCAGCTCGGCGGGAGCGAATCTTCCACAGATCATCCGCGACCTCGGCAAGAGCGAGAATGTTCCGGTGATCGACCTGACGGTGACCACTTGGAACTGGATCCAAACGATCAAGTGGCAGGATTACTTTGCGCTCGGCACCGATCATACGCACACCAATCAAAAGGGTGCAGATATCGTGTCCGGCTTCGTGCGTGACGCGGTGAAGGCGCAGATCCCAGAGCTGTCCGCTTATCTGCGCTAGATGGGTGAGTCGAGCTCCTCGGCAAGCAGGCGTGGCTCCGAGGTGCGTTGCTGGAACGCGAGCGCCCCTCATTCACACTCGGAAGGAAGGCTTTTGCGTTAGCCGAGTGCGCTGCGCAAGAGCCGAAGCTGCGCGCGCTTGGGCGTGGGCAGGATCGGATCGAAATGCGCGCGCCGCGGGCGTGCGGGGGGCGCGGAACCTGATGCGACGAGCGCCAACGCGTACGTCGCGAGCAACAACAGTAAGGCCAACCAATCGGTCATCGTGGTACTCGAAAGCTTGGTGCGTACAGATGGCGAATCCGTCCGCAGCGGGTGACGTTTGCGTGGCTGTGCGACAGCGGCGTGCCCGGAAGTCCAAGCCACCGACCCTCGCGCAGCGCTCATGGCAGGCGGGTCAGAGCGGGTAACTATCGGTTAACGCAGCAGAACGCGCTTTGGTTCGGACTCCAGCCAAGCGCAATATTCTCGGCACGTTGCAGCGAGGATGCTTTGCTTCTCCTTGACCGCTTTCGGTGCTCTATTTGCCCGCATGCCGCGCAGCACCAAACTCGCAGTTGGGTTCGGCGTTTTGTCCCTCCTCGGCTGGAATTGCGTCGCTTGCAGCAGTAGTTCTGAGTCGCGTCCGGGTCCGGTGCTGAGTGCGGGGGGGGCCGGTGCAAATCCCGGCAGCGGCGGCGAAGGCAATGGGCTGAACGTCGGCACGGGGAACAACACCGGCAACAGTGGCGGCACTGGCGTCGGCATGGGCGGGGCGTGTGCCGGCAAGGTCTCCACCGCCCAAGCCATCCCCCTCGACGTCTACATCATGCTGGACACGTCGGGCTCGATGCTCGACTCGACCGCCACCCAAGCAACCAAATGGGACGCGGTGAAGCTTGCGCTCGAGTCGTTCCTCACCGACAAGGATTCGGCCGGGCTGGGCGTGGGGCTGCAATACTTTCCGCTGCAAAAGACCGACTTGCCCGCGTCCTGCTCGAGCGACGCGCAGTGCGGCGATAGCGCCCCGTGCTTCCTCAAGTACTGCAGCACGTACCGCGGCTTGGTCCCGTGTCAGGCCAACGCCGATTGCCTGGCCGACACGGGCGAGTACTACGGGCCCTGTGTGGCCGTCGGCCGCTGCTCCAAGGATCAAGATTACTTTTGCGCGGGGCCCGGCGAAGGCG
>Ga0164308_10000552_pt1 | contig 20407 bp, 18 predicted proteins | sample Whisoiple_246_MG_FD_109983 | JGI IMG/M metagenome (GOLD analysis project Ga0164308, IMG submission 109983) | Soil microbial communities amended with fresh organic matter from upstate New York, USA - Whitman soil sample_246_MG | ecosystem: Environmental > Terrestrial > Soil > Unclassified >...
CCGCCCTCGGCCCGTTCGTGAACTCACTGTCAGACCCGTGAGGAATGCTTGACGGTCCGACACCTCTGACCGGGAGATGCTGAGATGCACCAAGCCGAAATCACCGCGGCTCAGGCGTACATCCGTCTGATGGCCGCCACCCGCGCCGCCCTCGCCGACCCGGACGTGGCGCCGCTGTACATGTCCGTGCTGGCCTCGCCGATGGAGGAGGCCGACGAGGCCCTGCGGAGCGCCGGTCTGACGGGCAACGAGGACCGGTTCTTCGCTCTCGTGCGGCAACTTCAGCCGACCCTGACGGGCTCCGATCGCTGACGGGTTCCGTGCGCCCGCGTGACGGGCGGCCTTTCGGGCGAGCCCGTCACGCCGGCACTCCGGTCACTGGTCGCCGTACATGAGCGAGCCGGGGGTGGTGAGCAGTTCCCCTGTCTCCAGCCAGGTCTTGAGCCCGGAGAGGATCATCGGCCATCCGCCGTACAGCTCCTCGTGGGCGCCGTCGCGGAGCTCGTCGTGGGTGACGGTCAGCCTGCAGGAGTCCGCGACCTGCTCGATCTCCCAGGTGATGCGGGTCGCCCCTTCGTTCCTCACGTCGTCGCTCCAGAGCGCCACCATGCTCTGTACGAGCCTGTGCGGCGGATCGACCTCCAGGTTCTTGCCCTCGCCCAGCGGGCCGGCGGCACCGGGAGCGCCCATCTCGAAGCGTGAGCCCTCGGTCCAGTCCGAGACGACACGGGCGCCGAAGTTGTACTTGCTCCTGATCTCGGGGTCGGTGATCGCCTCCCAGAGACGCTCGGGAGTGGTACGGATGTAGATCTCGAAGACCTTCTCCATGGGATTCTCCAGTCGGCTCTTGAGATCGCCGAGCCCGGCTGCCCAGGGCTCGGCGTACTTGCTCACCCACCGGTCGTGGACGAGCCGGATGGGCACCGGGTTCAGGAAGTGCAGCTTCTCCCGCCCCCGCCGTCGCGTGACGACCAGCCCCGCCGCCTCCAGCTGCTTGAGGTGCTTCATGACCGCGAACCGCGTCATCGCGAAGCGGGCCTCCAGCGCACCCAGTGTCTGTCCGTCGTCGCGGAACAGCTCGTCGAGCAGGCGGCGTCGTGTCGGATCGGCCAGGGCTTTGAACACAGCGTCCATACACCCAAAATAGGTGACCTTTTGGTCACATGCCACCGCGGACAAGTCGCTGGGAAGCTGTCCGCCACGATGTGGTGAATTGATTCAAACCGAGAAGTAACCTGACCAGCTGCTTGACGAGCAGCGTCGCCCAAATCTAGCGTACGTCCTGGATGAAACGTTTCACATCCCGATCGTGACCGGTCGCCGGATGACTCTGCTTACGAGGTGTTCATGTCTGATGTGTCGGCCGTCAAGGCAGCTCTGAAGTCTCAGGTCATCGAGACGCCCTCCTGGGGTTACGGCAACTCCGGAACCCGCTTCAAGGTCTTCGCCCAGCCCGGTGTCCCGCGCAACCCCTTCGAGAAGCTGGCGGACGCGGCGCAGGTGCACGCCCACACCGGCGTCGCTCCCAAGGTGTCGCTGCACATCCCGTGGGACAGAGTGGAGGACTACACGGCACTGACCCGGTACGCCGAGGAGCTCGGACTGCGGGTCGGCGCGATCAACTCCAACGTCTTCCAGGACGAGGACTTCAAGCTGGGCTCGGTCACCCACCCGGACCCGAAGGTCCGCCGCAAGGCCACCGATCATCTGCTCGAGTGTGTCGACATCATGGACGCCACCGGCTCCCCCGACCTGAAGCTGTGGTTCTCGGACGGCACCAACTACCCGGGCCAGGACGACATAGCGGGCCGCCAGGACCGTCTGGCCGAGGCTCTGGCCGAGGTCTACGAACGACTCGGCGACGACCAGCGGATGCTGCTGGAGTACAAGCTCTTCGAGCCGGCCTTCTACACCACCGACGTCCCGGACTGGGGCACCTCGTACGCCCACTGCCTCAAGCTGGGGCCGAAGGCCCAGGTCGTCGTCGACACCGGACATCACGCGCCCGGAACCAACATCGAGTTCATCGTGGCCTTCCTGCTGCGCGAGGGGAAGCTCGGCGCGTTCGACTTCAACTCCCGCTTCTACGCCGACGACGACCTGATGGCGGGAGCCGCCGACCCGTTCCAGCTGTTCCGGATCATGCACGAGGTGGTCAAGAACGGCGGGCTGAAGAGCGAGACCGGCGTGAACTTCATGCTCGACCAGTGCCACAACATCGAGGCGAAGATCCCGGCCGTCATCCGCTCGGTCACCAACGTCCAGGAAGCGACCGCCAAGGCACTGCTGATCGACGCCGAGGCGCTGGCCGCGGCCCAGCTCTCCGGTGACGTCCTCGCTGCCAACGGGGTGCTGATGGACGCCTTCAACACGGACGTACGGCCGCTGCTGGCCGCGGTCCGCGAGGAACTCGGCCTGGCCCCGGACCCGTTCGCCGCCTACCTCGCCTCCGGCAACCAGGAGCGCATCGCCGCCGACCGCGTCGGCGGCGAGCAGGCGGGCTGGGGCGCCTGAGTCCCGCTCCCCCGCCTCCGTCCGTCCAGCCGCACCCGCCCGTCCCTCACTCCTCGCGAAGGAACACTCATGACGTCCGCGACGCACGCCGAAGTCGCCGCGCTCCTGGAGCGCGCCCACCGGATCGGCTCCGACCCCCGCAACACGAACTACGCCGGCGGCAACGCCTCGGCCAAGGCGACGGCGGCCGATCCGGTCACCGGTGGAGAGGCCGAGCTCCTCTGGGTCAAGGGCTCGGGCGGGGACCTCGGGACGCTGACCGAGGCCGGTCTCGCCGTGCTCCGGCTGGACCGGGTACGGGCGCTCAAGGACGTGTACCCGGGGGTGGACCGCGAGGACGAGATGGTCTCCGCCTTCGACTACTGCCTGCACGGCAAAGGAGGCGCGGCCCCGTCGATCGACACCGCGATGCACGCGCTCGTCGAGGCCGCGCACGTCGACCATCTGCACCCGGACTCGGGGATCGCGCTGGCGTGCGCGGCCGACGGTGAGAAGCTGACCGCCGAGTGCTTCGGCGACCAGGTCGCCTGGGTCGGCTGGCGCCGGCCCGGCTTCCAGCTGGGACTCGACATCGCGGCCGTCAAGGAGCGGAATCCCCAGGCGGTCGGCGTGATCCTCGGCGGCCACGGCATCACCGCGTGGGGCGACACCTCGGAGGAGTGCGAGCGCAACGCCCTCTGGATGATCCGGACCGCGGAGACGTTCCTGGAGGAGCGTGGAAAGGCCGAGCCCTTCGGCGCCGTCCTTCCCGGCAGGGAGGCGCTGGACCGGGAGGCGCGGCTGGAACGGGCCGCCGCGCTCGCCCCGGTGATCCGCGGTCTGGCGTCGGAGGACCGCCCGCAGGTGGGGCACTTCACCGACGCGGCTCCCGTGCTGGACTTCCTCGCCCGTGCCGAGCACCCCCGCCTCGCCGCGCTCGGCACGTCCTGTCCCGACCACTTCCTCAGGACCAAGGTCAGCCCCCTGGTCCTCGACCTGCCGGCGGACGCACCGCTGGAGGAGGCGGTGGCCCGGCTCGGGGTGCTGCACGAGGAGTACCGGGAGGCGTACCGCTCGTACTACGAGCGTCATGCCGCACCGGACTCCCCCGCGATGCGCGGAGCGGACCCGGCGATCGTGCTGGTGCCGGGTGTCGGCATGTTCTCGTTCGGTAAGGACAAGCAGACCGCGCGTGTCGCCGGGGAGTTCTACCTCAACGCGATCAACGTGATGCGCGGCGCCGAGGCCGTGTCCACGTACGCGCCGATCGAGGAGTCGGAGAAGTTCCGCATCGAGTACTGGGAACTGGAGGAGGCCAAACTGCGGCGGATGCCGAGGCCGAAGGCGCTGGCCACCCGGGTCGCGCTGGTCACCGGCGCCGGGTCGGGCATCGGCAGGGCCATCGCCCACCGCCTCGTCGGGGAAGGCGCGTGTGTCGTCGTCGCGGACCTGAACACGGAGACCGCGGCGGCAGTCGCCGAGGAGCTCGGCGGTCCGGACAAGGCCGTCGCGGTGACCGTCGACGTCACGTCCGAGGAGCAGATCGCCGAGGCGTTCAAGGCCGCCGCGCTCGCGTTCGGAGGGGTGGACCTGGTCGTGAACAACGCCGGTATCTCCATCTCGAAGCCCCTGCTCGAGACCTCGGCCCGGGACTGGGACCTTCAGCACGACATCATGGCGCGCGGTTCGTTCCTGGTCTCGCGCGAGGCGGCGCGGGTGATGCGGGCACAGCGCCTGGGCGGCGACATCGTCTACATCACGTCCAAGAACGCCGTCTTCGCGGGCCCGAACAACATCGCCTACTCGGCGACCAAGGCCGACCAGGCTCATCAGGTACGCCTCCTGGCGGCCGAGCTGGGCGAGCACGGTATACGGGTCAACGGGGTCAACCCGGACGGTGTGGTGCGCGGTTCCGGCATCTTCGCGGCCGGCTGGGGAGCCCAGCGCGCGGCGACCTACGGCATCGAGGAGGAGAAGCTGGGCGAGTTCTACGCCCAGCGCACCATCCTCAAGCGCGAGGTGCTCCCGGAGCACGTCGCCAACGCCGTCTTCGCCCTGACGGGCGGGGATCTCACACACACCACCGGTCTCCACATCCCCGTCGACGCCGGTGTGGCGGCGGCCTTCCTGCGCTGACCGTGCACCACCCTGCCGCGCCCCGGACGCCGTTCCGCGCATGACCGGGGCGCGGCTTCGCCCTGATCGGATGAGAGTTCCCATGCCTGCGACTTCACGACACGACGCGGCCTTCGCCGCGGTGGACCTGGGCGCCACCAGCGGCCGGGTGATCACCGGGCGGGTCGGCCCCGACGAACTGGTGCTGACCGAGGCGCACCGCTTCGCCACTACGCCGGTGCACCTGCCCGACGGACTCCGCTGGGACGTACTCGCTCTGTACCAGGGCATGCTGGACGGGCTGCGGGTGGCGGCGCGCGGCGGCCCTGTGACGTCGGTGGGCATCGACACCTGGGCCGTGGACTACGGCCTCCTGGATGCCGACGGGTCGCTCCTCGGGCTGCCGTTCCACTACCGCGACGCACGTAACGCCGCCGCCGCCGAGGCGGTCCTGGCCCGCTGCGACGCGCAGGAGCTGTACGGCGTCGGCGGGCTGCAGCACCTTCCGTTCAACACCGTCTTCCAACTGGAGGCCCATCGTTCCACCGCGCAGTGGTCTGCGGCGCGGACCCTGCTGATGATGCCCGATCTGCTGGTGTACTGGCTGACGGGCACGGTGGGAGCCGAAGTGACCAACGCGTCGACGACAGGGCTCTTCGACGCGCGCACCGGTAAGTGGTCCGACGCTCTGATGGGACGGCTGGGGCTGGAACGCTCCCTGTTCCCTGCCCTGCGCGAACCGGGTGCGCCGGCCGGCACCCTCCTTCCGCACGTCGCGGAGTTCACCGGTCTCCCGGCGGACACTCCGGTGACGACGGTCGCCTCGCACGACACCGCGTCGGCCGTGGCCGCGGTCCCGGCGACCGGGCCGGGGTTCGCGTATGTGTCCTGCGGAACCTGGTCGTTGGCCGGTCTCGAACTGGACACGCCGGTGCTGACGGAGGAGTCGAGGGCAGCCAACTTCACCAACGAGCGGGGTGTGGACGGCACGGTGCGCTTTCTCCGCAACATCATGGGGATGTGGCTGCTGGAGGAGTGCAGGCGCACCTGGGAGCGCGACGGCGTGGCGGCCGGTCTCGAATCCCTGTTCTCGGACGCGGCGCGCGTCCGGCCGTTCGCCGCCGTGATCGACCCGGACGACCCGGTGTTTTTGGCGCCGGGCGACATGCCGTCCCGCATCGACGCCGCACTGGTCCGGACCGGGCAGCAGGTCCCGGACGGGCCCGGCGGCTATGTCCGGTGCGTGCTGGAGAGCCTGGCGCTGGCGCATCGCAGGACGCTGCGCCGGGCCGCCGGGCTGGCAGGCCGCGAGCTGACCCGCGTCCATCTGGTCGGCGGCGGTTCGCGGAACGAACTGCTGTGCCAGTGGACGGCCGACGCGACCGGTCTGCCGGTCACGGCGGGGCCCGCCGAGGCCACCGCGCTCGGGAACGTACTGCTCCAGGCGCGGGCCCACGGGCTGGTCGGCGGGTTGACGGAGATGCGGGGACTGGTCGCCCGCACCCAGGAGCTCCGCCACTACGCGCCCCGGGGGGACACCGCGGCGTGGGACCGGGCGGAGGACCGTCTGACGGCACGGGCGTAGGCGGGCCCGGCGGCGCAACCGACGAGGACGGCGGTCCGAGGGGGCCCTCGTGCACGGCCGGAGCACGGGACGGGGCGGCGTCCTTGGGGCGGACCGGGCGCTTCGGTATGCCCGTGCCGTGCTCCGACCGGGGGTTCAGCTCGTGAACAGGCCCAGTTCCCGGTCCCCGAGCGGCTCGAAGTGCCGGGCGACCTCGGCAGCGGTCACCTCATGGATCTCCGCCGGGCTCCACCGCGGTGTGCGGTCCTTGTCGATGATCCGTGCGCGTACGCCCTCCGTGAGGTCATGTCCGGTGAAGGCCCGGCAGGAGACGCGGAACTCCTGGTCGAGGACGGCTTCGAGACTGCCGAGCCGCGCGGCCCGGCGTACGGCGGCCAGCGTGACCTTGAGCGCCGTGGGTGAGGCGGTGAGCAGCGCGGCGGCCGTCTCCTTCGCGGCCGTCACACCGCTGTTGGACAGCCGGTCGATGATCTCCTCGACGGTGTCGGCGGCGTAGCATTCGTCGATCCATGTGCGCTGCGCCGCCAGTTCCCCTTCGGGTGCGGTGGTCGCGTACCGCCGCACGGTCTCCTGCACCTCGGTGGGTGTCGCACTCCGTGCCAGCTCGGTGACGAGGTCGGCGAGGTGCTGCGACGGGACGAAGTGGTCGGCCAGCCCGCACAGGACGGCGTCGGCGGCGCCGACCGTCCGGCCGGTGAGCGCGAGGTGGGTGCCGAGCTCCCCCGGGGCCGCGGCCAGCAGATGGGTGCCGCCCACGTCGGGTACGAAGCCGATCGCCGTCTCGGGCATCGCGACACGTGAACGCTCGGTGACGACGCGCACGTCGCCGTGGGCCGACACGCCCACCCCGCCGCCCATCACGATGCCGTCCATGAGCGCCACGTACGGCTTGGGGAAGCGGGCGATGCGGGCGTTGAGCCGGTACTCGTCGCGCCAGAAGTCCACGGAGGCGCTGCGGCCCGCGCGGGCGTCCTCGTAGATCGAGCGGATGTCGCCGCCCGCGCAGAGTCCTCGACCGCCGGCTCCGTCGATCACGACGGCGGTGACCGCGTCGTCGTCCGCGGCCCGGACGAGCGCTTCGTCGATGCCGCGCACCATGGTGTGGGTCAGTGCGTTCAGGGCCCGCGGCCGGTTGAGGGTGAGGTGGAGGATGTGACCCTCGGTGTGCAGCAGGACGGGCTCGTCATCGTTCATGTGTGCGCTCCGGTCAGCCGTGGACGATCTCTCGGTGCCATTCTGCGACGGGTGTCGCGGGGCGCCGGAGCCGGGTCTCCCGCAGATATCGCTGTGGCACTCCCGCATCGCGGGCTCGACAATTGACTTCTACGGGCCGCGGCGCCCAGCAGCCCCGCCGGACGACCTCCGGAGCACGCATGACCGACTCTTCACGGCGAGCAGACGGCGACGCGTTGTCGCGGCTCCCGCTCGAACGGCATCGCGCCGGCGAGACGGGGACGGTGGAACGCCTTGCCCTGAACCGGACCGGCAGCTTCGAGTGGGATCTGGACGCCCGGACCGTGGACGTCGACGATGCGGGGCTGATGGTCTTCGGCCTGGATCCCGCGACTTTCGACGCCTCCCCCTCGGCCGTGATCGACCGACTGGACGCCGCGGACCGGGCCCGCCTGGAGACCACCATCGACGAGGCGGTGGCCGGCGGGAGCAACTCCTACAGCGTCCACTTCCAGATGCCCATGGAGGACGGGACCCACCAGTGGACGCACGTCCAGGCACGGATCCTGCGGTCCGAGGACGGCCGGGCACACCGGGTCATCGGTGTGGTGCGGGACGCGACGGCCGAGGTCACCCATTCGGCCTTCGTGCTGGATCTGGAAAAGCGGCGCCGGCGTCAGACGAGCATCGTCGAACGCACCACGACGGCGATGTCACGCGCGGTGACCGTGGACGACGTCACCGCGGCGCTCACCGGTCCGGGGGGCCTGGTCGGCATCGGCGCCGACGGGCTCGCGCTGGGGCTGGTGGAGAACTCCGCGCTCAAGATCATCGCACTGAGCGGGGACTCGGTGGAGGTACTGGCAGGCCTCGGGGCGGGACGGCTGGACGCGACGCTTCCGCTCGGTGACACGATCCTCAGCGGGCGCCCTCGGTTCATCACGTCGCTCGGGGCACTCGTCCAGCGCTATCCGGCCCTCGAACCGCACATCGGGGAGCTGAAGTTCCGTGCGGTGGCGTACCTCCCGTTGATCGCTCAGGCTCGCCCCCTGGGCGGCCTCGCCCTCTTCTACCGCGGACGCACGGCCTTCAGCGCGGACGAGAGGATCCTGTGCCTGGGCCTGGCCGCGATCGTGGCACAGTCGCTGCAGCGGGCGATCCTCTTCGACGAGGAGCGCGAATTCGCCACAGGTCTCCAGTCGGCCATGCTCCCCCGGCGGATCCAGGAGATCGAGGGCGGCGAGATCGCGGTCCGTTACCACTCCGCGTGGAGCGGGCGCGAGGTCGGCGGCGACTGGTACGACGTGGTCACGCTGCCCCGGGGCCGTATCGGCGTCGCGGTGGGTGATGTGCAGGGACACGACACCCACGCCGCGGCGATCATGGGGCAGCTGCGGATCGCCCTGCGCGCGTACGCCGCCGAGGGCCACCCCCCGGCCACGGTCCTGGCGCGGGCGTCCCGCTTCCTCGCGGAACTGGACACCGACCGGTTCGCCACGTCGACGTACGCGCAGGTGGATCTCGCCACGGGAGAGGTGCGGGTGGCGCGCGCGGGGCATTTCGGGCCGCTGATCCGCCATACCGACGGCCGGGTCGGTGTTCCTCAGGTGCGTGGGGGGCTGCCGCTGGGAATCTCCTCGGACTTCGGGGACGAGGAGTATCCGGAGACCCGTCTCGACCTGGTGCCGGGCGAGACCCTCGTCCTGTACACCGACGGGCTCGTCGAGGAGCCGGGCGCGGACGTCGACGCGGGGGTCGCGGCACTGATCCACGAGGTGAGCGAAGGGCCCGACGGGGCAGAGGCGTTGGCGGACCACCTGTCCGACCGGCTGTGGGAACGGTGGGGTTCGGGCGACGACGTGGCCCTGCTGGTCCTGCGGCGCAGCCCGGATCTCGGGTCCCCACAGGCTCCCCGACTGCACCAGTACATCCATCAGGCTGATCCGCAGGGGCTCTCCGAGGCCCGGGCGATCGTGCGCCAGGCTCTCACGGACTGGGGTCTCGCCGGCTTGGCCGACGACGCCGAGACGGTCACCGGGGAGTTGCTGGTCAACGTGCTGCTCCACACGGAGGGCGGGGCGGTGCTGACACTGGAGGTCCTGCCGGAACCTGTTCGGCGCATCAGGCTTTCGGTTCAGGACCGTTCGAGTGTCTGGCCGCGGCGGCGTACTCCGGGTGAGACGTCGACCTCCGGGCGTGGTCTGCTCCTGCTGGACGCGGTCGCCGAACGCTGGGGCATCGAGCCTCGCGGTGAGGGCAAGGCCGTCTGGTGCGAGATCGGCCCCGACGCCTGAGCACGTGCTGCGACTGCTGCCGGGGGTCACGTGTCGCAGGGCACCCGGGCCGGACGGGCAGGAGTCGAACGCGACAGGGGGCGCACCGCACCGGATTCGGTGCGGTGCGCCCCCTTCCCGGCCCGCCGGTGTATCAGAACCGTCGTGCCGGAGAGTCCGGACGCGTCAGTGCTGCACGCCGCGGCGCTTGCGGACGGACCAGAGGATGCCGCCGCCTGCGAGCAGAACCGCGAGAGCGGCTCCACCGATGACGGGCGTGGCGGACGAAGAACCGGTCTCGGCCAGGTCCGGCGCGCTGCTGCTCGACTCCGCGGGGGCAGGCGCTGCCTCCGTGGCGGTCTCACTCGGCTCCGCGCTCGGCTCGGCGGTCTCCGAGGCGGACGGCTCCGTGCTCGGGGTCTCCGAAGGCGTCTCCGAAGGCGTTTCCGAAGGCGTCTCCTGCGGCGGGGTCTCGTCGTCCTCGCACACCGGAGCGGTCTTCGTCTGCTCGAAGGAGTACTTGTCGTCGTCGCCGGCCTTGACGACCAGGCGGACCTGCAGCTCCTTGTCGTGCTTCGGGAGCTGGAGCGGGGTCTTGGTGTGGTACTCACGGCCGAACTCGGTCGTGGCGAGCAGATCCTCGCCGCCCACGACAGACACGGTCACCTCGTTGGTGGCCTTGCTCGAATAGGCCGTCAGGTTGAGCGTCACTTCGGAGCAGGTCACGGCCCAGGTGGGTGTGTGAGCTGCGGCCGGCGCGGCGGAGATGACTCCACCGGCCAGACCGACGACCGCGGCGGCCGCGAATGCTCCCGCGCCACGCCACGATCTCCTGGGTATGGTCATGAAATTCGTCCTCCATATGAGTGCACCGCTGAGATGGCGGTGGGGCGCACAGTACTGCCCCCTGCCGCGGGAAGCGCACCCGCCCCACACATCAACGACACATCAACCACACACACATCACCGTTACTTGGGACATCACGGACACTCCAGGATGGCTGGAAGCCATTGTTCTCACCGTGGGACGCCGCGGAGCGTGAGGGCGCGTCAAAGGGACTTGTGCATGATATGGAGTCCCACGTAGCCGTGTTCGGGATGACGAAATCCCTCGGGCAGGGTTCCGATGATCTCGAATCCGAGAGACCGGTACAGCTTCACGGCGTTCGTGTTCGTCTCCACCACGGCGTTGAACTGCATGGCGCGATATCCCGCCTCCCGAGCCCAGTCCAGGGTGTGTTCGCAGAGGGCACGGCCCACGCCCCTGCCGGAGTGCTCCGGGGCGACCATGTAGCTGGCACTGGAGATGTGCGAGCCGTTCCCCATATGGTTTCTGTTCATCTTGGCCGTGCCGAGAACGGCTCCGGTGTCGTCGACCGCGACGACGGTGCGGTTCGGTTCCTCGAGGAGCCACCAGCCCTGCGCTTGGTCCTCTTCGAGATCCGTCGGGTACGTGAAGGTCTCCCCGGCCGTGACGATGGTACGGAAGAACGGCCAGATGGAAGGCCAGTCCCTCTCCGTGGCTTCTCTGATCAGCATGGGGGCAAGATGGCAGGGCGGGCACCACCACGCAATCGCTTTACCCTGCTCGGCGACCGTGGCCGCGCAACCCGATCCTGACGAGCAGCCCCCGGCAGGCGCCGAGCCGTGCGGCGGGACCTCGGGACGACCGGCCCGGCACGCGGGACGCGGAGCTGCGGCCGTCCGGCACCGGAAAGTCCCGCGCCCTCGCCTCCCGCGGAGACCGGGCCGAGCCGGCTTCGAGCGGCCGGAGCGCGGGATCGTATCCGGGCCGAGGAGCGGAACGTGTCTCGCGCGCCTGCTCGAGCTCCAGTGTCAGATTCACCCGCCTCCAGAGAATCTCGTCGGGATCGTCCGCCAGTATCAGCCTCGCCATCGCCTCCCTGCCGGATACGGAGGCCGGGCGCCCGAAGGCTGGATCGGGAGCCATCCGGGCCAGGTACGCCCGCTCGTAAGGGTCGTCCACCACCTCGGCCAGCTGGACCGGGTCCAGCGCGGTGGCCTGCAGGGCTGCACGCCTCCAGGGGTCCTCCGTGCGGTTCAGCAACCGGTCGATCCTGCGTGAACGCCAGTTGCGCGCGCGCCGGTCGGTACCGGAATCCAGCATGGTCCGCATGCCCACCGGGCTCTGCCCGGCGATGAGGTGGGGTTCGCGGGCGGCGAAGGCGAGGAGTTCGTCCACCAGGTAGAGCCAGACCACCGTGCGATAGCGGTTCAGGCAGAACGCCACCGGGGAGATGCACCCGATGCGGGCCAGGCCGGTGAAGCGCGAGGTGCCTACCCCGAGCAGCGACGCGCCTTCCGCCGTGCCCGCTGTGCGCACCTGTTCCCGCAGGGAATCGGGAAATCCGGGCAGTGCGCGCAGCCGGTCGATCTCCTCCCTGCGGATGCGCGGCCTCGTCCCGCCTGCCGGCGGCTCCGCACGGATCAGCCCCAGCTGGACGGCGAGATCGAAGTCCCCCCGCCGCAGTGCCAGTTCCTGGGCGGCACGGCCCAGGGACACGGGCGCCCCCGTCCCTGCGGCGAGAGCCCGTCCGGCCCCGGTAACAGTCATGATCTTCCTCCCCCGTGAGGTCGCATACTCCGTGTGACCACGGTAGCGTCGGGGGAACGGGCGCGCCGCGCCTGTGGACAACTCCTGGCTGTCCACTGAATCCGCAGGTCAGAGGTGGTCGACGCTGTCGGCACCCTGCCGTACCGTCACACCGAGGTGCTCGCCGACCCGGTTCACCAACAGGGTCATCTCGTAGGCGACCTGGCCGATGTCGGCCTCGGCGGCGGTCAGTACGCACAGGCAGCTGCCGTCGCCCGCAGCCGTCACGAAGAGCAGCGCCTCGTCGAACTCCACCATGGTCTGGCGTGCGCGTCCCGCCCCGAAGTGGCGGCCGGAGCCACGGGCCAGGCTCTGCAGCCCCGACGAGACCGCCGCCAGATGCTCCGCGTCCTCCCGGGCCAGGCTCGTGCTGGCCCCGGTCACCAGCCCGTCGTTCGACAGCACCAGTGCGTGCTGGATGTGTTCCACCCGGCTGGTGAGATCGTCAAGAAGCCAGTCCAGTCCCCGGTCCAGCGCCATGTGCTCGTCCTCCCCGTTCATCAGTTCCCCGCGTTGCGCGCAAGCCTTGCGCACGGCTCCCCTGCGGGCAAGCGCCTCCCCTCCCCGGGGGCGTTGCTTCGCGCCACGGCCCGACCCGCACCGAGGACCGGCGTCCGCGCACCACCGGATGGCCTTCGCACGGCCCGGAATCCGCCCCCGGGCGGGGCCGGGGGCCGGACTCACCGCGTTCTCGGTTCATTCCGGTCCGGCGCCCTGGCCGACGGATTCGAGGAGCCGCGCGGTGTGCATCCGGCCGGCGTACTCGACCATGCGGATCAGAACGTCCTTTCCCGAGGCGCGGTCACGTGCGTCGCACAGCACGACGGGCGTGCCCCGGTCCAGGTCCAAGGCGCGCGCCACATCCTCCTCGGCGTAGGTGCGTGCGCCCGAGAAGCAGTTGACGGCTACCACGAACGGAATCCGGCGGTGCTCGAAGTAGTCGACGGCGGGGAAGCAGTCCTCGAGACGCCGGGTGTCGGCCAGGACGACGGCTCCGAGGGCTCCCTGCGACAGCTCGTCCCACAGGAACCAGAACCGGTCCTGCCCCGGCGTGCCGAACAGGTAGAGCGAGAGCCCCGACCTGATGGTGATGCGGCCGAAGTCCATCGCGACGGTCGTGGTGGTCTTCTGATCCACCCCACCGGTGTCGTCGACGAGTTGTCCGGCCTCGCTGAGGAGTTCCTCGGTCCGCAGTGGCCGGATCTCGCTCACGGCACCGACCAGGGTCGTCTTGCCGGCACCGAAGCCGCCGGCGACCAATATCTTCAGGGCGAGGGACGAGGAGTCCCCGGCCTCTTCCCCGTCCGTGCTGTGCACATGCTCCAAGGACATCCATCTCTTCTCTCACGAGTGCCGTCAGTAGGGGCGACAGCATGGCAACCAGAGGGGATCACCGAGGGCGGTGAACGGATTTTCACTTATGTGTACGGATGGAGCTGTTCGCTGCCCGGAGAGGGCTGCAATCCGTCGGGAACGGATGGTTGGGCGAACGATTCCAGAAGCCCTCAGAGCGCCCGGAGTCCGTCGATCACCTCACGCAGCACCCACTCGTCCGGCAGCCGGGCCGGCGGGACGGGCCTGCTGACCCGCACGCAGCCGGCTTCCAGCAGATCGCCGAGGAGTACCCTCACCACGCCCACGGGCAGATCGGCGTCGGCGGACAGCTCCGCGACGGACCGCGCGTCCTGGCCGCACAGCGAGAGCAAGGCCCGGTGTTCGGGCCCCAGCAGCGAAGCGCCCCGGCGGTCGGCCGCCGCGTCGTCGGCCTCCACGAGGGCGATGAGGTCGAATCGCACGCCGCCGGGCCCCGACCGCGTCCGGCCGCCGGTGACCGCGTAGGGACGGACGAGCGGCCCGGCCTCGGCGTCGTACCACTGGCTGCCGGGCGGCACGGCCTCCTCGGCGGCGGGTACACCCCGCTCGGCAGCCGGCTGTGCCGGAGGCCCGGCACCCGGCGGTGGACGGTGACCGCTCCCCGCTGACAGGCCGACCGTGTTTTCCGGAGGTTCTCCGTCCGCGCTCATCCGCACGCGCCCGTCCTCAGCCCGTCGCCGGAGGCCCGGCGGACCTGACGGGGGCTACGAGGTGTTCGCCCACCCGCTTCACCAGACGCGCCATCTCGTACGCCACGAGGCCGATGTCCGTGAGCGCCGTGCTGAGCACGGTCAGACAGGACCCGTGCCCGGCCGCCACGACGAACAGGAAGCCGTCGTCCATCTCGACCATCGTCCGGCGGACGCTCCCGGCCCCGAAGTGCCGCCCCGTGCCCTTGGCCAGGCTGTTGAAGCCCGATGCCACGGCCGCGAGGTGCTCCGCGTCCTGACGGCTCAGCGCGCAGGACGCTCCGACGGTCAGGCCGTCGTCGCTCAGCACGACCGCGTGCCGGATCTCGGCGACCCGGGCGACCAGATCGTCCAGCAGCCAGTCGAGTTCGCCGGAATGGCCGGAAGCCTTGCCGGGCCTCTCGTTCACGATCATGACCGGTCTCCTTCGGTGTGCCTGCGGGACAGGGATACGGGTACGGATCGGCCCTCGGCGGGGCTCCCCGGTGGGGCCCCACCGCCGCGTACCCAACCCGCGCGGTAGGCGGACATCCGGTCGCGCGCCTGTTCGGGCGTGTATGCGGCCGGGACAGCCCGCCGGCCGGGGTACTGCCCGCTGTCCTGCGGCCCGGGTCCGTCGCGCAGTTGGGGTACGAGGCTGGCCTGCCGGACACGGCGGGGCAGCTCGCCGTCCTCGGTGGATGCCTCGCGCCGGTGCGGGGCGGTTGTCCGGGCGGGCACCGGCCCCTCCTCGCGGGGTGCGGGACGCCCGCCCGGCCCGACAGCGGGTACGGCGATCGGCGCGGTACGTGCGGTGGGACGCGGAGGACCTGGGATGCGGGTGCGGGCAGCTGCCCCGGGGTGTCCGGTCCTCGGGCCGCCGTCGCCCGCCCCCACCACGTCCTCCGGGGCCGCGCCGACCGCCGTGCGGGCCTCGGAGCCCCTCGGAAGTCCGCCCTGGAGAAGCGCGGTGGGCAGAAGCACCACCGCGGTCGTGCCCCCGTAGGCCGAGGTGCGCAGCTGGACCTTGACGCTGTGGCGGGCGGAGAGTCTGCTGACCACGAACAGACCGAGCCTGTCGCTGTCGAAGAGGTCCAGAGCCCCGGACTGCTCGATGCGGCGGTTGGCCTCGTCGAGCACCTCCCTGCCCATTCCGAGCCCTCGGTCCTCGATCTCCAGGACGTAACCGTTCCCCACGGGTTCGCCGGTGATCCGCACCCTGGTGTGCGGGGGTGAGAACTGGGCCGCGTTCTCGACGAGTTCGGCCAGCAGGTGGGTGAGATCGGCCACCGCCCCGCCTTGCACAGCGGCGTCGGGCAACGCCGGCACGTCCACCCGGGCGTAGTCCTCGATCTCGGAGACCGCTGCGCGTACGACGTCGGTCAGGGACACGGGCATCCGCCAGGCGCGCCCCGGGGCAGCACCGGAAAGGATGATCAGGCTCTCGGCGTGCCGCCTCATGCGGGTGGTGAGGTGGTCGAGGCGGAAGAGGTCCCCGAGTTCTTCCGGGTCGTCGGCGCGGCGTTCCATGGCGTCGAGAAGAGCGAGCTGGCGGTGGACCAGGGTCTGGCTGCGCCGGGCCAGGTTGACGAACACCCCGGAGATACCGTCGGCGAGTTCGGCACGTTCGACGGCGGCGTCGAGGGCCGCGCGGTGCACCGTGTCCAGCGCCTCACCGACCTGTCCGATCTCGTCGTGGGACATCCTGCCGGGCGGTGCCTCGGCGCGTACGTCGATCTCCTCGCCGGCGCGCAGACGCCTCATGGCGTGGGGCAGTTTGCGCCGGGCGATGTCGAGCGCGCTGTCGCGAAGCCCCACGAGCTCGACGACGAGCCCGCGTCCGATCCGCACGGAGATCACCAACGAGGCCGCGACTGCGAGGAATCCGAGCAGCACGGCCGCTGCCGCCGGGCTCAGCAGGGCGCGCGCGACGGGATCGGTCCGGCCGGCGGAGCCCTGGCCGGCCGCCGTCTCGATGGCACGCAGCTCCGTGCGTACGGCGGCCGCGTCCCGCTCCCAGGACGCGACGGGCACCGCCTTCGCGCGGCGCCCGGCCGGTACGGCGAGCACGGTGTCCTCGGCCGCTTCGAGTCGCGCGTAGGTGTCGCGTCCGGTGAGCTCGCGCCACGCCTGGCGCCCGGGACCGGGCAGGTCCGCGCCGGCCGTGTCGGCGAAGGCCCTGCGGGCCGCAACGGCGCCGGCGAACGCGCGCAGTCCTTCCGCGTCGAGCGTGCCCTTCGGTGCGGCCGATGCCAGCAGTGACTCCTCACGCGCCAGCATCTCTCCGCTGCGGGTCAGTTCGAGCAGGACACGTGTCCTCGATCCGGTCTCGGCCTCCTGAATTCCCGTCAGCGATCCGCAGACGCCGAGAGCCGCGGTGACGGCGTCGCCGTACTGCGTGTAGGCGCTCGGCGTCTCGGTGCCCGCGGGTCTCCCCGCAGCCGTGTCCGGCCCACCGGTACCGGTGGCCGGGGGTGCGCCGGAACCGTTGCGCGAGGGGCTCAGGAGCCGGGTGCGCACCGTGCGCACCTGCTTCACCTCGTCCAGGAACGCGGTGAGCCGGGCGGCGGTACCGACCGGGAGGAGGCCCGCGTCGGCGACGGTGTGTCCGCCGCCGATGCTCAGTGCCTTCAGCGCGGCATCCGTTCGCCCGGCCCGTTCCCGCAGGGTCGCGGCATGTCCGGTGCCGGGGGCGGCCAGCTGGCGCAGTGCCGCGGTGCGTTCGTCCTGCAGCGCGCGGACGGCCTCGGTGACCGGACCGCGGACCGTGGTGTCCAGACGCCGGACCTCCCGGAGACGCGCCACGTCCTGCGCCGTGGTGACCGTGGCGAAACCCCACAGGGCGAGAAGGGAGACGACGGGAACCATCAGCAGCGAGATGATTTTCGCCCGTACGGTTCGGGGGCGCAGCGATCCATGTCTCGGCCGCCGCCCTGCGGACGCTCCGGTCTCCGGCCCAGGACGTTCGTCGGCGGGCCGTCCGGCGTGTGCGCGCCGTCCGCACGGCGGTGTCGCGGGCCGGCCGGCGGGCGCGCCGGGTCCCGGGGTCGTCGTGCGGGGTGTGCGCATGTCCTCCTCGTTCCGGACAGGGGGATCCAGGCCCGGACGCCGGGCGCGGAGAGTGGGCTTCGGCCCGGAGGCCGGTCACCGGGAGCGGGCTTCGGGCCCGGAGGCCGGGCGCCAGGGGTGAGCTGCGGGCCCGGTCGCCGAGAGCCGGGTGTGTGAGCCGCGGGTCCGGCGGTGGTCAGCTCGCGGGCGTCCTCGTGTGCCGCTCGGCCGAGGCGTCCTCGACGACCGCAGGAGGCGGTGCGGCCGTGTGCTCCCGGGCGGCCGGGGAGAGGGCGACGAACGCCGAGGTGAGGAAGAGGTGGGAACCGAGGCCGACGGCGAGGGGAAAGATGAACTGCATCACCGTGGCCCCCGGGAGCGCGGACGTCGAGGGCGCCACCCGGACGTCGACCGCCAGCATGCCGGTGTAGTGCATGCTGCTCACCGCGGCACCCATGACGAGGGAGGCGAGGGCCACGGCCCCGGCCGACCTGATGTTGAGCGCCGCCCACAGAGCGGCGGTGGCGGCGACGACGGCGATGCCGACGGACACGGTGACGAGCAACGGGTCGTAGGCGACCGAGCCGTGGAGGCGCAGGGCCGCCATGCCCAGGTAGTGCATGCTCGCCACGCCGAGACCGGTGGTGAGACCGCCGACGACGAGCGCGCGCGGGCGGTCCTTTCCGTAGCCCACGGTGAAGACGCCCGCCCCCACCACCAGCATGGCGACCAGGAGGCTGAGAAGGGTGAGCGGGACGTCGTAGCGGATGTCGGTACCGGTGACGCCGAAGCCGAGCATGGCGACGAAGTGCATGGTCCAGATGCCCGTCCCGAGGGCCGAGGCCGCCGTGATCAGCCAGTTGCGGCGTGAACGGCCACGGGAGCCGAGGGCGCGCACCGTGCAGCGCAGTCCGAGTGCGGCCCCGATCGCTGCCATCGCGTACGACAGCACGGGGGTCAGCCAGCCGAAGGCGGCGTGGTCCAGGTGTCCCATGGGTCCGGGACGCTAGCCCGCCCATGGGCGCACACAGGGGGCTCATTTCGAAATGTGCTGACATATGACAGAGAGATGCCCCCGGACGATCGGGCACCGCTCGAACGAGTGCACCGCTTCGCACCGTTCCGCTCGGTCGGGGACTGCGCGATCATGTCCTCATGGCCGACGACCACACACACGTCCAGGACTTCTTCGCCCCGCGGGCGGCGGGCTGGGACACGCGCTTCCCGGACGACGGCCCCGCCTACGCGGCGGCCGTCCGCGAGCTCGGCCTGCGGCCCGGCGACACGGCGATCGACGCGGGCTGCGGAACCGGACGGGCGCTGCCGGCCCTGCGCGAGGCGGTCGGCGCCGGGGGCACGGTGATCGGCGTCGACCTGACGCGCGAGATGCTGGATGCCGCCCGTCGTGCGGGAAGAGAGGCGAGCGGCGCCCTGCTGCTGTCGGATGTCGCACGGCTTCCGCTGCGTCCGGGGGTTGCCGACGCCGTCCTCGCCGCCGGGCTCGTCTCGCATCTCCCGCACCCCGGGCGAGGGCTGGTGGAACTGGCACGCGTGGTGCGTCCCGGCGGCCGGCTCGCCCTGTTCCACCCCATCGGGCGGGCCGCTCTGGCCGCACGGCACGGCCGGCCCCTGTCGGACGACGATCTCAGGGCGGAGCCGCGTCTCACGCCGCTGCTGGCGGACGCCGGCTGGCGGCTGGACGCCTACACCGACGAGGACAGCCGTTTCCTGGCACTGGCCGTGCGGACGGGCTGAGCGGGTGCTGCCGCCCCGGCGGCCGGCCGCTGCTTCACCCGGCCGGTTCCTCGGGAGGCCGCCCGTGCGGCACCGGGCAGCCGCGCACGCCCGGCGTGGGGAACGTGCCGAGCCGTGCCAGCTCGTACCCGTGCGGGTAGCCCTTGATCTCGGGGTTCTGCCGGGCGTAGTGAGGGCCCTGGCGCGGCGGCAGGAGCCGTACGGCACGGGCCCTCAGACGCAGGGACCCGCGGGTCAGCCCGCGGGTGAGCGGACCCGGCCGTGCGTACCGGAAGGCGCGCAGCAGCGAGTCGTCGAGCAGGGCGAGACTCGCTCTCCGCACCACCGGGGCGAGGGGGCGGGGATACCAGGAGCCCATGAGCGCCAGGGTGGCGTCGGAGACGGCGCGTGCTCCCCGGTCCCACCCGAAGTGCTCGTCCTCGTAGGCGTCCAGGACGCGTTCGAAGTCCTCGTACGTCTGCGGGACGTCCTGGATGCCCATGTGTGCGCCGAGGGTGCGGTAGTAGGCGGCGAAGGCACGCAGTTCGTGGCCCGAAAGCCGGCGCCAGCCGTACGCGTCGATCCAGCGCTTGGGGGTGACGACGAAGGTGCAGAGCACATAACGCATGTCGTCGTTGCTGATGTCGTAGCTGCGGTGCATCCGGTTGATCCGCCGGACGGCCGTACGGCCAGACTCGCTGTCGAAGCCGTGCTCCACGACCGCGTCGAGAAGAAGTGCGGTGTCGTCGTACCTCTTCTGTGAACGTTCCGTCAGTTCGGCCGTCTCCGCGAGGAGCCGTCCGATGCTGGGGACGGCGTAGGTGCGGTACAGGGCCAGTTCGAGAGCGCGGGTGATGTCCCAGGGGAACTCGTACGTCACGGTGAGCCGGTAGATCTCGAGGAAGTCCCGCTCCGGGTCGAGGCGCTGGATCTCCTTGAGCCGTTCGTACCGCTGCACCACGCTGTCCCCTCGTAGTCCGGATCCACAACCCTACGGTGCCGGGTGCGCCGGCACCACGGTGTGAGGGGCTCCGAGGCGCGCGTCCCCGTCGGCTGCCGTCCCCGGGTGCCCTGACCGTCATCGCTTGTCAGGGCCTCGACGACAGGGTTACCGAGTAGTTAAGGTGCGCCGACGGACCAAGCGACAAGGAATGAGGGATGAGGGTGGGTGCTGTGGCTGGGACGGACGAGACGGCCGCCGACGACGACGCACTGTTCGTGCTGACCGCGGTGCTGCTGACTCCCGCGCAGTTCCCCAGCGTGCTCGGCGACGACTACGTGGCCGCGTGCGGCGCGCTCGGTCTCGAACCGTACGCCGAGGGTTACGGCC
>Ga0164308_10000553_pt1 | contig 20405 bp, 14 predicted proteins | sample Whisoiple_246_MG_FD_109983 | JGI IMG/M metagenome (GOLD analysis project Ga0164308, IMG submission 109983) | Soil microbial communities amended with fresh organic matter from upstate New York, USA - Whitman soil sample_246_MG | ecosystem: Environmental > Terrestrial > Soil > Unclassified >...
CGCGGCGCGGGACATCGTGAATCCGCAGGCCGACAAGTGTCTGGACGTGTCGGGTGGCAGCAGTGCGAACAGCACGCGGCTGCAGATCTGGACGTGCACCGGCGCCGCCAACCAGAAGTGGACCGCGCCGAGCGCCGGCGGGGAGACCCCCGGCCCGGGGGCGATGGCCGTCGCCCCGTACCTCTACAACGGCTGGGGCAGCCCGCCCAGCCCCACGACCGTGATGAACGCGACCGGCGTCAAGTGGTTCACGCTCGCCTTCGTCCTCAGCAACGGCTACTGCAACCCGCAGTGGGACGGGAACCGGCCGCTGACCGGGGGAGTCGACCAGCAGACCGTCAACACCGTGCGCGCGGCCGGTGGCGATGTCATTCCGTCCTTCGGGGGCTGGAGCGGCAACAAGCTGGAGAGCTCCTGCTCCAGCGCGGGTGAACTGGCCGCGGCCTACCAGAAGGTCATCAACGCCTACGGGCTGAAGGCCATCGACATCGACATCGAGGCGGCGGCATACGACAGTCCGGTCGTCCAGCAGCGCACGGTCGACGCGCTGAAGACGGTCAAGACCGCCAACCCCGGGATCAAGGTGTACGTCACCTTCGGTACCGGCCAGAACGGGCCCGACAGCAGCCTGATCGGCAAGGCGGCGGCCTCCGGGCTCACCGTGGACAGCTGGACCATCATGCCGTTCAACTTCGGCGGCGCGGGCCAGAACATGGGCACGCTGACCGTCCGCGCCGCCGAAGGGCTCAAGGCGGCCGTCAAGAACGCCTACGGGTACTCCGACGACCAGGCCTACCGGCACACCGGAATCTCCTCGATGAACGGTGTCACCGACAACGGTGAGACCGTGACCGTGGCCGACTTCCGCACGATCCTCGGCTATGCGCAGCAGCGCCACCTCGCCCGGCTGACCTTCTGGTCGGTCAACCGCGACCGGCCCTGCACGGGAGGCGGAGCCGACACCTGCTCGGGAGTCTCCCAGCAGCCGTGGGACTTCACCCGGGTCCTCGCCTCCTACACGGGCTGACCCGCCCGAGGCGCACCCCCGCGTCCTCGCCGTGCACCGGGGCGAGGACGCGGGCGTGCCGGGTGACGGGAAGCGGGACCGCGCGGGCCCGGCACTTCTCCTGCGCGGCGCCTGCCGGCCCGACCGTCCGGCGGCCGTCAGACTCTTCCGGCGTGCTCCGAACGGGTGAGAGCAGAGGTGTCCGCGTCCGGTTCGGACCAGGAGCGGGCCGGACGTGTCCGACAGCGCCAGGCCCGCCTCCGTGCCGTCCGGACCGGGCGGATCACCCGGTCCGGGTCACTTGCCGCGCTTGGTGACGGCGGACTTCTTGGCCGTGCGCCGGGGGCTGGCCGTCTGCTTCGCCGGGATCGTGTGCGACGTCCCGGCCGCGGCGGCTGCCTGCTTCTCGCTGCGGGCGTCCGTCGTGGCGAGCACCCCGGCGCTGTTCTCCAGGTGGGCGCGGACGAACCACTGGAACTGCTCCAGGGAGCGGAGGTGCTCGATGAGCAGGTCCTCGGTGACGGGGTCCAGGGAGGCGGCCTTCGCCGCGGCCTTGCGGTGATCCTCGATGATGCCGGTGTACACGAGGTCCAGCGCGCCGAGGTGGGCGATCGCGTCGGCCCTTCCCACGCTGTAGTCCTCCCACGTCCGCTCGGACACGAGAACGCCTGCGGTGCCGTGCGGCACACCGCCCAGCGCCGAGATGCGTTCGGCCGTGCCGTCGGCCATGTCCCTGACCGCGAGCGTCTGGGGGTCCAGCATCTCGTGCACGGCGATGAAGTGCGGGCCTGTCACGTTCCAGTGGATGTGCTTCAGCGTGAGCGCCAGGTCGTTGAGGGCGTGCAGGCGCATGCGCAGCACGTCGATCATCCGCCCGCCGTCCTTGGTGCTGAGGCCGGGAACGGTGTAGCGCGGGGTGGAGGTCTGAGGCGGCATGATGCTCCTGCTGCAGGGGACGGTCTACGCCATACCCCTGCCCTCGGACGTCATGCGACTACGCCTGTCCGCGCCGGACACCACTTGACCGGCGTATCAGGGACGACGCCGGCCGGCGCTCCCGCACGCGGTCTACCCCCCGGCGCGGCCTCCGGCGCCCAGGTCCGCACGGCCTCCGGCCCCCAGCAGCCCGGTGCCCTCGAACGACGTCTCCCGTTGCAGCCTGGGGATCTCCCGCTTCGAGAGGGCGGTGACCACCGGAGGCATCGCGGCACGCACCAGCTGGGTGACACGGAGCCACGCGGGCGCGTACACGGCGGCACTGCGCCGTTCGACCGCACGCGCGAGCGATTCCGCGACGGTCTCCACCGGGTAGACCTTCCGTGCGGGCTTCGGCATGTGCGCCCTCAGCTCCCGCAGCACGGGGTGCTCGTCCGCGTCACGGATCATGTCCGTGTCGGTCCAGTTCAGATAGGCGATCCCCACCCCGACGTGCTCATGGGCGAACTCGGCGCGCAGCGAATGGGCGAACGACTCCACGCCCGCCTTGGAGGCGCAGTAGGCGCTCATCATGGGCGCGGCCCCGATGGAGGCCAGCGAGGCGATCTGCAGGTAGTACCCGCCTGTCGCCCTGAGATGGGGCAGGAAGGCGCGGGCGCTGATCGCGCTGCCGATCAGGTTGACCTCGATGACACGCCGCCAGGTCACCGGGTCGGACTCGGCGAAGGGACCGCCCTCGGCCAGGCCCGCGTTCGCCACCACGACGGACGCGGGCCCCATCCGGTCCCGGACCTCGTCGGCCACCCTGGCCATTCCGGCGTCGTCGGTCACATCGACCTCCCAGCACCGGGCCCCGGGGAGCGTCTCCCGTACCTGGGCCAGGGTCGACTCCTCACGTCCGAGCAGGGCCACCCTGGCTCCACGCCGTGTCAGTTCCCGCGCCATCGCCGCGCCCACACCTCTCGCGGCACCGGTCACGACGGCGACACGGCCTTGCAGGGGACGAGCTGAGCCGGACAAATGAACCTCCTCGACGGGTGCCACCCCAGCGGTCCGCCTGCCACCGGGCTCACGATCGGCCCGGAGCCGGCAGGGACCGTAGGGCGACGACCGGAAAACGTTGCATCTACGACATGTCCCATCTTGGTGCACAAGTGGGAAAGGCGCGTCTGCGGAGTGCTCCGGGGACCCGTTCCGTGGGGGAGCCCTCCCGGTCCGCCGCGGCGGGAGCACGACGCCCGGCCGTGCGCGACGACGTCGGCCGCGGCAGGATCGGGTTCCTGCGCTCCGGGGCGCTTGTCCAGGAAGCCTTCCGCATTCCGAGACGCCGGAACATCCGGAGCAGAAGCGTCCGTATATTCGCACGCATGTCTGTACCGGCCCCGACCCTGTGCCTCGCGCTGTTCGCGCACTCGGCATGGTGCGTCGACGACGGACTCTGTAGCGGCTGACGTCTCGCCGGCGGCACGTCCCGTGCTGCCGGCTCCCCAGCCCGCCGTCCGCCGCGCATCACCCCGGAGACCTCTCGTGACCACCGCGCCACCTGCCGGGCCGGCCGCGCCCCCGCGCGCTCTGCCCGCCCTGTTCGCCCCCTCTCCCACCTCGGCCCCGCGACCGGAGGCGCCGTCCCTGCCCCCGGTGCGCAGGACGCCGCTCGTCGTGTCCGGGCTGCTCGCCGTCGCCCTGACCGCGTACGTCTGGTCGGCACACGGGACGAAACCCGGCGTACTGCTCCTGCTCGGGCTCGGTCTGGGCGTCGCCCTCTTCCACTCGCGGTTCGGCTTCACCTCCGCCTGGCGTCAGCTCATCGCCGTCGGCAACGGCACCGGCCTGCGGGCGCACGCTCTGCTGCTCGGTACCACCGCCACGCTGTTCGCGCTGCTCATCGGCAGCGGCACCGGCCTGTTCGGCTCCCAGCCCGCGCCCTCCGCAGGGCCGATCGGGGTCGGACTGGTCGTCGGGTCCCTGCTCTTCGCCGTCGGGATGCAACTCGGCGGTGCCTGCGCCTCCGGCACCCTCTTCGCCGTGGGCTCGGGGCAGACCTCCGTGCTCCTGACCCTCGGCGGGTTCATCGCGGGCGCCACGCTCGCCGCCTGGCAGTTCGACCTCTGGAAGGACCTTCCCGCGTGGGAGCCGGTCGTCCTCTCCGAACACATCGGCTGGGCCGGTTCGTGGGCGGTGACGATCGCCGCGCTGCTTCTCGTCGTCCTCGTCACCCGACGCGTCCAGGCCCGCCGCAACCCGCCTCCCCTCGGACCTGTCCCCTCGGCCCGCACCGCGGCGGTACGGGCCCTCCGGGGGTCCTGGCCGCTGGCCGCCGGCGCCCTGGTGCTGGCCGTCCTCGGGGCCGGCGTCCTGGCGGTGTCCGGTGGCGCCTGGGGCGTCACGAGTGCGTTCAGCCTGTGGGGTTCGGAGCTGGTGGGCGCGCTGGGCGGCCACCCCGAGAACTGGACCTGGTGGCGGCAGCCCGGCAACGCGGAGATGCTCGCCGGCCCCGTACTGGCCGACAAGACGAGTCTCACCGACATCGGCATCATGATCGGTGCGGCCGTGGCCGCCGCCCTCGGCGGTACGTGGGCGCTGCACCGGGGGATCCCCTGGCGTACCACCGTGGCCTCGGTGCTCGGTGGAGTGCTGATGGGCATCGGCGCCCGGCTGGCCGGAGGCTGCAACATCGGTGCCTACCTGGCCGGCGTGGCATCGGGCAGCCTCAGCGGCTGGCTGTGGGGCGCGGTCGCCCTGGCCGGGACCTGGCTCGGACTCAGGCTGCGGCCGCTCTTCGGCCTCGGTAATCCCAAGCCCGGCGACGGCGTCTGCTGAGCGGATCCGGACCGGCAGCCGGCGGCCACGGCCCCCTCGGAGGGGATGTCCAGGACGGACGACGGGAGTGCACGGGGGCGGAGTCACCGATTGCGGGCCGGCCGAGCTGACGCGACGAGCGTGGGCGGTCGGTCTCCCGGCCGGCGTGCGGCCGTCTACTGCCCGGGCGCCCGCCCGTGGATCGTGGGCGCCGGTGGGACCCACCGCCTGGTGCGTGGTACCGAGCCGGCGACGCCGTAGTCCTTCTTGAGGTGTTCGGGGATGGCGTAGTGCATGACGCGTCCACGGGTCAGCGAGGACAGCTCGAGAACGGTGGTGAGGTGGCCGAGCCGGTCCAGAGCCCAGGCTCCCAGCGGTGAACGGTCCTCGACGGTCTCCAGTACGCCGATCAGACGCGGCACGGCCTTGACGAGGGTGTCCCACGACGTGCGGGGCACGCCGAGCCAGTCGCCGCAGGTGTCGCCGACGAGGTGCCGGACGAGGGCGGACACGACCGGGTCGAAGAACGTGCCCGGCACGACCTCCTCGTAGAGGTCGATCAGTTGGCGGGTCAGGTGCGCGCCCTCCGGCGACGGGCCCATGTGCCGGAGCATGTACAGGTCGAGGAAGTGGCGGGCCTCGTCCAGGGTGCCGGGCACCGCGTCCTGGTCGACACCGAGCATGGCACCGACCACGCGCCAGGCGTAGTAGTACGACCGGGCCCCCTCCTCCGACATGTGGACACCGAGACGGTGCAGGCTGTCGAGCACGAGCAGGGAGAAGAACATCTGCCCGCCGATCATGTCCTCCTGGCAGATCGGCGTTCCGAGGGCCGCGGTGTCCCAGCGGCCCTCGCGCTCCAGATGGTGCCGGATGGAGGCGTGGAGGAGCCTCACCTTCTGCGCGGCGGGAAGGAAGCGGCCCCCGGCCTCGAAGGCGTCCGGCTGCATCAGATGGACGGTGAACTGGCCCGTCTCCGCCATCCGTTTCGAGGGGTAGTCGAGACCGTGGGTCGCGGACAGCAGTTTCGCCACGTGGGGGACGACATAGCAGGCCGGCATGGAGGCGAAGGACAGGGCGGTGGAGATGTGCACGTTGTTGTCGATGAAGAACAGCCGTGCCCTCTCCATCTCACCCCAGTCGACCCAGGCCGGTGGTGCGCCCGTCACCTCGAGGTACTCGCGGGCGACGTCGGGCAGGCCGTCCGGCAGGGGAGCGCCGGCGGTGGAGACGTAACGCATCAGGGTGTTGAACTTCCCCACCTCCCCGCGTTCGAAGAGGGTGGCGACGGTGGCGTCGGCGAGTTCGTCACCAGCTCGGCGCATGGTGTCCAACGACGACTCGGTGTAGCGCACGGTGAGGCTCCCTGGGGCTGTGGGGGTGGTTCACGACGGGTACGGACGGGGGACGGGCTCCCCGAGGGCGAGGGCGAGGGCGAGGGCGAGGGCGAGGGCGAGGGCGAGGGCGGCGCGCGCCCGTGCCGCCCGCCGTGCGTGCGATCAGGCCCCACGGACCGCGACCGAGTGCGCCAGCGTGGTGAGAGCGGTGGTGGCGGGGGTGGACAGGCTCAGCGCGTCCAGGGCGGTGAGGGCTTCCTCGACCCGCTCTGTGATCATCTTCTCGACGCGTCCGGGAGCGTCGAGCCGGAGCATCAGCTCGCGAGCCGCGCGCAGACCGTCCGGCCCCGGATCACCCCGGCCCAGGAGGGCACGCAGCTGTCGGCGTTCGCCGTCGTCGGCGACCCGCCAGGTCTCCGCCAGAAGGGCCGTCGGGCGGTTGCCCCGCAGGTCGTCGGTGGCGGCCTTCCCGGTGTCCTGCGGGCTCCCGAACAGGCCGAGCAGATCGTCCCGCAGCTGGAACGCCTCACCCAGGGGGAGCCCGTACGCGGAGTATCCGGAGCGCACCCGTTCACCGGCTCCCGCGAGGGCCCCGCCGATCAGCAAGGGCTGTTCGACCGTGTACTTGGCCGTCTTGTACCGGATCACCTTCAGCGAGTCGGCGGTGTCCGGAGGCGCTCCGGTGCGCAGGATCTCCAGACACTCCCCGGCTATCAGGTCCCGGGCCAGGGCCGACCACAGCGGCCGGGCCCGCGCGAGATACGCCGCTGGCAGACCGCTGGTGGCGAACAGCTGCCCCGCCAGGCCCATCAGCAGGTCTCCGACGAGCATCGCCAGCGACCTGCCGGCCGAGACGGAACGCGGGCGGCCGCGCGCGGCACCCCGCAGCGCCATGTGCGCGGTGGGGAGCCCGTGGCGCAGCGGACTGTCGTCGATCAGGTCGTCGTGGACGACCGCGGCGGCGTGCACCAACTCCATGGACGCCGCCGCCCGGACCAGCGACTCGTCGTCCGGCTGCCCGGTCGCCCGCCAGCCCCAGTAGCAGAACGCCGCCCGCAGCCGCTTTCCGTGCGCGGCCGAGGACTCCAGTTGCCCGGCGACCGGATCCAGCACCGGGTCCACGGCTGCGAACCGCTCCGCCTCCCGGGCGACGAACACTCGCAGTACGTCGTCGACGCGTTCCTTGAACTCGGCCATGTCCCAACGGTCATGCGTCATCGGCGGCCCGCCGGACGACGGCTTCCCGAGCGAGAACCTCGAGGTGGGCCGGGGGAGCGGTGGACCAGCGGCCCAGCACCAGGCGGCCCCGGGCGATCAGGTCGCGCTCGGCCTCCGCCGCCAGTTCCGCGGTGTCGGAGCGCCGGAGCAACCCCCTCACCGCGCCCAGGGCCGAGCCCGCCGTGGTCACCGCCAGATCCGCCAGCCCCGCCACCAGCAGCACGGCCCGCCCGTCCGGCCCGGTGCGCCACTCCGCATCCCGCGTCATGCCGTCTCCCCTCACCCGCAGAAACCCGACGACGCCGGTCGCAGCGCCGTACTTCCGAGGATCGGGCCGCGGGCGGCACGCGGAAGGCGGAAGTCACCAACGAGTGAGGGCATCGCCCGGCCGTACGGTTCACGCCCACCACGCAGGCGTGGCGCCGAAACCTCGGCGTCCGCGTGTCGTCGAGCCGAACGGGCCCGGTGGGCGGGGGAATCGGCCCCGGCACCGGAATGGCCGGGGGCACCCGGGGCTCCCTTACGATCGTCCCCGTGTGCGCAAACGTCATAGTCGCGGAAGACGACGCGAAACAGGCCGAGCTGGTCCGCCGTTACCTCGAACGCGAGGGCCACGCCGTCACGGTGGTCTCCGACGGTCTCTCCGCGCTGGAACAGGCGAGGCAGGGGGCACCCGACCTGCTCGTCCTCGATGTGATGATGCCGCGGGCCGACGGGCTCGACGTGGTCCGCATCCTGCGTGCCGAGGAGCGCGAGCTGGCGGTCCTCATGCTCACCGCCCGGGCCACGGAGGACGACCTGCTGCTCGGGCTCGACCTGGGCGCGGACGACTACATGACGAAGCCCTACAGTCCGCGGGAGCTCATGGCACGGGTCCGCACCCTCCTGCGGCGCACCCGCCGGGACGGGGCCCGCGAGGACGGCGGCCAGGTGCTGCGGGTGGGCACACTCGCCGTCGACCCCGTGCGCCACGAGGTCTCGGTGGACGGCGTCGGGGTCGAGTGCACGCCGGGGGAGTTCCGCCTCCTCGCCACGATGGCGGCCGAGCCCGAACGCGTCTTCTCCCGTGAGCAGCTTCTCGCCGAACTGCACGGCTTCGACCGGTACATCAGCAGCCGCACGGTCGACGTACACATCATGAACCTCCGGAAGAAGATCGAGCGAGCGCCCCGGCGTCCGGTCCGGCTGCTCACCGTCTTCGGGGTCGGCTACAAGCTCATGGACCCGCAGAAGGGAGCCACGCGTGGCGCGGCGCGCCGATAAGGGCGGGCAGCGCCTGCGACCGCCGCTGCGCAAGAGTCTCCTCGGACGGTTCCTGGCGGTCTCGGCACTGGTCGCGGCCTGTTCGGTCGCCGCGACCGCGTGGCTGGCCGTGCAGACCACGTCCGGCGCGATCGAGCAGGAGCAGGGCCGCAACCTCGCCGCCGACACCCGTGTCCTCGACACCCTGCTCGCCTATGCCGCCCGGCACCCCACCTGGGACGGGGTGGGCGCCACGGTGGACGAGCTCGCCGACGCGTCCGACCGGAGGATCACGCTGACGACGCAGAGCCGGCAGATCCTCGCGGACTCCGCCGGTTCCTCCCCGCCCCCACCCAGCCTGCCGCCCCAGGCGTCGGCGGTCGTGGACCCGTTGTCCGTAGCGGACGTCTCCTCCGGTTCGGGCTCGGGGGCCGGCTCGGTGACGATCGCGGCACCCGGAACGGACGGGACGCAACGCCCGGGGACCGACCGGGTCGACCCGCGGGCCGTAGGGCCGTTCGAGCTGTCCGAGGCCGAGCGCACCTCGCTCCGGCGCACCGCGGACGAGGCGGTGCAGTGCCTCAGCCGGACCGGGATAGCCTCCGACGTCGTCGAGGGGCCGAGCGGCCGGCCCCGCATCCAGGTCGTGGGAAACGACCCCGACCGCCTGGACGGCAGCCGGTGTTCGACGGATGCGCTGGACCGCCCCACCGGGACCGAGGCCAAGGCGCTGGTCGCTCTCAACGAACTCGTCAACGCGTGCCTGGACCGGCAGGGACGCGAAGCCGTGGAGCTCGATCTCGACCTGTCGTGGAGGACGGGCGAGGAGCCTCTTCCCGCGACCGCCGTACCCGTGCCGACGCCCGCACCGAGCCTCAGTGTCCCGAGGGAGGCCATGCCGACCGAGGTGGCCACGCCCGCGCCCCTCGACAGCGACAACGACCGTGACATCGCCTCCTGCGTCGGCATCGCCCGCCAGGAGCAGCTCAGTTCGTACGTCGCCTCACCCGCCCTGCTCTTCATCAGCGACCCGGGCGGCGGCGAGGTGCCCGGCTTCGACCTGTCCCCCGGGAACACGGCGAAGATCACCGGGGTCGCCGCCCTCGTCCTCGCACTCACCGTGGGCGCCTCGGTGTTCGCGGGGGTCCGGCTCGTGCGACCGCTCCACGCCCTCACGGGAGCGGCCCAGCGCATGCGTGACGGCGAGGCCCCGTCGCAGGTCGTGGTCGCCGCGGACAACGAGATCGGCCGGCTGGCCACGGCCTTCAACGACATGTCCGCCCACCGCGCGCGGATGGAGGAGCAGCGCAAGGTCATGGTCAGCGACGTCGCGCACGAACTGCGCACCCCGCTGAGCAACATCCGAGGGTGGCTGGAGGGCGCCCAGGACGGCGTCGCCGACGCGGACGCGACGTTCGTCTCCTCGCTCCTGGAGGAGGCGGTGCAGTTGCAGCACATCATCGACGACCTCCAGGACCTGTCGGCCGCCGACGCCGGAGCCCTGCGTCTGCACCCCGAACCCGTGCGGATCGGGGACCTGCTCGCCCATGTCGTGGCGGCCCATCAGGCGCAGGCCGACGCCGCCGGCGTCGACCTCACCGTGACCGTCGCCGAGGAGCACGGAGCGGTCCCCGTGGTCGAGGCCGACCCGGTCCGGCTGCGGCAGGCGATCGGCAACCTGGTGTCCAACGCCGTGCGCCACACGCCCGCGGGAGGGCGGGTCACGCTGCGCGCGCACGCGACGGGGCCCGGGGGACCGGACGACGAGGTGCTGCTGGAGGTCGCCGACACCGGCAGCGGAATAGCTCCGGAGGATCTGCCGTACGTGTTCGACCGGTTCTGGCGTGCGGAGAAGTCACGCAGCCGGCGGACCGGAGGCAGCGGCCTGGGGCTGGCGATCGTCCGCAAGCTCGTCGAGGCGCACGGCGGAACGGCGGGTGTGGTCAGCACGGTGGGCAGGGGTTCGGTGTTCACCCTGCGGCTGCCCTGTTCCGGCCCTGATCCGATGAACACGGCGGCCTGACAGCTTCCTCACAACTTCACTCCAGTCTGAGGGCATGCCCGGCGCCCGACGCGCATCCGTGCGCGGGCACCACCAACGCCGGGCTGGAATCGGAGTCCTTCATGTCCCTTCGTCCCACCCTGAGGACCGCGGTCCTCGCCGCAGCCACCATGGGCGCGGTCCTCTTCCCGTCCATGGCCGCCGTGGCCGACAGCTCGCCCACGGCGGTACCCGCCGAGCGCCCGACCGAGCCTCCGGCAGCGTCCGAGCCCTCGCGGGCCACCCCCGTGCCCGAGCCGACCGACGCCGCCGAGTCGGCGACCCGGGCCCCCGCCGAGCCCGTGCCCGCCAGGACGGTGCCGCGCGGCGGTGTCGACGCCGGGGAACGTCCGGCCGGCGAGGCCGGGGGCACCGCGCTCTACGGGTCCGCGGCCGGTGCCGTGCTGCTCGCCGGAGCGGGTGTCCTCGTGATGCGCCGCCGCACCGCGGCACAGCGCGACCACGGCTGATCCTCTCCCTCTGGCGCCGCTCCTCGGACGGGAGCGGCGCCATCCGTCGTTCGACCCCCTTCGCCCGACCCCGCACCGGAGTACTCCATGCCCTTCACACCGAACTCGTCGTGGCGCACCGCGCTGTCCGCCGCCGCGGCCGGTCTGCTGATCACCCTGGCCGGCTGCGGCGCGCCCGACGCGCCCGAACCGTCCACCGGGGCGAAGGCCTCACCCGCACCCCGGGACGCGGACGTGCCCAAGGCACCCGCGCCCACGCGGCTGTCCGTCCCGTCGCTGGGCATAGACAGCGGGCTGCTGCGGCTGGGGCTCAACGAGGACGGCACGGTCGAGGTCCCTCCGGCCGAGAAGGGCATGACGGCCGGCTGGTACGCGGGCGGAGCCGTCCCCGGCGAACCCGGTGCGGCCGTGCTCATCGGCCACAACGACACGCGCTTCGGCAAGGCCGTCTTCCACGACCTGCACAGCATCACCAAGGGCGCGGACATCGCCGTGGCGGGCGGGGGAGGGAAGGAGACCCACTTCACCGTCACCGGGACGGAGACCGTCCGCAAGGACGAATTCCCCACCGACAAGGTCTACGGAGCCACCGGCGAACGCGTGCTCCGGCTGATCACGTGCGACGGGGAATTCGACGCAGCCGGCCACCCCGTGGACAACCTCATCGTGTACGCGACGCTGCGCTGACGGGGCGCGGGGAGTCGGTCCGCCCGCCCCCGAGTCCTCACGGCGACGCCTTCCCGCCCGACGGCGCATGCTCCACACGGGTGACGGCGACCAGAGCCAGATCGTCGGCGAGCACCCCGTCCGTATGGGTGTGCACCGCCCCGGCGAGCCTCTCCACGACGGCCGGTGGCCCGTCGCGCCAGCTCTGCCGCAGATCCTCGCCCGGTGTGTAGAAACGCCCGTCGGCGTCGCGGGCCTCCAGGAGGCCGTCCGTGCACAGCAGGAGCAGATGCCCCGGCCCGAACGGACGGGACTCGTCCTGCCACGGGCCGGTGTCCAACTCGCCGAGGCCCAGGGGGAGCCCGGCGTGCTCGGGCTCCCAGACCCGCAGCGCGTCCTCGCTCACGAGGAAGGCGGGACAGTGCCCGCGGCTGATGAGACGTACCTCCGTGCCGTCGTCCGGGATCTGTGCGATGGCCGCCGTGATGAAGTGCTCGCCGTCCACGTCGCTGCCACCGCTCACCGAGGCGGTCTCCCGTGTGTGACGGGACACCGCCTCGTCGAGGCGACGGGCCAGCTCCGGCAGGGTCGGCGTGTGGTGGGCGGCTTCGTGGAAGCTGCCCACCAGGGCGGCGACCCCGGGGATGGCGTTCAGCCCCTTGCCGCGTACGTCACCGATGAGCAGGCGCACGCCGTACGGGGTGTGCTCCGCCGCGTAGAGGTCACCTCCGACGGATGCCGCGGCGGACGCCGCCTCGTAACGGACCGCGATCCAGGTCTTCCCCCACCAGGCCCGCACGGGCGGGAGCACGGCGCGCTGGGCGCTCTCCGCCACCCGCTCGGCTCCCTGGAGCCTGCGCCGCAACGAAAGCCGCAGCCGGCACAGGGGCACGGTCGCCCAGGCGAGGACCACCATGGCGATGTAGTCGACCACCGCGTGACGGCCGTCGGACGACAGGTGTCCCCCGAAGAGGAGCACCAGCCCGGCCAGGCTGTTGAGGACGGCCACCCGGACCACGGCGCGCAGCGCGTACACACAGGCCGCGATCATGGAGCTCAGGATCAGGAAAACGTCCCCGCTGAACGCCCCCGGCGTCGGCAGGTCGACCGCGAGCGCCAGTACCACCAGGGCCAGGGGTGCGATCCGCGCCCACCAGGGCAGCAGTTCGCTCTCGTTCTGCGGTGCGTGCGACGTCAGCCCGGTCGTGGTGCGGTACGGGCTCACGTCATCGCCTCCGGGGTGCAGCGCGCGGACCGGTGCCCGGCAGGCCCCGTTTCCTCACTCGACCTTGGTGCCGGAAGCCCCGCCCCGCACGCCGAAGCCCGATGCCGCAACCCTTGACGAGTACACGTAGACGGGCAAAGAATGATCGCGAAGCACGCCTGACAACGTTGTCTACGTCTCGAGAGGCGCTCATTCCATGAGATGGACCCAGTGGATCCGCGGTGCGGGGACGGCGGCCGCCGCGGCGGCTCTCCTCGGTGGCGCCGTCGCCGCACCCGCCTCGGCGGACGGAGCGGGGCACGCCGGACGCGGCCGGCTCACCGATCTCGTCAACCCCTTCATCGGAACCGAGAACGAGGGCAACACCTACCCCGGCGCCGCGGTGCCCTTCGGCATGGTGCAGTTCTCGCCCGACACCGGGCACAACACGGGATACGACTACTCGGAGACCCATATCAGGGGTTTCTCCACCGTCCACATCTCCGGCGTCGGCTGCGGCCTCGGCGGGGACCTCCCGGTGCTCCCGACGACCGGTGACATCACGTCGACGGACAACGCCGTGTACGCGGCCGGGTTCAGCCACGACGACGAGAAGGCGGGACCCGGCACCTACCAGGTCGGCCTCGACACGGGCATCAAGGCCGAGCTGAGCGCCACCGAGCGCACCGGAGTGCAGCGGTACACCTTCCCCGCCACGGACAAGGCCAACGTCCTCATCAACGCGGGCCAGTCGCTCCACAGGACCGTGAACACCGAGGTCGAGATCCTCGACGACAGGACCGTACGCACGGCCATCACCGGCAGCGGCTTCTGTCAGGACACCAAGCCGTACACGGTGTACACCGTCACCCGCTTCGACCGGCCCTTCACCGTCTCCGGCACGTGGAAGGGCGAGACGGTCACCGAGGGGTCCACCGCCTCGTCCGCCGGGGCCGAGCGCAACGGCGCCTTCGTGCGGTTCGACACGTCCAAGGACCGCACCGTCGAGGCGACCACCGCGATCTCGTACGTGGACGCCAAGGGAGCGGCGCTCAACCTCCGCGCCGAAGGCGGCCGTTCCTACGACCGTGTCGCCCGCGCCGCGCAGGCCGCATGGGAGGACCGCCTCGACGACGTCCGGGCGAAGGGCGGCAGCGAGACCCTGCGCCGCACCTTCTACTCGTCGCTGTACCGCTCGTTCCTCGCGCCCAACATCGGCAGCGACGTCGACGGCCGCTACACCGGCTGGGACCAGAGGATCCACAAGGCCAAGGGCTTCACCTACTACCAGAACTGGTCGCTCTGGGACACCTACCGCACCCAGGCGCAGCTGCTGTCGCTGCTCGCCCCCCACGAGTCCCGTGACATGGCGATCTCCGTCATCAAGATCGACGAGGACAGCGGCTGGCTGCCGAAGTGGGGCTACGGCACGGTCGAGACGAACATCATGACCGGCGACCCGGTCACCCCCTTCCTCACCAACGCCTACCAGCAGGGCCTGCTCAAGGGGTACGAGGAGCAGGCGTACCGCGCGCTGAAGAAGAACGCCGACGGTGTGCCCCCGGCCGACTCCGCCCCCGTGGGCCGTGAGGCCAACAAGGAGTACCTGGCCGACGGCTTCGCGCCGTACATCAAGGGCCGGGCCCACGTGAAGCCCGGTGACTCCGACTACGACCACGGCGCCTCGGCGACCCTGGAGTACGCGCTGTCCGACGCGATGCTCGGCCGGATGGCGAAGGAGCTCGGCCACGACCAGGACGCCGCGCGCTATGCGGAGCGGGCCCAGAACTACCGGAAGATCTTCGACAGTTCGACCGGCTTCTTCCGTGCCCGCGACGCGAACGGCGACTTCACCGGCCCCGCCGACCCCGCCCGGAGCGAGGGCTTCCACGAGGGCACGTCCTGGCAGTACCAGTGGCTCGTCCCCCAGGACCTGCCCGGCATGGTCTCCCTGATCGGAGGGACCGACGCGGCGAACGAGCGCCTCGACTCGTTCTTCGCCTACGAGCAACTGCTGCAGGACCCGTCGAAGACCGCCCGCGAGGTGTGGGTCAACGGGCCGTACGACTACTACAACGCGGACAAGTACAACCCGCAGAACGAGCCCGACCTGATCGCCCCCTACACCTACCTCTCCACCGGGCAGCCCTGGAAGACGACGGACGTGGTGCACGCCGCGCTCACCCTCTTCACGGACACCCCGACCGGGATGACCGGCAACGACGACCTGGGCACGATGTCCGCCTGGAACGTCCTCTCCTCGATCGGTGTCTTCCCGGTGCAGCCGGGGACGGACACCTGGGGCCTGTCGACGCCCGTCTTCGAGCGGGTCGACCTGACCCTCGACCGGCGTTACTACCCCGAGGGCGCCCTGACGGTGAAGGCGCCCGGCACCTCCGACTCGGCGCGCTACATCCGGTCCGCGCGCACCGACGGGGCCGCGTACGGGAAGACCTACCTGACCACCGAGGACATCCGCAGGACGCGGGAACTGTCCTTCGAGGTCGGGACCACGCCCTCCGGATGGGGCACCTCGGCGGACGCCGCGCCGCCGGCCCTGAAGTGACGATCTGAGGCCCACCGGCCGCATGCGCGTGGCCCGCCCCTCGACGAGGGACGGGCCACGGCACTGTGCCGGGACGCTCAGCCGTTGAAGCGGTCCGGGTCCAATCCGGTGCGCTCGTCACGGTTGAGGGCGTTGATCTCGCCGATGTCCCCTTCGGTGAGTTCGAAGTCGAAGAGGTCGAAGTTCTCCTCGATGCGCCGCCGGGTCACCGACTTGGGGAACACGATGTCCCCGCGCTGCAGGTGCCAGCGCAGGGTGACCTGCGCCGTCGACTTGCCGACCCGCTCCGCGATACGGACCAGCGTCGGATCGTCGAGCACCTTTCCCTGCGCGATCGGGGACCAGGCCTCCGTCGCGATGCCGTGTTCGGCGCCGAAGGACCTGACGGCGTCCTGGGTGAGGTAGGGATGGACCTCGATCTGGTTGACGGCGGGCACCACCACACTGCCGTCCAGCAGGCGGCGCAGGTGGTGCGGCTGGAAGTTCGAGACCCCGATGCTCTTGACCCGCCCCGAGCGGTAGATCTCCTCGAGTGCCTTCCAGGTCTCCACGAAGTCGCCCCTGTCCGGCAGCGGCCAGTGGATGAGGAAGAGGTCCAGGTAGTCCAGCCGGATCTTCTCCATCGTGCCCTCGAAGGCGCGGAGGGCGTCGTCGTACGCGTGGGCGCCGTTGTCCAGCTTGCTGGTGACGAAGACGTCGCCCCGGTCGAGACCGGAGTCCCGGACCGCCTCCCCGACCTCCTTCTCGTTGCCGTACATCTGAGCCGTGTCGATGTGCCGGTATCCGGCCTTCAGGGCCGCCAGGGTGGTCTCACGGGTTTCCTGCGGCGGGATCTGGAAGGTGCCGAATCCGAGCTGGGGGATCTCCACGCCGTTGTTGAGCGTGATGGCGGGTACTGAGGCCACGGGAGGCTCCTTCTCGTCGGTGTGAGGGTGCGGTGGTCGGTCGGGTTCCGGTTCACGGAATGCCTCATTCCGCCCTCACTGCGGCGTACCCGTCACCAAACGGGGCAAACAGCTTCAAAGTGCCTGATTGGTGAGGATGTACGGGCTGTGCGCGCGTGCCCACGCTCCGCACCTCGGTCGGGTCCTGCCGCCGCCCGGTGCGATGCCGCCGCTCCCTTCGCGTGTCCGGCCCGGGCCGGGCCGAAACATGGTCCGGCCGGGCGCCGGCGCCTGGTCCGCAGCTGTGACCGGCCCTGCCGGGGCGCGCGGACGCACCCCGGCAGAGCCTCGCCGTCAGTGGGCCGAGAGCTCGTCGCGGACGGTGCGGGCCGCAGCCACGAGGTTCTCCAGCGACGCGCGGGTCTCCGGCCAGCCACGGGTCTTCAGCCCGCAGTCCGGGTTGACCCACAGGCGCTCCGAGGGGATGGCTGCCAGCCCCGTGCGGAGCAGCGAGGCGGTCTCCCGCACACTCGGGACGCGGGGCGAGTGGATGTCGTAGACGCCGGGGCCCGCCTCACGCGGGTAGCCGTGGTCCGCCAATTCGTGGGCCACCTGCATGTGGGAGCGGGCTGCCTCCAGGCTGATGACGTCGGCGTCGAGGTCGTCGATGGCCTGGACGATGTCACCGAACTCGGCGTAGCACATGTGGGTGTGGATCTGTGTGTCCGGCCGTACCCCGCTCGTCGACAGCCGGAACGCCTCGGTCGCCCAGGCCAGGTAGGCGGGACGGCCGGCGGCGCGCAGCGGCAGCGTCTCGCGCAGAGCGGGCTCGTCCACCTGGATGACCGAGATGCCGGCCGATTCCAGGTCGTCGACCTCGTCGCGCAGGGCGAGGGCGACCTGGCGGGCGGTGTCGCCGAGCGGCTGGTCGTCGCGGACGAAGGACCAGGCGAGCATGGTGACCGGGCCGGTGAGCATGCCCTTGACGGGACGGTCGGTGAGCGACTGGGCGTACGTCGTCCAGCCCACCGTCATCGGTTCGGGGCGGGAGATGTCGCCGGCCAGGACCGGTGGGCGGACGTAGCGGGTGCCGTAGGACTGGACCCAGCCGTGCCGGGTGGCGAGGTATCCGCTCAGCCGCTCGGCGAAGTACTGCACCATGTCGTTGCGTTCGGGCTCGCCGTGCACGAGGACGTCGATGCCGGTCCTCTCCTGGTAGGAGATCACCTCGGCGATCTCCTTCCTGATCCGCTCGTCGTACCCGGCCGAGTCGGTCCTGCCGGTGCGCAGGTCGGCGCGCGCGGCGCGCAGTTCATCGGTCTGCGGGAACGAACCGACGGTGGTCGTCGGCAGCAGAGGAAGTCCGAGGTGGGCACGCTGGGCTGCGGCCCGGACCTCGTACGGCTGGGAGCGTCGGCCGTCGGCGTCCGTGACGGCGTCGGCCCTGGCCTGCACGGCAGGGTCGTAGGTGACGGGGGAGTCGGCGCGGGAGGTGAGGTCCGCCCGATTGGCTGCGATCTCGGCGGCGATGGCGTCGGTGCCCTCGGCCAGTCCCCTGGCCAGGGTGGCGACCTCCGCCGTCTTCTGCCGGGCGAAGGCGAGCCAGCGCAGGATCTCAGGGTCGATCTCCTCCTCGGCCGCCGTGTCGAGGGGGACGTGCAGGAGGGAGCAGGAGGTGGCGACGTCGACCCGGCCGGCGAGGCCGAGGAGCGTGGCGAGGGTGGCCAGCGACTTCTCGTAGTCGTTGATCCAGATGTTGCGGCCGTCGACCACGCCGGCGACGAGCCTTCGGCCGGGGAGTCCTCCGGCGGCCGCGAGGTCGTCGAGGTTGGCCGCCGCGGCGTCGGTGAAGTCGAGTGCCAGTCCGTCGATCGGGGTCCTCGCCAGGACGGGCAGGGCGTCCCCGAGCCGGTCGAAGTAGGAGGCGACGAGCAGTCCGGGGCGATCGGCGAGCCCGCCGAGCTGCGTGTAGGCCCGGGCGACGGCGTCGAGATCGGCCGGGGTGCGGTCCTGGACGAGTGCGGGTTCGTCGAGCTGCACCCACTCCGCCCCGGCCGCCCGCAGATCGGCGAGGACCTCGGCGTACACCGGAAGCAGACGGTCCAGGAGGGTGAGCGGCTCGAAGTCCGCGGCGACGCCGGGCGCGGGCTTGGCGAGGAGCAGATAGGTGACCGGGCCGACGAGGACGGGCCGGGCGGTCAGCCCCAGGGCGACGGCCTCGTCGAGTTCGGCGACCTGCTTCGCGGAGTTCGCGGCGAAGACGGTGTCCGGGCCCAGTTCCGGAACCAGGTAGTGGTAGTTGGTGTCGAACCACTTGGTCATCTCCAGCGGTGCGGCCTCCTGCGTGCCGCGCGCCATCGCGAAGTACCCGTCGAGGGGATCGGCGGCAACCGCCTCGCGATGGCGGTCCGGGACGGCTCCCACCATGACGCTGGTGTCCAGCACATGGTCGTAATAGGAGAAGTCCCCGGTCGGGACCTCGTCGATGCCGGCCTCGCTCAGCTGCCGCCAGGTGTCGCGGCGCAGTCCGGCGGCGGTGGCGCGGAGGGCGTCCGCGGTGACCCGCCCCTTCCAATAGCCTTCGACGGCCTTCTTCAGTTCCCGGTTCTGTCCCTGCCGGGGGTAGCCGTACACCGTGGACCGCGTTGCCGCGGTCGTGTGTTCGGTGGTCACGGAGATCTCCTTCGCGAGATGAATCCCTGAGATCCCGGCGACGGGACGGGAGCGCGAAGGGGTGACCCACCTGGCGGAGGGCGTCGTGCGACGCGCGGATCCGCCCGGTACGTACGCCGACCCGCCCACGAGGTCACCGGGATGTCCGCGCACGGTTCGTCCGAGCGCGGGCAGTTGGCAGGTCTTCGGACTCGCGGGCACGCCCTCGAAGAGGACACCTAGTGGCCGTCGCTTCCCAGGCCCGGTTCGTCGGACCCAGTGCGTGATGACGGCGGTCGTTCCCGCTCACCGCTGCGGGGCAGTCCCGGATTTCCACCGGGTTCCCTCTTGCGACGCATCCCGTCTGGCGGACGGGGCGAACCAGCTGCGCCTACCAGCATACTGATCGTTTCAAAATGAAGTTTGGAGTCGTCTCAAGCAGATGATGCTGCTGGCGAGTTGGAGCAGGTTGAGGTGGATGTCCGCGCGCACGGATGACGCTCGCTCGCGCCGTGCCCGCGCTGATCGACCGCGACGACCCGATACCGGGCAATCAGCCGCGAGGCCACCACCTCCCACTCACCCGCATGACCGGCCAAGCCGTGCAGCAGCACGACCGGCTCCCCCGGCCTGCCCCGGTCCCGGCAGACAAGCCGAACCCTGTCGCGCACCACCACAGGCTCGGACCACACCACGACCGCCCCCAGGAATCGTCTCGCCCCGATCATGCCCCGACAGCCACGAGCCGCGCTCAAGGCCGCCCTTCTCGAAGGCGCGTCGCCATGAAACACCGGCCACGTCCGCGGCGACGGTGCCCTGCGACCGCAGCGGGGCGACTGCCACTGTCAGACCCAGGTGGCAGCATCACCGAAGTGAACGTCCTGAGGCGTCCTCAACTGACCTCCGTAGCGAACGAAGAGGAGCATTCCCCTTGCGACTGCATCACGTAACGCCCGGCATCGCCGCGGGCATCCTTGCCCCGGCCCTCCTGCTCGCTACCCCGTCCTTCGCCGCTACGGCGGCACCGACCGCGGTGACGGTGCCCGCGGTGTCCTCGTCCGCGGACGAGCCGGACCCCGACGACCTGAGGGTGGCCATAGTCCGGATCCTCGCCGACCCGGACAGCGGCCGACGTGTGACACGAGAAGCCAACGCCCTCCTGGACGCCAACGACCCCGAGGCGATGCGCGCCTGGCTGGAGACCGGCTACCGGATCGCCCAGGCCGAGGACGACCGCGTCGCCATCACGCGCCTGCTCGCCGACCCCGACAGCGGCCGGCGCGTCATCGCCGAGGCCAACGCCCTCCTGGACGCCAATGACCCCGAGGCGATGCGCGCCTGGCTGGAGACCGGCTACCGCATCGCCCAGGCCGAGGACGACCGC
>Ga0164308_10000554_pt1 | contig 20386 bp, 17 predicted proteins | sample Whisoiple_246_MG_FD_109983 | JGI IMG/M metagenome (GOLD analysis project Ga0164308, IMG submission 109983) | Soil microbial communities amended with fresh organic matter from upstate New York, USA - Whitman soil sample_246_MG | ecosystem: Environmental > Terrestrial > Soil > Unclassified >...
CGGTGGCTCGACCCGGTGGACTCGGCGCACTACGCGGCCTTCCCCTCGGGGCACGTCATGACCGCCGTGGTGACCTGTGGGCTGCTGATGTGGCTGCTGCGTCTGCACGGGGCGCAGCAGGCCATGGTGTGGGGTGCGCTGGTGCTCGCCGTGATCTCGGTGGCCGGCGTGGCCTTCACACGCGTCTACCTGGGCGTGCACTGGTTGAGCGACGTGGTGGGCGGAGTGCTGCTGGGCGGCACCGTGGTCGCACTCTCCGTGGCCGGCTACGACGGATACGCCCGTCGCTCCCGGCGGCGGTCCGGTGACGAGGGGAGCCGCTCGTAGCTTCACCGCGGCCGACGCGTGGCTGCGCGCCGTCGGGGACACCGGGATTCCGCTGTTCGTGAAGAATTCCGGGAGAGGGTGTGAGCGATATCCCTGCGCTCGTGGGGGTCCAGAGGCCCGGCAGGGGTTTAGTTTGGTGGACATGTCCCCGTACCCGAACACGTCTGCCGCCCCACGCACCGCTTCCGAGGTCAACGAACAGATCCGCACGCTCTGGCAGCGTGCGGGCGGGCTGCTGTCCCCGGAGGACGAGACGGAGTACCAGCTCCTGCTGGTGGAGTGGGCGGCTGCCTCGGGTACGAGCGTGCGGCCGGCCGCCTGAGCGACCGGTCCGCCGCGTCCGGCTGATCCCCCGCATCGCCGGAATCGGTGCTGCGGCGTGTCCTCGCCCCGCCCGCGGGTCGATGAGACGGACGTGCCCCGCCGGGTGTCGACCTCCCCGGCGGGGCACTTCTCGTCACTGCGTGCGAACCCTGGCACTCGCCGCTCGGGCGAAACCCTGGATCAGCGGTCGAAGTAGTCCGGCTGCGTCTGCACGTTGAGCTCCGGCAGCCGCACCTTCTTCGCCGGGTCGGTCCGCCGGTCGTCGAGCTTCAGGACGTCGAAGCCCTTGGCGATGTCGTTGGAGTAGATGTAGCCGTTGTAGTAGTACGCCGACCACGGGCCGGCCGTGGTGACCGCGTCCGTGGAGACCGGACCGCGCTCGAAGTAGGCGATCTCCTCGGGCTTCGAGGAGTCGGTGAAGTCCCACACGGAGACCCCGCCCTGGTACCAGGCCTGGACCATGATGTCGCGGCCCTTGACCGGGATGATCGAGCCGTTGTGCGCGACACAGACCTCGGTGTCCGCCTGCGGGCGGTCGATCTTGAAGTAGCTGCGGAAGACCAGCTTGCGGTGGTCGCCCCGGCCCTTGATGTCGTAGACGCCGTCGGCCCCGCGGTTCGGGCCGATCTCGTCGTTGCAGGTGGCCGCGCCGCCGCCGCCGAGCTCGTCGGTGAACACGACCTTGTCGGCGTCCTGGTTGAAGGTCGCGGAGTGCCAGAACGCGAAGTTCACGTTGTCCTGGACACGGTCGATGATCTTCGGGTTCTCCGGGTCCTTGATGGAGAACAGCAGACCGTCACCCATGCACGCGCCTGCCGCCAGGTCCTTCGACGGCAGAACGGTGATGTCGTGGCATCCGGTGGTCTTCGAGACGCCGGGGTTGGTCGGCGCGCCCGGGTTGCCGCCGTCCGGGAAGAGCACCGGGAAGTTGACGATCCGGGAGTCCTCGGGGGCGTTCCGCGGCACCTTGATGACGGAGATACCGTCGTGCGGCGGCTGGCAGTCCGGGAACGTCTCGTTCGGCGAGTACGACGAGACGTACACGTAGACGTTCTTGCGCTCCGGGATGATCGTGTGGGTGTGCGAACCACACGCGGTCTCGACGGCCGCGACGTACTTCGGGTTGCGCTTGTCGCTGATGTCGAAGACCTTCATGCCCTCCCAGGAGGACTTCTCCGTGGCCGGCTGGGTGGTGCTGGCACACGAGTTGTCACTGCGCGAGGAGTCGGTCGACAGGAAGAGCAGGTTCCCCGAGACCGAGATGTCGTTCTGGGAACCGGGGCACAGGACCTGGGCCACGGTCCTCGGCTTCTTCGGGTTGCGGATGTCGAAGATCCGGAAGCCGTCGTAGTTCCCGGCGTAGGCGTAGCTGCCCTGGAAGGCCAGGTCCGTGTTGAGCCCCTGGAGCGCGTCCTTGGGGACGTTCGTGAGGTGCTCGATGTTCGCGCTGTGGACGATCTCGTCCACCCCGGGTATCTCGCCGCTCTCGATGGCGGCTCTGGCTTCCGCCTGCTCACTCACGGAAACACCGCTGCGTGTGGTGGCGGTGTCGCCCGGATCGGGTGTCGCGGCCGCGGGTCCGGCCGTGAACAGCGTGGCGATGAGCCCGGCCGCGGCTGCCGCCACACCCAGACGTCTGCGCCGCACGCTGGTGGTGTGCAACGAGGTCACTGCGTCCTCCCTTGTTTCCGTTCGTCGAAGAACGGCTATCGGACCCCGGCAGTATCGTCCCTCTCATGTACACACCAACAGATGGCAACAGAGACGTAATGAAAGTTTTTGATCTTTGGCCGGTGGTAGGTGTTAGGACGGTCTGCAACACATTCATGTGCCCATGGAGGTCGCCGTGTTGATGTCCCGTCGGACCGCGCCCGCCCGCTCGGCCGCTCTCCTGGCCACGGTCGTGGCCGCTGTTCTCGCGCTGAGCGGGTGCGACGGGGGTGGCGCCGAGGCGAAGGCCGGGACGGACGAGGGCCCTGCGATCGTGGCGCCCGGCAAGCCCGGCGAGCCGGCCAGGACGCTGTCGGCCGAGGAGGCCGTCAAGGCCGCCGGGACCGACACACCCAACTCCGCCGACTTCCGCTACGCACGCATGATGATCGAACATCACGAACAGGCCCTGGTGCTGACCGCTCTCGTGCCCGGCCGGGCGGCCTCCTCGTCGGTCGAACGGCTCGCCGAGCGCATATCGGCTGCCCAGAAGCCGGAGATCGGCGCGATGGAGGGCTGGCTGAAGAACAACGGCGGGGACAAGCGCGAGGAGTCGCACGACCACTCCGCGATGCCGGGCATGGCCACCGAGCAGCAGATCGAGGAGCTGGGTGCCGCACGGGGGAAGGCCTTCGACCGGATGTTCCTCGAGCTGATGATCACGCACCACCAGGGTGCGGTCACCATGGCGACCGAGGCCCTGGCCGACGGCAACAACGTCCTGGTGGAGGAGATGGCCAACGACGTCGTCGCCCAGCAGACCGTGGAGATCGACCGGATGCGCGGGCTGATGACCTGAGACCGGGAGAACCCCGCGGGGCCGCGGTGCCGGGCCCGCGCGCCTCTGCACGCCCCGTCCCGGCGGTGCCATGCTGGAGGGAGCCTGCGGGAGGAGGTGCGCCGTGCTCCGTGTCGCCGTCGTCGGTTCGGGTCCCAGCGGGGTCTACACGGCCCAGGAGTTGCTGCGGCAGTCGCGGGTGCCCGAGGTGCGGGTGCACGTACTGGACCGGCTGCCCACGCCGTACGGTCTGGTCCGCTACGGCGTGGCCCCGGATCACGAGAAGATCAAGTCGCTGCAGAGCAGTCTCCGGACGGTCCTGGAGGACGACCGGATCACCTTCGCCGGCCATGTCGAGGCGGGCGGGGCCGGCGGGGTGTCACCCGCCCGGCTCAAGGAGCTGTACCACGCGGTGGTCTACTGCGTCGGGGCGGCGGCCGACCGGCCGCTCTCCGTTCCCGGGGAGGGGCTGCCGGGAAGTTTCTCCGCCACGGAGTTCGTCTCCTGGTACAGCGCCCACCCGGACGCGGCCGCCGGGGACTTCGCCCTCCTGGCCCGCTCCGTCGTGGTGATCGGGGTCGGCAACGTGGCGGTCGACGTCGCCCGGATGCTCGCGCGCGGTGCCGCGGAACTGCGGGGCACGGACGTGCCGCGGGCCGCTCTCGACATGCTGGGGGCGAGCCGGGTGCGGGAGGTCCACCTCGTCGGCAGGCGCGGCCCCTCGGCGGCCAGGTTCACCACCAAGGAGCTGCGCGAGCTCGGTGCGCTCCCCCGGGCACGGATCGTCGTGGACGGGGCGGAGCTGGCGCTCGACCCGGCCTACGCCGCCTCGGCGGCGGGCGCCGGGGAACCGCCGCCCGCCGTGGTGCGGCGCAACCTGGACGTGCTGCGCGGGTGGGCGGGGGCCCCGCCGCACGCGACGGCCGACGGGGAGCGCCGCATCCGCCTGCGGTTCTTCCTGCGTCCGGTCGAACTGCTGGAGAGGCAGGGCAGGGTGGCGGGGGTGCGGTTCGCACGGACGGCTCCGGACGGTTCCGGGGGCGTGCGGGACACCGGGGAGTACGAGGACATCGAGGCGCAGTTGGTCCTGCGCGCCGTGGGATACCGGGGGACGCCTCTGCCGGGGCTGCCCTTCGACCCCGTGCACGGCACCGTGCCCCATGTGGCGGGCCGGGTGGTCAGGGACGGCAGGACGTCTCCCGGGGAGTACGTCGCCGGGTGGATCAAGCGCGGCCCCACCGGGGTGATCGGTTCGAACAGGTCGTGTGCCAAGGAGACGGTCGCCTCCCTGGTCGAGGACGCGCCGCTTCTCCTCGGGCGGGAGGTCCCCGCCGATCCGCTGGCTGTTCTCCGGGACCAGGGGCTGCGGCCGGTGGAGTGGGACGGATGGCTCTCCATCGAGCGCGCGGAATCCGCACTGGGGCGCTCGCTGGGGCGCGGGCGGGTGAAGATCCCCGACTGGTCAGGGCTGCTCGACGCGGCCCGCGGCGGTCCCTGACAGCGCCACGGAGGACGCGTCGGCGCCGCCGAGGCGCCGGGCCTGCAGGTCCGCTCCGCGCAGGACGCTGTCGAGCAGGCCGGGGAAGAGCGCGTCCAGGTCCTCGGTCCGTACGCAGCTCAGTTTGGCCGTGCCCCGGTAGAACTGGGTGATGACGCCGTTCTCGCGGAGCACCCTGAAATGGTGCGTGGTGGTGGACTTGGACACCGGGAGATCGAAGTGGGAGCAGGCCTGTTCGTCGGCCGCTGCGGCCAGCTGGAGCACGATCCGCAGCCTGATGGGATCGGCCAGCGCGTGGAGCACGCCCTCGACGCGGATCTCGTCGCGCGAGGGGTGGGCGAGCACGCGAGAGGCGTTCGTCGTCACGGTGGCTCCAGTTCGGACCGGGGACTCCATTGTACGAGAGTCGTCGTAGTTTTATGGACGGGCCGCCACCACGAGCCGGACGCGAGGGCTTCCGTCAGGCCTCCGGCCGAACTCCTCCAGCGGCAGCAGCCGCACCGTGAATCCGGTCCCCACGAGGTCGTCCACCACCCCGGCGAGCGGGAAGGTGCGGTAGTACATCACGAAGGGCGGGCGCCACAGCGCGTTGCGCGCCCGCATGGCCAGGTCGAAGCCGAGCAGCGACCAGTACGCGCGGGACCCCACCGCGGGCGGGGCGCCCACCGGGAAGACGAACAGTCCGCCCGGCCGGAGCGCGGCATGGACCTGGCCGAACAGGCCAGGGCGCTCCTCCGGCAGGAAATGGCCGAACGCCCCGAAGCTGAGGGCCAGGTCGAAGGCGCGGGTGAACGGCAGGGCCAGGGCGTCCGCCCGGACCCAGTCCACCGGCGGGCCTCCGGTGGCCCCGGTGAGCCCGGCCCGGGCGACGTCGAGCATGCCGGCGCTGAAGTCGACGCCGGTCGCCCGCTCCCTGCAGAGCCCGCGCAGCACGCCGACGCCCGCCCCGGTGCCGCAGCAGACGTCCAGGCCCCGGTCGAACGGCCCGAGGGGCCGCACCGCGTCGCCGACGGCTTCGAGCACCCGGTCCGGGGTCCGGTAGGGCGTGCGGTCGAACTTCGGTGCGAGCAGGTCGTATCCCCGCATGGTCGAGGAGAGCGCCTGTACGGCCAGCTCGCGCAGCGTGGGGCCCTGAGGAGTGAACATCGCCGCTCAGCGTACCCACGGACGCCGCGTCACACCGCGTAGCCGTACGCTTCGGGCGCCCTGACGTCACCACCGAGCGCACGTGCGGCGTTGCGGGCGAAGTAGGGATCGCGCAGCAGTTCACGGCCGAGCAGGACGGCGTCGGCGCTGCCGTCCGCGAGGATCTTCTCCGCCTGAACGGGGTCGGTGATCAGCCCCACGGCGGCGACCGGGAGGCCCGTCTCCTTGCGCACGCGCTCTGCGAACGGCACCTGGTAGCCCGGCTCCACCGGGATCCGCGCCTTGGGCGCGAGCCCTCCGGTCGAGACGTCCAGCAGGTCGACGCCGTGCGCGAGCAGCTCACGTGCGAGGCGGACGGTGTCGTCGCCGGTCCATCCCTCGCGGGGATCGTCGGCGTTCTCGGTCAGCCAGTCGGTGGCGGAGATGCGGAAGAACAGGGGCAGTTCCTCGGGCCAGACCGCGCGCACGGCGTCCACGACCTCCAGCGCGAGGCGAACGCGGTTCTCGAAGGAGCCGCCGTAGGCGTCGGTGCGGTGGTTGCTGTGCGGGGAGAGGAATTGACCGATCAGATAGCCGTGCGCCCCGTGGATCTCGGCGACCCGGAATCCCGCGTCGAGCGCCCGGCGGGCCGCGTCGGCGAACTGGCGCACGACCTGCTGGATGTCCTCGGTGCTGAGCTCGTCGGGCACCGTGTGGCCCTCGTCGTATGCGAGAGGGCTCGGGGCGACGGGCTGCCAGCCCTCGGGGTGGTCGGTGGGGACGGGGCCACCGCCCTGCCAGGGGCGACCGGTCGACGCCTTCCGCCCGGCGTGGGCAAGCTGGATGCCCGGCACGGTTCCCTGGCCTTCGAGGAAGGCGGTGATGCGACGGAAGGCGTCCACCTGGCGGTCGTTCCAGATGCCCAGGTCCGCGGCGCTGATCCGGCCCTCGGGGCTGACGGCGGTCGCCTCGACGAGCACGAGGCCGGTTCCGCCGGCGGCGCGCGACGCGTAGTGGGCGAAGTGCCAGTCGTTGGCCGCTCCCGTGTCGGGACCGGACGCCGCGGCACTGTACTGGCACATCGGCGCCATCCAGACGCGGTTGGGAACGGTCAGCGACCTCAGGACGTAGGGCTCGAACAGTGCGCTCACAAGGGGCTCCGATTCCACGGGAAGCGACGGGGCGCGACGGTCCGGCGCGCCGGACCGTCACTTCGTACGAGCATCACCGTACTACGAAAGACGCCGTACTACGACACCTGCCGTACTACGGCGTTCGACGAACTATGAATCGGCCTGCCGCCTCCCCGGGCGCAGCCTGCGCCGCAGCCGGATGGCGGCGTCGGCCTCGTACACCTGGCTCCAGCTGCGTCCGGCTCCGGATGTCCAGGTCACCTGGACGTTCGCCCCGTCCGCCCTGACCGCCTCCACCGTCATCAGCCGGTCCCCGTCCCGTACGTCGCCGCGCAGGAGGTCGCGGGCTTCGACGGTGACGGGCTCCGACTCCCGGGCGCTCTCCGCCTCGCCGGCCGCCGCGACGAGGGCCGCGGCGAGTTCCCTGGCGGCCGCCGGGGTGCAGGACCAAGCGGTGGGCGCCGGAGGACCTCCGATCAGCAGGCCGACCTGGAGAGGCCCTTCCACCGGCCCGGGAGTCACCTCCAGCGTCGCGCCGCGCCCCTCGGGGTCCCTGATCTCGATGCCCATGCCTGCCGCCTCCTCGTCCCGCCCCGGTCAGCTCGGCTCAGCTGGGCCGGAAGCTCTCCGGCGGCACCGGACCCGGATGACCGGGGCCGCCGGTGTCCACCACGAGGTTCTGGAGTACCACGGCCGGGTCGTCCCTCCGGAATCGAGGTGCGCCCGCACGGTGACCGGACCGGTCCGGCAGGCTTCCGTCACCGGGGTTCCCTTCGAAAGTTTCGACTCCGCCCGGCACCCCTTGCGGAGAGCCGGGCGGGCCGGGGGCGCGTCGCCCCCGCGCTCACCTCCGTACGGCCGGCGCGTCGACGGAGACGTCGCACACCATGCGGCGCCGGTGGTCGACGGTCCGCTCGGGCCCGGTGAGGCGCAGTCGTACGGTGTGCTTGACGTCCGCGATGTCGCTGGAGGTGGCGAAGCGCAGCTCCAGGCCACCGGGCTCGACGATCCGGCGCCCCCCGGCACCGGTGAACGACGCCAGGTCGGCGTGGAAGCGGAACCCCACCCTGCGGGACTCCCCCGCCGCGAGCGGCACCCGGGCGTACCCGATCAGCCGGACCTCGGGGCGCGTGGTCTGGGCGACGGGGTCGTGGACGTAGAGCTGGACCACTTCGGCGCCGTCACGGTCGCCGGTGTTGCGGACCGTGATCGCGAGGTCGGTCTCCCCGTCGGTGGGCAGCTCGGCCGGCGCGTCCGCGTCGGCCTCCCAGGCGAACGAGGTGTACGAGAGCCCGTGGCCGAAGGGGTGGAGCGGGGTCGGGTCCAGGTTGCTGACCCCGTTGGCGCGGCCGAGCGGCGGCTGCAGATACGTCCACGGCTGACCGCCGGGATCCCTGGGCACGCCCAGAGGCAGACGGCCGGAGGGGTTGACCCGCCCCGAGAGCACGCCGGCGAGGGCGGGTCCGCCCTCCTCCCCGGGGAAGAACGCCTGCACACAGCCGGCCAGCCGGTCCGCCCACCCTCCGAGGGCGTACGTACGCCCCGTGAGCAGCACCAGGACCACCGGGGTCCCGGTCGCGAGCAACGCGTCCAGGAGGTCGCCCTGCAGACCGGGCAGTGCCAGGTCTGCGGCGTCGCAGCCCTCGCCGGAGGTTCCGCGGCCGAACAGTCCGGCCCGGTCCCCGAGCACGGCCACACAGACGTCCGCGCCGGCGGCCAGCGCCGCGGCGTCCTCGATCCCGGAGGCGTCCGTGCCGTCCACCTCGCAGCCCTGCGCGTGGCCGACGTCCCCGCCGGGGAACTCCTCCCGGAGTGCTTCCAGCACCGTCGGTACGACGATGCCCATGGGCGCGTCGGGGTGCTGGACCCCGACGTGGCTCGGGAAGGAGTAGCAGCCGAGCATGGCCAGCGGGTCGTCGGCGCGCGGGCCCACGACCGCGATCCGCCCGGTGCCGGCCAGCGGGAGCGCACCACCGGGGTTGGACAGCAGGACGCAGGAGCGTTCGGCGAGCAGCCGGGCCAGGGCACGGTTGCGCGGAGGGTCGAGGTCCACGGTGCCGCGCGCCCGCTCGGGGTCCACCCCGTCGAGCGCGGCGGGCAGGGTCTCCCGGTCCGGATCGAGCAGGCCGAGCTCGCACTTCTGCAGCAGGACCCTGCGCAGGGCACGGTCGACCAGCTCCTCGGCCACGAGTCCGGCACGTACGGCTGCGACCAGTTCGTCCCCGTAGCTGCGTACGGTGGGCAGCTCGACGTCCACCCCTGCCGTCAGGGCGAGGCGGGCGGCGTCGCCGCGGTTCTCGGCCACCCGGTGGAGGGTCTCCAGGAAGCCGATGCCGAAGTAGTCGGCGACGACCGTGCCCGTGAAGCCCCAGGTGTCCCTGAGGAGACCGGTGAGCAGGGCGGGGTCGGCGGCGACGGGCACTCCGTCGATCTCGGCGTACGAGTGCATCACCGAGCGGGGGCCGCCCTCGCGGACCGCCATCTCGAACGGCGGGAGGATCACGTCGGCCATCTCCCGGGCCCCGGCCCGGACCGGCGAGAGGTTGCGTGCGCCGGCCGACGCGGAGTAGCCCGCGAAGTGCTTGAGCGTGGCGACGACCCCGGAGGACTCCAGTCCGCGGACGTACGCCGTGCCGATGGTCGCGACCAGGTAGGGGTCCTCGCCGATGGTCTCCTCGACGCGGCCCCAGCGCAGGTCACGCACCACGTCCAGGACGGGGGCGAGCCCTTGGTGGACACCCACGGACCGCATGTCGCTGCCGATGCGGTGCGCCATCTCGGCGACCAGCTCCGGGTCCCAGGCCGCCCCCCAGGCGAGCGGCACCGGGTAGGCGGTGGCGCCCCAGGCGGTGAAGCCGGCCAGGCACTCCTCGTGGGCGAGCGCCGGCACGCCGAACCGGCCCGCCTCCACGATCCTGGCCTGGGCGCGGGCCAGCGAGACGGCGCCGACTCCCGGGTCCACCGGGGCGGAGCCGAACGGACGGGTGAGCTGGCCGAGTCCGCGGGTGGTGATGTCCTCGAGGTCGACCGGGTCGACCATGTCGTTCTGGTGCGGTGCGACACCGTCGCCCTCGGCGTCGGCGCCCACCCAGATTCCGTACAGCTGGGCGGCCTTCTCCTCGAGCGTCATCCGGGCCGCCAGGTCGGCCACCCTCACCTCGGGGTCGAGCGAGGGGTCACGCCACGGGCCGTCGACGACGGGGGACGGATCGGACCGGCGGGCCTGCGGGGCAGGGTGGATTGCCATGGCGGCAGGGGTTCCTCTCATGAGTGCTGTGGTGCGGGGCGGCGTCGGTGTGCTACTTGCCGCCCACCCCCATCAGTCCGTTGATCAGCGCCCGCCGGGCCACGAGGTACACGGCGAAGATGGGTATGACGGAGAGGACGATCGCTGCCAGTACCGCGGGGATGTTCACTCCGAACTGGCTCATGAAGTTGAACAGTCCGAGTGTCAGTACACGCCGCTCCTCCGACTGCGTGAGGATCAGCGGGAACAGGAAGCCGTTCCACGCCTGCAGCGCGGAGAAGATCGCGACGGTGCTGATCCCCGCCCTGGAGAGCGGAACCGCCAGTTGCCACAGCATGCGTACGGGCGAGGCGCCGTCGAGGGCCATCGCCTCGTACATCTCCTCGGAGACGTCACGCATCGTGCCGCTGAGCACGAGGACCGCGACGGGCATCGCGAAGGCCGCGGTGGGCAGGACGATCGCCCACAGGGTGTCGTACAGCCCCAGCTTTCCGATCATCAGGTAGAGCGGGACGATCACCGCCTGCGCCGGGATCGCCACGCCGAGCAGGAAGGTACGGAAGGCGAGGGACGAGAGGCGGCTGCGGGTGCGCACCGCCACGTAGGCCACCGGGACCGAGAGCACCAGCACGATGGCCACCGTGGCCACGGCCACGATCGCGGTGTTCCCGATCAGCGTGAGGAAGCCGCTGTCCAGCACGGTGCGGTAGTTCTCGAACGTCGGGTCCGTGGGGAGCGCCAGCGGGTCGCCGTTCAGCGCCTCGTCCTGACGCATCAGCGACGCGGAGACCAGGGTGTAGAGCGGCACCAGGACGACGAGGAGCCAGATCAGCGAGCCGAAGCCGGCCACCGGGTTGCCCAGGGGCCTGCGCCTGCGGGCCGGGCGGCCACGACGCGGGGCGGCCGGTACCGTGCGGTGCCGTGCCGCGGAGGGGCGGGTGTCGATCGACATCTCGTCACATACCTTCCCGGGTGGACCGCATGGACCCGAAGCCGCTGAGGCGGACCATGAGCAGCGAGATACTGGTGGCCACCACGACGAGTGCGGTGGCGACGGCCGCCGCGTAGCCGAGGTCGTAGGTCTGGAAGCCGGTCCGGTACATCAGGTAGGGCAGGATCGTCGTGTCCGTGCCGGGACCGCCCTTGGTCATGATGAGCACCGTGTCGAAGTAGGTCAGCGAGCCGACGATCATCAGGACGGACGAGGTCGTCATCGTGTGGCGCAGCTGCGGCAGCGTGATGTGGAGGAACTGCCGCACGAGGCCCGCGCCGTCGATCGAGGCCGCCTGGTAGAGGACTTCCGGGATCTGCCGGGCGCCCCCCTGGTAGATCAGCGTGTGGAAGGGCATGAACTGCCAACCGCCGACGAAGGCGACCACGAGCAGGGCGCCGGTGGACGAGCCCATGACGTTGGGATCGATGCCGAGCCAGGGTCCGATCGTCCGGACCACACCGAAGTTCGGGTCGAGCAGGGCGTGGAACAGCATCGCGATCGCGGTGGTGGACAGCAGCAGCGGGATGAAGAAGATCGCGGACAGGAACGCCCGGCCGCGCTGACGGCCCGCCGCCCACACGCCCAGCAGCAGGGCCACCGGGGTCTGGAAGAGCCAGCTGATCGTGGTGAGCAGGAGGCTCAGCCAGGCGGCCTGGCCGAACTCGGAGTCCTTGAACAGCCGGGTCCAGTTGTCCAGCCCTGTCAGGGTCGGGGAGTCGAGCCCGTCCCAGGTGCAGAAGGAGAGGTAGACGGCGATCGCCAGGGGGACGATCGCGAAGACGGCGAAGAAGAGGATGCCCGGGACGGCCCAGGCGACCGGCGGGCGGCCGACGTCGCCGACGGCCGCCTTTCCGGCTCCCCGCCTCTTCGCGACCGGAGTGGGGTGCGGCATGGTTACTTCGCGGCCTTCATCGCTTCGACGAACTGCTCGGGGGTCGTCTTGCCGGCGAACAGCTTGCTGATCTCCGTGAGCAGCGGCGTGGCGTACTGGGCTTCGAGTGCCTGGTCCCACGACAGGGTGAAGCTCGGGGCCTTCCGCACCATGTCGTACTGGTCGGTGGCGAACTGCGGGTTGGGGGAACCGCTCAGCATCGAGGCGGCGCCGGAGGTGGTGGGGACGTCACCGTTGTCGACGAGGGCCTGGGCGTAGGTCTGCGACGCCATCGTCTTCAGGAACGCGACGGCGGTGTCCTTGTGCTTGGTCCGGGCGTTGACCGACCAGTAGTTGGTGGGGTTGCCCACCACGTTCGCGGGATCCCCCACTCCGCCGGCGACCGTCGGGAAGGCGGTCCAGCCGAGGTCCTTCTTCGCGAACTCGGGAGCCTTGCCCAGCTGGGTCGAGTACTCCCACGAGCCCATGAGGTGCATGGCGGCCTTGCCCTTGTTCAGCAGGGTCGGGGCTCCGCCGTTGCCGTAGTCGACCGAGTTGAAGTTCTTGCCGAACGCGCCGTCGTCGATCAGCTCCTTGACGGTCCGAGCCGTCTTGAGCACCGCCGGGTCGCCCCACCCCTGGGTGTCGCCGTCCTGGATCTTCCGGAACACCTCGGGGCCGCCGATCCGGTCCAGCAGGTACTCCATCCACATCAGTTCGGGCCACTTGTCGGACCCGCCGAGTGCGAACGGGGTGATTCCGGCGTCCTTGAAGGTCTTGATGGCGGCCTGGAGCTCCTCCCAGGTCCTGGGCGGCTCGATCTTGTGCTCGGCGAAGAGGGCCTTGTTGTAGAAGAGCATCACGGGCTGCATGCCGCGCATGGGTACCCCGTAGACCTTCCCCTCGAGACCGCCCGCGGTCATGATCGACGGGAGGAAGCCGTCCTTGAGGGTGGCGTCGTTCTCGATCGTGGACGTCAGGTCCACCAGGTCCCCGGAGTCGACGTACGGCTTGATGGAACCGCCGCCCCAGTTGAAGAAGACGTCGGGGGCGCTGGGCGAACCCATCGCGCTGCGCAGCTTGTTGACGTAGTCGGTGCCGGGGACCGACACCAGCTTCACCTTGACCTTCGAGGTCTTGTTGAAGGTGTCGACCGCGGCCTGCTGAACCTTGACGGCGTCATCCCCGTACACGTAGGCGGTGAGGGTGCCGCTGTCGCTCCCGCCGCTTCCCGATCCGCAGCCGGCCAGCACTCCGGCCATGACCATTGCCGCACCCGCCGCGGCCCATCTCGTCGTACGTGTGCCCTGAGTGAATATCCCCGACCGCATGACCGCACCCTCTGTCGAATGTTTCGGCTTGCCTTTCGAATGTTGCCGGAACCGTACGGTCGCGTTTCGGACCCGTCAAGGGGGCAGGAGCAAGGTTTTATGAACCCTGTCCACACGCGTTCCCAGGGCGTCCGGGGGGCTACGATTCATGCATGAGCCCTGCAAAGGTCCAGCCCCCACAGGAGAAGGCGTCCGTCGACGAGCCGTCGGAGAGCACCGCCACGCTGGCGGAGATCGCCCGAGCGGCCGGAGTTTCGGCTCCGACAGTTTCGAAGGTGCTGAACGGCCGCGCCGACGTCGCCCCCGGTACACGCACGAGGGTGGAGGAACTGTTGCTGCGCCACGGCTACCGCCGCAGGCGTGGCGCCTCCCAGCAGTCCCAGCTCATCGACCTCGTCTTCCACGAGCTGGACAGCGCCTGGGCCATGGAGGTCGTCCGGGGCGTCGAGAACGTCGCCAGGGAGGAGGGCCTCAGTCTGGTCCTCTCGGAGAGCGCGGGCCGGCTCACCCCCGGACAGACGTGGGTGGACGGTGTCCTGGCCCGTCGCCCGGCCGGGGTGATTTTGGTGCTCTCGGACCTCGACGCGGCCCAGCGCGCCCAGTTGACCAGCCGCTCCATCCCCTTCGTGGTCGTCGATCCGGCGGGCGACCCGGGGGACGACATCCCGTCGGTCGGGGCGGCCAACTGGCAGGGCGGGCTCGCGGCCACCCGGCATCTGACGGGACTGGGGCACCGGCGCGTCGGCATCATCGGCGGGCCGGCCCGCATGATGTGCAGCCGCGCGCGCCTGGACGGCTACCGCGCCGCCCTGGAGACCTCCGGTGTGCCGATGGATCCCGAGCTGGTCCGGGAGGGCGAGTTCAACCACGAGGACGGCTACACGGCGGCCCTGGAACTGCTGCGGCTGCCCGAACCGCCGACGGCGGTCTTCGCCGGGAACGACCTCCAGGCACTCGGTGTCTACGAGGCGGCGCGCGAGCTGGGGCTGCGCATCCCGGAGGACCTCAGCGTGGTCGGCTTCGACGACCTGCCCCTCACCCGCTGGATCGGTCCGCCCCTCACCACGGTGCGCCAGCCGCTCATAGAGATGGCGGAGACCGCGGCCCGGCTGGTCCTGGACCTCGGCCGCGGCAGGCAGCCCGCGACCACCCGCGTGGACCTGGCGACCAGCCTGGTGGTCCGCAGCAGCACCGCTCCGCCGGCACAGCGGTAGGACGCGGTATGACTCCCCGCCTGCTCACAGAACGGCTGGAGCTGACCACGTACGTCCCGGCCGACGAGGAGGAGTTCGTCGCACTGTTCCAGGACGGGCGCGTCTCCCGCTGGATGGGGGACGGTGTCTCCGCCGCGGCCGAGGACCGCGCGCTGTTCCGGCGGATCTTCACCGACGTGTACCCGCGGGAGCGGTTCGACGTATGGGCGGTGCGCCTCCGTACCGCGCCGGGGATCGTCGGTCACGCCGAGATCAAACCGACGCGGGAGTCGGGCGGTCACGAGATCGTCTACGCGCTCGCCCCCGCCCTCTGGGGCAGAGGGCTCGGCACGGAGCTCGCCACGGCTCTGGTCGGCTACGGATTCGGCCCGCTCGGCCTGCGGGCCGTGCACGCCACGGTCGCCGCGGAGAACGACGCCTCATCGCGGCTGCTGCGCCGCATCGGCTTCCGGTGGGTGCGGGACCTCACGGAGGCCGACGGGAGCACCACCCGGCTGCTGACCCGGTCACGCGGCGAAACCGCCCCGGAGGAGGCGCCGGGCCGGTGAGTCCCCGGCCCCGCGGACGAGGCGCCCCGCACGGCCGGTACCCCGCAGCGACGGCACCGGCCCGGGCCGGTGCCGTCGCTGCGGACCGTTGTCAGTGGCGGGGTGCAGACTGACCCGTGTCCGGCACAAAGGCGTCTCGGGAGGTCCCGTCATGACCGACGTACTGCTCACCGTGGGCACCCGCAAGGGGCTCTTCCTCGGCCGCAGGCGCGGCGGGCAGTGGGAGTTCGGTGATCCGCACTTCAACGCCCAGGCGATCTACTCGATCGCGATCGACACCCGCGGCGCGACACCCCGGCTCCTGGTCGGCGGGGACAGCGCGCACTGGGGCCCGTCCGTCTTCCACTCGGACGACCTGGGCGCGAGCTGGGTGGAGCCGAAGCAACCCGCGGTGAGGTTCCCGCGGTTCACCGACGCGTCGCTGGAGCGGGTCTGGCAGCTGCACCCCGCGGGCCCGGAGGCCCCCGACGTCGTCTACGCGGGGACCGAACCGGCCGCGCTCTTCAGGTCGGACGACCGCGGCGAGTCCTTCGAGCTGGTCAGACCGCTCTGGGAGCACCCGACCCGTTCCAGGTGGGTTCCGGGCGGGGGCGGTGAGGGCCTCCACACGATCCTGACCGACCCGAGGGACGCCCGGGCGGTGACCGTGGCCGTGTCCACGGCGGGCGTGTTCCGCACCGAGGACGGCGGGGAGCGCTGGGACCCGTCCAACAAGGGCGTCTCCGCCGTGTTCCTGCCGGACCCCGATCCCGAGTTCGGCCAGTGCGTCCACAAGGTCACCCGGGACGCCGCCGACCCCGACCGTCTCTACCTGCAGAACCACTGGGGCGTGTTCCGCAGCGACGACGCCGGGAAGCGCTGGAAGGACATCGGCGCCGGCCTGCCGTCGGACTTCGGCTTCGCCGCCGCGGCGCACCCGCACCGCGCGGACACCTGCTACGTCTTCCCGATCAACGCCGACGCCGACCGCGTCCCGGCCGGCCATCGCTGCCGCGTCTACCGCACACGGGACGCGGGCGAGACCTGGGAGCCGCTGACCCGCGGCCTTCCGGACGGCGACCACTACGGCACGGTGCTGCGCGACGGACTCTGCACGGACGACGCCGACCCGGCCGGCGTCTACTTCGGCAACCGCAACGGCGAGGTGTACGCGAGCGCGGACGACGGCGACAGCTGGCAGCAGCTCCTCTCGCACCTGCCCGACGTGCTGTGCGTGCGGGCGGCGGTGATCGGCTGACGAGGCGGGGCGCAGGCCGGCCGGCGGGGGGAGCACGGCGGTCGGAGGACCGGCGCACCCGGCCCGACGTCGACCGCCCGGCCCGCCCCTCCGCGCCTCACGCCTCGGTCGGTACGCAGAGCACCGGCACGGTCGACAGGTGCAGGAGCTTGTGCGGGGTGGAGCCGAGCAGCGCCCCCCGGATCGGGCTCTCGCCCCAGCTGCCCACCACGATGACCCTGGCCCCGTACCGCGAGGCGGCTTCGATCAGGGCCTGGGCCGGGCTCAGGTCGATGACCTCGACCGTGGCGGACACGCCTGCCGCCTCGGCAGAGGCGACGCCGTGCTCCAGTCCCGCGCGCCCGGCCTGGGCGATGGCCTCGTAGTGGGCCCGGTACTCCTCGCCGGTGGGGCCGGGGGGCGCCGCTCCGTAGACGAGGACCAGCCGCTCGTCGAACGCGGCGGCCACGTCGATCGCCACCCGCAGGGCACGCGCGGCACCCGGGGACTCGTCGTAGCCGAGGACCACGGACATCTCAGGACTCCTTGCCGTGCACGAGGCCGGGGTCGACGACACCTCGGCGTTCGTGCCAGAACGACGGCGTGCGGAAGCGCAGCACGACCATGATCACCACGCCCATGAGGCTGATGCAGATACCGATGACGAGCGGTGGGCCGAGCCCGAACCAGGAGGTTCCGCTGTAGGAGTTCGCCGGGTCGGACATGTCCATGACCGACCGGACGAGCAGCCAGGTCAGCAGACCGGCGCCGACCACGGGGCCGAGGCCGATGAGGAGGAAGTTGCGCATGCTCTCCGTCAGATGGCGGCGGTAGTAGACCGCGCAGGCCACCCCCGTGAGCGCGTAGTAGAACGCGATGAGCAGGGACAGCGCGGTCAGCGAGTCGAAGAGGGCGTTCTCGCTGATCTGGCTGACGACGAGATACCAGGCGATGGCGATGGCGGCCACCCACCACGTACTCACGTCCGGTGTGCGGAACCGTGGGCTGATCCGGGCGAAGTGAGCGGGGAGCGCACGGCGCCGGGCCATGGAGAGCGCGGTGCGCGACGCGGGGATGATGGTGGTCTGCGTCGAGGCGAGCGCCGACGTCGCGACCGCGAGCAGCACGATCCAGTCCCAGCCCCCCATGACCTCGCGGGCGAGCAGGGCGAAGATGAACTCCTCCTCCCCCGCGTTCTCCGCCAGGTACGCGGTTCCGGCGAACGCGACGACCGCGAAGCCGACGGACAGGTAGGTCACCAGCAGGATGACCGTCGACCACACGCCGGCCTTCCCGGGGGCGCTCGCGGAGTCCTCGACCTCCTCGGTGAGGTTGACGGCCGACTCCCAGCCCCAGTAGATGAACACACCCAGCAGCAGACCACTCGTCAGCGCCGCGCCGCCCGCCCCGAAGGGGTTGAGCCACTCGGCCGAGGGTCTGACGGAGTCGAACGACGTCGTGCCCGCGTAGACGCGGTAGAGGGCGACGATCACGAACACCAGGAGGAACGCCACCTGGGCCAGGATCAGGACGTTCTGGACCTTGGCGGACAGCTCGGTTCCGATGACGCACAGACCGGTCATCACCACGATCAGCAGCACGGTGAGCAGTTGGCGGACAAAGGTGTTCTCCGCCCAGCTGTCGAGTCCGACGGCGAGGAGCCCGAAGCTGACGGCGATGTCCGCCAGCGAGCCCACCACGAGCACACCGGTCATCGCGATCGCCCAGCCGCCGAGCCATCCGGCCCACGGCCCCATGGCCCGCGTCACCCAGGAGAACGTCGTCCCGCAGTCCTGGTCGGCCTTGTTCAGGTAGTAGAAGGCCGAGGCGATGAAGAGCATCGGCACGAAGGACGCGAAGAGGACCCCGGGTGCGTAGATGCCCACGAGGGCGACGATCGGACCGATCACCGCGGCCACGGAGTAGGCGGGGGACGTGGCGTTCAGTCCGATGACCAGCGCGTCGACGAAACCGATCGCGTCCGGCTTCAAGCTAGCCGGCGGCGCTGATCCGGCACGGTCCTCTGCCATGCTCCCTCGCTCGGGTCACAGGCCTGAAGTAAAGGCGGAATATTTCCTTCCACATGCTAGGGAGGCCGGTTCCGGTGCGCACGTCCGGTGCCGGCCGCCCCGGGCCGGACGCACGCGGCCGGCGTCACTGCTCGCGCATGCCCCACGGAGTTCCGTACTCGGTCAGCAGGTCGAGGAACGGCCGGGGAGGCATGGCCTCCGGCCCCAGCACCCCGCTGCCGCCCCAGACACCTCCGGCGAGGAGTTCGAGGGCGGCGACGGGGTTGATCGCCGTCTGCCAGACCACGGCCTGGGAGCCGTACTCGCGCATCGACCACTGGTTGTCGACCACGTGGTACAGGTAGACCTCTCGGGGCCTCCCGTCCTTGACGCCCTTCACCCAGGTGCCCGCGCACGTCTTCCCGTGCATGCGCTCCCCGAGTCCGGCCGGGTCGGGCAGACATGCCGCCACGACGTCGCGGGGCGAGACCATGACGTCGCCGGCACCGCTCTCCACCGACACCGGTTCCGTACGGTCGAGGCCCAGCTTGTGGAGTGTGCGCAGCACCCCGATGAACTCGTCGCCCAGCCCGTACTTGAACGTGACGCGCCGGGCGTCGAGCCGACGCGGGACGAGCAGCACCTCCTCGTGCTCGACGTTGACGCACTCGACGGGCCCGATGCCCTCCGGGAAGTCGAAGACCTCCGGATCACTGAAGGGCTCGGTGGTGAACCAGCCCCGCCCCTTCTCGTAGACGACCGGCGGATTCAGGCACTCCTCGATGGTCGTCCAGATGTTGAAGGACGGCGCGAAGTCGTAGCCGTCCACCGTCAGATCGGCGCCGTCACGGATTCCGATCTCATCGATCTCGTCGAACAGGTCGTCGGAGGCGTAGCGGGCGAACACGTCCGACAGGCCGGGCTCCACCCCCATCCCGACCAGCGCGAGCCGTCCGGCGGCCTCCCAGTCGGCGGACCGGTCGAACTGCGCGTCCCCGAGTTTGACGCCGCACTCCTGGTAGGGGCGGGACGGATGGGGCCGGGACAGGGACATGGCCATGTCGAGATAGTGCACGCGGTGGGCGAGGGCCGCCTCGAACAGGGGCATGACGAACCGGGGATCGGTGGCGTTGAGCAGCACGTCGCAGCGGTGCTCCTCCAGGGCGGCGCGCACGGCCGCCGGATCCGAGGCGTCCAGCCGCAGTGCGCCGAAGCGGGCGCCGCTCTCCCCTAGCGCCGCGACGGCGCTCTCCGCCCGGGCCATGTCGTAGTCGGCGACCGCCATGTACTCGAAGAAGGGGCGACGGGCCGCGATCCGGGTGATCGCCGTACCCACGCCCCCTGCGCCGACCAGGAGGACACGCATGGGACACCACTCCTCTGCTGCTTCCGCCGCGGCGACGGGGCCGCCCGGCCGGTCCGGTGGAGTGGGGACGCTAACAGCCGCGCCGCCCTGCGGTGGACGACTCGTCGGGGCGGTGTCCCGCGTCCGGTCCATCCGCGCCGGGCACCGCCACCCGTACGGACTCCCGGCCCGGGCGGTCCGGGATCGTCGCGCCGCCGGAGAAGAGGCCGGCCCCACCGGCGGGGGGGGTGCCGGTGGGGCCGGGTGCTCGCGGAGACACGGGAGGGGGTGTGCCTCAGGAGCTCGGGTCAAGGGGTCTTCTGCCCCTGGAGCGGGGACCTATGCGAGACGCCGGGCCGGGAGCCCGGGATGTGTCCGGTTCCGCGCGGCACGGGCTTGCGTCACGTTCCGCGCGGCACCGCTCACGGCAGACGCCAGTCCACCGGCTTCTCCCCCGCACGCTCCAGGTAGTCGTTGGCACGACTGAAGGGGCGCGAACCGAAGAAACCCCGGTCCGCCGACATCGGCGACGGATGGGCGGACTCGACGGCGGGCAGATCACCGAGGAGCGGCCGGATGTTGCGTGCGTCCCGTCCCCACAGCACCGAGACCATGGGCTTGCCCCGCGCCACCAGGGCTCGGATGGCCTGTTCGGTCACTTCCTCCCAGCCCTTGCCGCGATGGGCCGCGGGCTTGCCCGGTGCCGTGGTCAGCGC
>Ga0164308_10000555_pt1 | contig 20379 bp, 17 predicted proteins | sample Whisoiple_246_MG_FD_109983 | JGI IMG/M metagenome (GOLD analysis project Ga0164308, IMG submission 109983) | Soil microbial communities amended with fresh organic matter from upstate New York, USA - Whitman soil sample_246_MG | ecosystem: Environmental > Terrestrial > Soil > Unclassified >...
CGGACGTCCGGTCCGCGTCGACGGAGCCGGAGAGCGCCGTCGCGGTGGCGGTGGCGGCGGCGGAGATCGCGGCGGCGATCGGCGGAACCGCTGGTAGTCCGGAGTACCGATCCTTTGTCACGCCCAGCAGCTGAGACCAATGCTTCGAGCGGAACGCGCCACGCCCCTGGCGACGCGCGCCGTGCTTTGCTCGATAAGGCCGCTACCACGGCGGGCACCCTTTGGGCTCAGCGCTGGTGCGACGAATTGCGCAAAGAGGGCCGTCCGGTGGTCGGCGGGTGGCCCGGAACGCTGCGTGAGGCCCGAGCGCAGGTCAGCGCGTACCTAGGCACCTCACTCGGGAAACGCAAATTGTCGTTTACCCGTGAGGAGCTCGAACGCGCTGCCAAAACCGCGTACACCGCGGCAAAAAATAGCTGGCTAGCCAAAGTCGATCGCGAAGAAGACGAAGACGCGGACGACTTCGAGGCTGAAGGCTGAGTACTGGGCTCGCCAGCGCCGTGCGCGAGCCTGGTACTTATTTCGCGGTCTCTTTGCCCAGCTAGAGCAAGCTGCCGCGCAGCATCAAGCTGCCGACGCTGAAGTAGATCACGAGGCCCGTTACGTCCACCAACGTGGCGACGAATGGCGCGGATGCGCTGGCCGGGTCGAAGCCCACGCGCCTGAGCACGAACGGCAGCACCGAGCCCGCAATCGTGCCGAACATCACCACGCCAATCAGGCTGAACAGCACGGTCTCTGCGACGGCCATGTAGTGATCGCCGTAGATGGGGCTCACGGCTTGCCACGCGACGATGCGCACGAAGCCGATCAAGCCCAGCATCGTGCCCAGCGCGAGGCCTACGGCAAGCTCTCGGCGAACCACGCGCCACCAGTCGCGCAGCCGCACTTCGCCGAGCGCCATGGCGCGAATCACCAGCGTGGAGGCCTGCGAGCCCGAGTTTCCACCGCTCGAGATGATCAGCGGCACGAACAGCGCGAGCACGACGGCGCGCGAAATCTCGTCCTGAAAAAAGGCCATCGCCGACGCGGTCAACATCTCTCCCAAAAACAGGGCCGCGAGCCAACCGCCGCGTTTCTTGATCATGCGCCCCAGGGCGATCTGCAGGTACGGTTCCTCCAAGGCCTCCATACCGCCGAATTTTTGAGCGTCCTCGGTGGCCTCTTCTTGCACGACATCGACGATGTCATCCACCGTGACGATACCCTTGATGCGCCCTTCCGGGTCGACCACCGGAATCGCCATCAGGCCTTCATCGGCGAAGAGCCGGCTAACGTCTTCTTGGTGAACCTCTTCGCCCACGGTAATCAGATTCGTGGCCATCACGTCGCGGACCTTCTTGTCCGAACTGGCGATGAACAACTCCCGAAATGAGACCACGCCCAACAGGTGTTGCTGCTCGTCCGCAACGTACACGTAGTAGATGGTCTCGAGGTTCTCGCGCGCTTGCCGCCGCAGGTAGCTGACCGCTTCGTCCACGGTCATGTCCGGGCGCACGCGGGCAAAGCGCGGGTTCATGAGCCCACCCGCCTCGTCCTCGGCGTAGGCCATCAGCGCAGTGACTTCTTTGCGCGTGGGGTCGTCGAGGCAAGCCAGAAGCTTCTCGCGGTCCTCCGCGTCAGCGCTCTGCAAGAGATCTGCGGCGTCGTCCGGCGCGAGCAAGCGCACCCAAACCCGGCGCTCTTTCTCGGGCAAGGCGTGCAGCAGCTCTGCCATGTCCCCGGCACTCAGACCGAGGAAGAACTCCTCCGCGTCCGAGCGCTTCAGAATCCGAAAGCCGTCAGCTCGGTCGGCTTTGGAAAGCACCAACCAGGCATCACGGAGATCCGCAATTGGAAGTGCGGGGCCGGGGTATTCGCTCAAAGTGGGCGGCATGATCTGGCGGTGCCCCCCCCGCCCGGGCCATCCGGTGACGAAGACGGAGCTTTTGGCGAACTACACCGCGACGGGCGTGGGCACTAGCAATATTTATGATGGCAAGCGCTGCTAGAATGGGCAAGGCTCTGTGACACCAAACCGTCATGTCGCACTCCGCTCCTCGAGCCCGCCTCGGCACAGTCGCCTTGCTCGCGCTTTCCGCATTGCTCGCGCTTTCCGCCTTGTCCGCCTGCCACAAGGATGAAGGCAGCGGCACTCCCAAGCCGGTGGTGGCGGTCGGCAATCAAACGATCGCGGTCACGGCCGACGATCGCGGCTTCACGCCGGGCGCCATCGAAACGCAGTCCGGTTCCAAGCTCACCTTGCGCTTCACGCGCACGACCGACGCGACCTGCGCCGACAAGGTGGTGTTTCCAGAAGCCGGAATCGAGCAAGCCTTGCCCCTGAAACAACCCGTCGACGTGGTGGTGCCCACGGATAAAGCGCGCACCCTCACCTTCCAATGCGGGATGGGCATGTTCAAAAGCTCCGTCCTGATCCGCTGAGCCCCGCGCAGCGCGCGAGGGCGGCCGTGCTCGAGCCTGCAGGGGGCGATCGCGCTCCCCCCGTGCAGCTCGCGGCTGGTGCCAGTTCCCGGCCCGGGCGTCTGGGACCCGGGCAAGGCGCCGCACGGGAACCGCGGGCCGGTGAGCCCGGACTTGACGGTCTCCAGGTTTAGACTAGATCTAACTCGTGAAGCGCGAAACCCTGCAAGCACTGACGGAGCATGGCATTCAGCCGTCTGCGCAGCGCGTGGCGGTGGGGGACTACGTGCTCTACACCAGCGATCATCCGTCGGCCGATCAAGTCTGGGCCGAGGTGAAGCGCGGCTTTCCCATGCTGTCGCGGGCCACCGTGTACAACACGCTCAACTTGTTCACCGAAAAGGGCCTGTTGCGTGAGCTGGTGCTGGCGGAGGGCAAAGTCGTGTTCGATCCCAAACTCGAGCCGCATCACCACTTCTTGGACGATGAAACCGGCGAGATCGTGGACGTGCCCTGGTCGGCGCTGGATGTGCGTCGCGTGCACAGCTTGAACGGCTTCGACGTGCGTGAGTACCAAGTGGTCATGCGCGGAAAAAAATCGGCTCGACCCGGCAAGCGCGGCTGAGTCGCTAGCAATCCCCAATCGCTTCGTCCGCGTGAGATCGCCAATCGGAGAAAACGTCCATGAGCGCACTCGAAGCCATCTGCGCCGAGATCCCCGAGGTCCTCGAGGAGTTGCGACTGAACCTGAGCACCGTGCTCGATTCCGGAAGCCTCGCGCCGTCCGAGCGTTGGGGCGTCGCGATCGCCGTCGCGCTTTCGTCTCGTTCACGGCGCCTGGCGGAGGCGCTGATCGCCTCCCGGCCGCCGCAAGTCACGATGAAAACCGTCCAAGATGCGCTGGCTGCGGCGGCGATGATGGGCATGACCAACACTTTCTATCGTTTTCAGCATTTGCTCGGAAAGCCGAGCTACCCACGGAAACCAGCGCACTTGCGCATGAAGCGCCGCGAAAAGCCGGCTAGCTCCAGCGCCGCGTTCGAGCTGTTCTCGCTGGCAGTGAGCGCGATGAATGATTGCGAGACCTGCGTGCGCTCGCATGAAGCCACCCTGCTCGAACGAGGCACGACCGAGGATCAAATTCACGACGCGGTGCGCATCGCCGCCGTCATCCATGGCACCGCGGTTGCGCTCGACAGCGCGTCGTTGATTCGCGAAGACAATTCAGCCTAACGAGGAGACAAGCTCACCATGTATCGTAGTCCGAGTCACCTGAGTGAATCTGCCCGACAAACCCTAAGCGACGTGCTCAATGCGCGACTCGCGGATGGTCTCGATTTGCACAGCCAAATCAAAGTTGCGCATTGGAACATCAAAGGGCCGCAGTTTGCCGCCCTGCACCCGCTGTTCGAAACATTTGCGCTCTCGCTAGCGAACTTCAACGACGCCATCGCCGAACGAGCCGTCACCTTGGGCGGCAAAGCGTTCGGGACGGTACGGCACGTCGCCAAGACCTCGCGCATCAACGAGTACCCGCAAGAGACCACGCGCGATCTGGAGCACGTGAAGCTGTTGGCCGAACGCTTCGAGAGCTACCTGAGCGAACTGCGCGCCTCGCGCTCCGCTGCAGAAAGCCAAGCCGACACGGATACGGTCGATCTGTTCACGACCGTGATCACCGAGTTCGAGAAGAACGCCTGGTTTTTGCGGGCTTCTCTCGAGACTTAATCCCGCTCGTGGCGGAGGCTGTGTAAACTGGGCGCGAGCCGATGAGCGAGCCCCCCTCCAGTATCCGGCGCGGCATCGCGCCCTACACGGCCGGGCGGCGCTTGCTGATCAGTGGCTGCGTCGGGGTCGCAATCGGCGGCGTGGCCGGCCTGGGAGTACCCAGCCTGGGCTGGGCCATTCACCTGCTTTCGGGCTGGGACGCGGCCGGATTGACCTTGCTTGCGCTGGCGTGGTGGCGGATTTGGCACGAGTCTTCAGTCGACACACGCCGGCACGCCGCCGCGGACGACCCGGGTCGGCGGCTGGTCTGGCTGCTCGTGCTGCTGGCGAGCACCGTCAGCTTGTTCGCCGCCGGCTTCGTCATGCGGCGGGCGCGGGGCATCGCTCCCAATGACACGGCGTTCTGCCTATTGCTCGGGCTGTGCTTGACCGCAGTGGTGAGCGCTTGGGCCCTCACCCACACCGCGTATGCCTTACGCTACGCGCACCTGTATTATCGGGACGATGACGACGGCGAAGGCGGCCTGGAATTTCCAGGTAAAATCGACCCTGACGGCTGCGATTTCGCATACTTTTCCTTCACCCTCGGCATGTGCTTCCAGGTCTCGGACGTGTGCATCACGAGCCGCGCCATCCGCCGCTCCGTGCTCGCGCACGCCCTGCTTTCGTTCGTCTTCAACACCGTGGTGCTCGGGCTAGCGCTGAACTTGATGCTCGGCTTTCTGAGCTAGCGCCTCAATCGAGTTTCTCCCGGAAAGTGCCCGCGCTCGTGCCCCTCCCGGCATCGAAAAGTCGATGCTCGAGCCCGCCGGGTTGCCGAGCCGGGGAGCGGAGCGCGCTCTCAGGGCGCGGGAGCAGGAGCGGCCGGAGCCGCATCGGGTTTGGACGCTTGGTCGGTGCTCTTGTCGGCCAGAAGCTCGTGCAGCTTCTTCTCTCGCTCCGCGTCGTTGAGCGTGATCTTGCTGGCGTCGAACGTGAGCAGCGGCAGCTTGTCACCGCTTTGCATCATCGGCAATTTTCCGTCCCAGCGTTCGATCGCGCGATATTGCAGCACGGTGCCGGTCGTCGACAGGCGGATGATCTCGTTCGACTTTGCGTCTGCGCGAGCGCGAATCAAGATGGCATCGGCCTCGCCCTCGGCGCGCTGACGCGCGGCCTCTGCGCCACCGTGCGCCTGTGCGATATTCTGCTCGGCTTCGGCGCGCACTTGGCGCACGCGGTTTTCGGCCTGGATCGCGTTCTGGGTGGCTTCCATCGCGCGGTTGATGGCCTGTGCCACGTTTTCCGGCAAGCGCAGCGCGCCGTTGATGGTCAACTGATCGATCACGAACCCGTCTTTGCCGAGCACCTCGCGCAGGCGTACTGAGACGTCTGCCACCAGCTTGCCCTTGCCGGCACCGTAGATTTCTTGAACGGCCATGCGCGAGGCAATGTCGTTGAACGCTTCACGTACCGCGTTGCGCATGTAGCCATGGGCCAGCACCATCAGATCCGGCTGCCGAAAGCGGAGGTACAAGTGTGGCGCGAGCGCCGGGTCGATGTGGAACGAGACGCCGATGTCTGCGCTCACGTTCACGCCCTCTTGCGAGGAAAATGTGATCGACTCGTCCACCATGCGGCCTTCGTCTTTGGACGACGTCCAGACCACGTTCTGCACGCTGATCGGGAACGCCACGATCTGCTCGGCCAGCGGGTTGTACATCACCCAACCGGTGACCACCGGGATGTCCTGCACGCCGCGCGCGCTACCGGCGAGGTTGACCTTGATGCCGACGTGCCCGGCATCGATCCGCATCAAGGTGGCGTTGAGCAAGAAGCCGACACCGACCAGGATCAAAATCCCGAGCACGATGCGCCGCAAGGTGCTGCCGTCGGTCTCTGGGTCGAAAGAGATCTTTTTGGATGCCACGCCGGGTGATGTAGTCGAGGCGGCTGGGCAGCGCCACCGCTCGTCACCTTCCCAGCAGAACTGCTCAGAAAATTGCGCTGATGATCAGCATCGTCACGTACGCAACCGCGCCGCTCAAAGGCAACGTGAGCACCCAGGCGAGCAAGATGTTGGAAGCCACGCCCCAACGCACCGCGCTGACGCGCTTGCTGGCGCCGACGCCCATGATGCATGCGTTGATGCAGTGGGTCGTAGACACTGGAATGCCGAGCTTGCTGGCGGCCAGAATCACCAATGTGCCGGAGGTCTCGGCCGCGAACCCTTGAAGCGGTGCGATGCGAATGATCTTCGTGCCCATGGTCTTGATGATGCGTTTGCCACCCGCCATCGTGCCTAGGCCGATCGCGGCGGCGCAAATCATGATCACCCATCGCGGCACTTCACTGCCCGTCGGCGTCATCCACTGCGGTAGACCACCGTGACCTGCGGCCATGAACGCGGCCAAGGCCAAAGTGATGATGCCCATCGACTTTTGAGCATCGTTCGAGCCGTGGGAGAAGGCCATGCCGCAGGCCGAGAGCAACTGCATCCGACGAGATGCCACCCGCACCGTGCCAGGTCTGAAGTTGCGAGCGATCCAGGTCAGGCCGACCATCATGAAGAAGGCGACGATGAAGCCCAGAGTCGGCGAAAGCACGAGCGGCACGAGCACCTTTTGCACCAGCGCATGCCACTTGAACGCGGACACGCCGGCGTGAGCCACGACGGCGCCGCCCAGCCCGCCAATCAACGCATGGGACGAGCTGGAGGGGATGCCCCACCACCAAGTCAGCAAATTCCAGATGCACGCGCCGAGCAGCGCGGCCAGCACCACGGTCTGGCTGACTACGGCCGGGTCCGCGAAGCCCGAGGCGATGGTCTTGGCCACCGCGGTGCCAGCCATCGCCCCCACGAAATTGAAGCCGCCCGCCACGATCACGGCCGTGCGCAAGGGCAATACGCCAGTCGACACGACGGTCGCGATCGCGTTGGCCGCGTCGTGAAAGCCGTTGATGTAGTCGAAAATGATCGCGGTGACGATCACGGCGATGAGCAGGCTGAGCATCGGTTATCCGTGCTTGATCGCCAGATTCGCCAGCGTAGAGCCGACGTGCTGACAATAGTCGATGCTGTTTTCCAGGTGATCCAACACTTCACGTTCGCGCAAGAGTTGCTTGGCGTCGATCGAGCCGTCCTTGAACAGCGCGCTGACCGCGCTGCGGAATACCGCGTCGCCGTCCTTCTCCAGCTTGCGCACCTGGCGGCTGGCCTCGATCAACGCCGCGTAGTCGTGCTCGCGCAGATGCGGCAAAGCGTTCTTCAACACCTCGGTGCATTCGACCAGCTTGTCGATCAGGCCGATCATCGGCGTGGTTGGACGCTCGACGCCGTACAGCACGCAGGCGCGTGCCGCGCCGTTCATCAAGTCGAGCACGTCGTCCAACTCCTGCGACAGCTTCTGCAGATCTTCGCGATCGATCGGGGTCACGAACGTGCGCGCGATCGACTCTTCGACCTCGTGCGCGATCTTGTCGCCCTTGTGCTCGAGCTCCTGAACCGCAAAGCGCACGTCGGCCGCGCTCACACTCTCGTCCTTGAAGCGCGCCACGGCCAGCGCGGCCTCGTGGGCGACGTTGGCCTGAGCCTCTAGGTAGCCGTAGAAATGGTCTTCGCGTGGTAAGAACCAGCGGACGATTGCCTGTAGGCCCATGGGCGCGCGTCTTGGCCGCTCGGCCTTCTGGCGTCAAGCGAAAGTCTCATCTTTGCCACCGCTACGTCACGAGCCACTCGTTATTCACCCAACACGCGGAGCGAACCGCGCACCACTCCGTAGCCACCGGCCGCTCGCAGATTTCGAAATATTTCTTTGCCGCTCGTTCGGCCCGCCAATAGTTCCCGATAGGCGCGGACGATGCTGGCTGTCTCCTCGGCCGACTCACGCACCAATTCGAGACGGAAACGCCTGACGCCCGCGCGCTGCAGCGCTGGCACGAGTTCGGCCGCGCTCTGCGGCGAAGCATGAAACACGGTGTTGCGGCAGCCCACGTCCGCCTCCACCGGGTGATCCATGTTTGCGCGATCGCGCAGCGACAATTGGTGCCGATCACAGGGGCGACCGCAGCTCAGATGGTCGCGGCCCTCGGAAAGCAACGCGGCGATCACACAATGCTCCATGTGAAACAGCGGCATCGGCTGGTGCAGCACCACCTCCGCATAGGGCGCGAGCGACGGTGAAAGCAAACTCAGCAAGCGCGGGGAATCCAAATCGAACGAGGGCGTGAAAGCAGAGAGCCCCCGAGCGAGCACCTCGAGCGCGGTCAAGCGGTTACTGACGTTGAGCGAAAAGTCGCCGATGCGTAGCGCTCCGCTGCCGCCCGCGATCCTCGCCTCGAGCTCGAACAGCGCCCCCAGACTGCGCACCAGAACCGCGTCCGGCGTGAGCCCTTCCAAGTAGCGGTCGATCTTCTCCTCACCCGGCTTGCGAATCCGCGGCGGAGCGACTCCCAGCCACGCGCCGCTCTCTCGTAACTCGCGCACTGCGCTGCCGGTCCCGGTGAGCTCGAGGAAATCCAGGTAGACCCCGTCGGCACCCGCAGAGAGCGCGGCGTCTGCTTGAGCGCGGTTGCGACACAGCGCAAACAGACCGCCCGGCGGCGGCGCGTGCAATGACGATGGCTCCGGAAGCCCCCGCCTGGGCCTCTCGTACGCTGGCTCGAGCGCGCCCGAGCGAGGCTCAGTGAGGGCCGCAACCAGGCTGCGACGCGCCCGATTGAGCGCCGAGACCGGCAACCAAGCCCCGCTCGGCAGGTCGACTTCGAGTCCACCGAACGAGAACGGGGAATCTCCGAGCCGCCCGAGCTTTTCCGCCAGCTCGCTCGCCGACGTGGCCTGATTCTGTGCGGGTTCAATCGGCGTATCCGCCGTGATGCGGGCATACCGCCCGCGCTCGCTGCGCCCCTCGAGGGTGAAAGGTTCGCCCCAGCGACCGGCGATCTTGAGCGCCAGACGCTCGCGATACGGTTCGCGTGCGAGCTGGGCACCGATCTCGCGTTCGGTCTCGGGATCGTGCGTGCGGAACACGCGCCGGCCGCGCTCGATCGCCGTCAGCTCGAGGTCCGGACCGAACCACAACTTGGCCGCGCTGCCCGCGGGTGCCGCGTTCACGTCTGCGCCGGCGACCTCCACGTTCCACACGCGCCCGCCGACTTCGCCTTCGCCGGCCCAGCCGCCCTCGACCAACAAGCCGTCGCCGCGCGCGATGCTCACTTCGGTTTGCACGAGCAGCCAAGAGCGACCCGCGCGCTGTTCGCGGCCCATGGCCCGTCCGACTTCGAGGCCGCGATGATCGCACGAACGAGCTTCGACCAATTGCTGATGGTTCACGCCGTTTAGGAAGCCCGGGCCAGAACCGCGCGAATAGCTTTGAATGGCGCGCTGCTTGGTCGCGGAAAAATCCGGCGCGGGGGCGCCGGCCAAGGCCTGATCCACGGCAGCGCGATAGAGGCGCGTCGTCGCGGCCACGTATTCCGCTCCTTTCAGCCGGCCTTCGATCTTGAACGAGCGCACTCCGAGCTCGATCAGCCGCGGTACGGCCGCGCTCGCCTCGAGATCTTGCGGGGAGAGCAGGTAAGCGCGTTCACCCAGGTCACGCACCACGCCGTCGACCACCAATTGGTAGGGCAAACGGCAGGCCTGTGCGCAGGCACCTCGGTTGGCGCTTCGACCGCCGATGGCTTCGCTGGTCAAGCACTGGCCCGAATAGGCGATGCACAGCGCGCCGTGCACGAACACCTCCAGCTCCACCTGCGTGCCCCGCGTAATCTGTTCGATGTCCGCGAGGCTGAGCTCGCGCGCCAACACCACACGAGCCGCGCCGAGCGAAGCCGCAAGTTCGACAGACGCGGAATCGGTGCAGGTCATCTGCGTCGAGGCGTGGATGCGAAGCTTCGGGGCGATCTGACGCACCAGGCCGATCGCGCCCAGGTCTTGCACGATGACTGCATCCACGCCCGCGCGCTCGGCTGCGCGCACCACGTCCGCCCAAGCATCGAGCTCGCTGTCGAAAACCAAGGTGTTCAGGGTGAGATGAGCCTTGACCCGCCGCTCATGCAGACGCCCGACCGTCTCTGGCAAGCGGTCGATACTGAAATTTTGCGCCCGGGCGCGGGCGTTGAACGCGTCCACCCCGAAGTACACCGCGTCCGCCCCTGCGCCGATCGCAGCCTCGAGCGCGAGCTGATCCCCGGCTGGAGCCAGAACTTCAGGGCGACGCGGGGTTTCCGACATGGCGAAAACCATAGCAAACACCGCGCGTCACGCGAGGCCTGCGACACAATCGCCCGTTCTACGGCGTAGAAGCTCGCTTGTGTTCGCCCGTCCTCGTACTAGCCTTGGCGCCGATGAGCGAGGAGGATCCGGACGCGCGCGCGTTGCGCGAGAGCGAGCAGCGTTTTCGAGCGCTCTCCGAAGCGGCACGCGAGGCCGTGCTCATCAACGAAAATGGCATCATCCGCGAGGTCAATCACGCGCTGTTGGCCATGCTCGGCTACACTCGGGACGAGCTGATCGGCCAAAATGGCCTGGAGTTCTTCTTGGCCCCAGAGTCGCGGCCCGCCGTCCTGGCGAGCATCCGCTCCGCCGGCACCGGCGGGACCTCGGAAATCGTCTTGATCACCAAGTCGGGCGAACGCCGGCTGGCAGAGTCCAGCTCGGAAGCCATCAGCTATCAGGGCCGCCCCATGCGCGTGGTCACGATGCAGGATGTGACCGCACGTCGTGCCGCCGAGGCCGCACTGCATGAAAGCGACGAACGCCTGCGTTCGGCGATGAACGCGGCACGCATGGGCTGCTGGGAGTGGCAGATCGACGAAGATTCGATCGTCTGGAGCCCGCAGATGTACCTGGTGTTGGGGGTGTCCGAAGCCAGCTTCGATGGCAGCTATGCTTCGTATTTGGCGCTGGTGCACCCGGACGATCGCGCGCGCGCTCATCGGAGCCTCGAAGCCTGCCTGAACGGGGAGACCGCCGAGGTCGCGTTCGAACACCGAGTGCTGAGCAGCGATGGCGTTCTGCGCTGGGTAGAGAACCGCGGGCAAGCCTTTCGCGATGCCCAAGGCAGAGCGCGGCGCATGGCCGGTACGACTATGGACACCACGCGCCGGCACGACCTCGAAGAGCAGCTGCTGCACAGCCAACGGATGGAGGCCACGGGCCGCCTCGCCGGCGGAATCGCCCACGACTTCAACAATCTATTGACCGTGATCATGAGCTACAGCGAGCTCGGACGATACGCGCTCGATCCGCTGCACCCTTCCTTCGAAGCGCTGGAACAGATCAACGTGGCCGCGCAGCGCGCGGCGGCCTTGACCCGGCAACTACTGATTTTTGCCCGTAAGGAAGTAGTCGATCCCAAGGTGATCGATCTCAACCAGCTGGTCGAGAGCGTCGCCAAGCTGCTGCACCGGATGGTGGGTGAAGACGTGATCCTGACCCTCGACCTGTGCCCAGGCCGCGCGCCGGTGATGATGGATCCGGTGCAGTGCGAGCAGCTGCTGATGAATCTGGCCATCAATGCTCGGGACGCGATGCCCTCGGGAGGCTCGCTGCAAATTCGAACTGAAATCGAGGCGACCGGCATCCGCGTCAGCGTGCACGACACGGGGCTCGGCATGCCGGAGGCGGTTCGGCAACGCGCGTTCGAACCTTTCTTCACGACCAAGGACCCGGGCAAGGGCACGGGCCTCGGGCTATCGACTTGCCTGGCCATCGTGCGCAACGCCGGCGGCACGATTGCCATCGAGAGTGAGCCCGACCAGGGGACGACCTTTCGTGTCGTGCTACCGCGCGCCAAGGGCGAGGCCGCCTCCGAAGCGCTCGAACGTGTCGCACTGATGCCCCGCGGTCACGAGACCGTACTGCTCATCGAGGATGATGCCGTCGTGCGCCAGCTGACCGCGCGCATCTTGCGCGGTCAGGGCTACAAAGTCTTGGTCGCGACCCAAGCCAACGAGGCCTTGGAACTCGCCGCCGATCACGAGACGCGCATCGACTTGTTCTTGTCGGACGTGGTGATGCCGGGCGAGTCCGGGCCGTCGGTCATCGAGCGGTTGTCCGCCGCGCGACCGAGCACGAAGGTGCTCTTCGTCTCTGGCTACCCCGGCGACGATATCTCCCGCCGGGGTGTGGACGAAGGCAGCTTTCGCTTTTTGGCCAAGCCCTACTCGAGTGAGCAACTCGCGCAGCGGGTCCGGCAAGTCTTGGACGACTGACGAACGCCGCTCGCAGCGCCGCTCACTCCGCGGGCGTCTCGACGATCGCCGGGGCCGGCAGCGGTGCGGGCACGACGCCGGTGGTCGTCGGTGCGGGGATGCGATTGGAGTTCAAGACGTGCGGGGGGGGCGTGTGCAGATCCCAAACTAGCCCGACCCAAGACAAGGCCCGAAGCACGTAATACGTCGGGTCGAACTCCCACCAGAAGAAGCCCTGATTCACCGAACGCTGGTAATAGTGGTGATTGTTGTGCCAGCCCTCGCCCATGGTGATGACGGCGAGCAGCCAATGGTTGCGGCTGTTGTCGGTCGTTACGTAGCGCTGGGAACCGAACACGTGAGTGAGCGAGTTGATCGTGAACGTGCCGTGCCAGAGCAAGGTCGTCGACACGAAGAAGCCCCAGAACAGCGCCCAACTGCCGCCCAGCAGGTACAACGCCGTGGCGTAGGCGATCGGCACCAGCACGTGGAAACGATCCAGGAAGCGGAGCTCCGGGAAGCGCGCCAAATCCTTCACTTTGGATAGGTCGGTCTGGTCGTACTGGCGCGAAACGATCCAACCCACGTGACTCCACCAGAAGCCGTCCTGGAGCACGGAGTGCACGTCGTTCGGTTGGTCGGAATTGCGGTGATGCGTGCGATGATGAGAGGCCCACCAGAGCACGCCCTTCTGCACGCTCGTCATCGCCAAGACCGCGAGCACGAACTGGAACGCGCGGCTGGTGCGGTACGTGCGGTGCGAGAAGTAGCGGTGGTAGGCGCCGGTCACGCCGAACATGCGGACGTAATAGAGCGCGATCGCGAGCAGCGCACCGGACCACGACCAGCCAAACCAAAGGATGCCGGCCACGGCCGCGATTTGGACCGCGAAGAAAGGAGAAGCTTTGAGCCACGCAATGCTACGCGCGTTGCGCTGAACCACAGACGTCGACATGGTCCTCAAGCTAGCGCTCCGCGCGTCAGAAACGGGTCATGTCACGGTCACGACGAGTCAGGACGAGATGCGGGCGGCGGGCCGTTTCAGTTCGAGACAGCCTGCCAAATGTGCAGATTTTGCGGCGATCTGTACGGCAATTCGAAGCGGGCTGGAGCGACAGCCCGGCGCTACCGGCCGTAACCGCCCCTATCCGCCGGGCTGAGGCTCGCGCCGTTATCGGCGATCACGCGCTTGTACCAATGCGCCGAGTCTTTGAGGATGCGTTTTTGGCTGGCGTAGTCGCAGAAAATCAGGCCGAAGCGGTGCTTGTAGCCGTGCGCCCACTCGAAATTGTCGATGAAGGACCAGTGAAAATAGGCTTCGATGGGTACGCCGTCGCTCAGCGCGCGGCGCAACTCGATCAGATGACGCTCCATGAAGTCGATGCGTTCGGCGTCGTGCACCTGACCGTCGAGGGCGGGCCAGTCACGAGATGAGAGGCCGTTTTCGGTGATCACGATTGGCTTTTTGTAGCGCTCCCAAAACAAGCGCGGGCCCCAATACATCGCCTCCGGTGTCACCAACCACTCGAAGGCCGTGATCGGGTACCCCGTCGGCGTGGGCACCGCTTCGGGTCCGGCTTGCCCTGCGCGAACGTACTGACCTTGGTAAATGTTGACCCCGCAAAAGTCCACGGGCTGGCTGATCAACTCCAGATCTCCGGCGGCGATCGACGGCACCTGTGCGCCGAAAAAACGCAGCCCCTCTTCTGGGTAGTGACCCAAGAACACCGGGTCCATCCACCAACTATTGGTCCAAGCGGTCTCGGCATCCACGGCAAAAGCAGCGCTGCGCGCTGCGGCCAGATCGGCCGCGCTGTCGGTCTCCGGGATCTTCGACAGCCCAACTGGCGCAAAGCCGATGCGCGCGGGCTTCGAGCTGGCTGCGCGAATCGCTTGAACCGAACGACCATGTGCCAGAAGGGCATGGTGGCCGGCGCGCAGCACCTCGGCAAAGCGCAAGCGATCGCCAGGGGCGTGTCGCCCCTCATGATGGCCGGCGCCGATGAACACCTGGGGCTCGTTGAGCGTCATCCAGTTTCGCACCCGATCCGACAGCTTGCGCGCGATGACGTCCGCGAACTCGCCGAACCATTCCACGGTGTCGCGATTCAACCAGCCGCCCCGGTGATAGAGCGCGAGCGGATAGTCCCAGTGAAACAGCGTGACCCAGGGATCGATGCCCGCGGCCAGCAGCTCGTCGACCAGACGATCGTAAAAGTCCAAGCCGCGCTCGCTCACTCGGCCTACTCCGTCCGGAATCACCCGTGGCCAGGAGACGCTCAGGCGATACGCGCCGAGCCCAATCTGCTTCATCAGCGCGACGTCTTCGCGGTAGCGCGTGAAGTGATCGCAGGCGACGTCGCCGCTCTGGCCGTTCCAGACCATGCCCGGCTTCTTGCAAAACATGTCCCACGTGGACAAGCCCTTGTCGTCGGCATACGCGGCGCCTTCGATCTGATACGACGCGGCCGCTGCGCCCCATACGAAGTTGGCTGGAAAGGTGCGACTCATTTTTGGCAGCACTCTTCCTCATCGAGTCGCCAATTGCCAGCGACAAGCGGAGTCCGGCGCGACCGACGGCAAAGGAAACCCGCCTTCCCAAAAGCGCTGGTCAAGCGCCGAGTAGCTTGCGAATCGAGCCCAGCAGAGTCTCCGGCGTGAACGGTTTGGGGACCAGCGATACGTCTCGCTCGAGCTCGCCCAATCCGGTAAGCACATCGCCGGTGTAGCCCGACATGAACAACACCCGAAGTTCGGGGTACGACTGCAACAGCGCATCGCGCAGCGCGCGTCCGTTCATGCCCGGCATCACGACGTCGGTCAGCAGTAGATCGATGCGCCCCCGCTCGCGGCGGGCGAGTTCGAGCGCCTCGAGCCCATCTTCGGCGACCAGGACCCGATAGCCGTTGCGCTCGAGCACGCTCTTGACCAGCGTTCGCACGCTGGGGTCGTCCTCGGCAACCAGCACCGTCTCCCCGCGACCGCGGGCTGCGCTGAGGCTCTTGACCGCCGGCTGAACCAGCTCTTGTGTGCAGGGGAAAAACACGCGGAACGTCGCGCCCTGCCCCTCCTGACTAATGACGGAGATTGCGCCGCGGTGTTGTTTGACGATGCCGTAAACGGTGGCCAAGCCCAGGCCCGTACCCTTGCCGCGCTCTTTGGTGGTGAAGAACGGCTCGAACAAGTGGGCACGCGTCTCGTCGTCGATGCCGTGCCCCGAGTCGGCGACGCACAGCACCCCGTACCAGCCCGCTTCGAGTTCCAATTCGGCGTCCCGTGCGACCCGCTGCACGCGCGCCACGCTCACCTCGAGCCGACCTCCGCCCGTGCTCATGGCGTCTTGCGCGTTGACGACCAAGTTCAGCACCACCTGCTGCAGCTGTGTGGCATCGGCACGGATCACGATGCGCTCTTCGGGCAGCGAGAGCACGAGTTCGATCGACTCGGGGATCATCGCACGCAAAATCTTCTCGATGCGCCGCACCTGCTCACTGAGGTCGAGCGGCCGCACTTCCAGCGCTTGCTTACGGCCGAACGCCAGCAGCTGTCGCACGAGCTGGCGCGCGCCCTCCGCTGCCTCCAACACGACGGCCAAATCGGCGTAGATCGGGTCACTCTTGGGCAGACTGCTGCGGACGAGCTCGGTGTAACCGATGATGGGCGTGAGCAAATTGTTGAAGTCGTGCGCGACGCCGCCGGCCAGGTGCCCGATGGCTTCCATCTTTCGTGCTTGGGTCAGGTGCTCTTCGAGCTCCGCGCGCTGGTTCTCGGCGCGTACGCGGTCGGACACGTCTCGCACGTTTACGATCACGCCACCCACGCCGCGCACGTCGAAAGCCGGGCGTCCAACGAGCTCGACGTCACGCAGCTGGCCATCCCGGTGAAGCAAGCGTAGCCGGTCGAACACCGGCCTGTCCGCGGCGATGGCTTCCGCCAAGCGCGCACGCGCTTGTGCGACGTCCGAGGACGCCAACCAATCGAACCAATTTTCACCGATGACCGCGCTCGCGCTCCGGCCGATCAGGCGCTCGATCGAAGGACTCGAGTACAGCACTTGTCCCTGACGATCGATGACCAGGATTGCGTCCAACGCGTTTTCGACGAAGGCGCGTACTCGCTCCTCGCTCTCGCGCGCCGCGCCTTCTGCCCGCGTGCGGTCGCCGATTTCGACCAGCAACCCGTCCAGAGTCTCACGCACCTGATCGGTCATCAGATTGAAGGCGTGCGCCAAGGCTTGCACCTCGCGGGGGCCCGAGATCTTGGCGTGGGTCTCCAGATCGCCCCGAGCCACGCGCTCGGCACTCTCGGTCAGACGTAGAATGGGCCCGGCCACCCGCGTCCCAAAGAAGACCGCGGCGAGGACGGCGCAAGCCGCGACCCCCAGCGCCACCAAGCCTGCGCTCAGCAGCTGATCTTCCACGGGCGCCATGAACGCCTTGCTCGGCCGCACCACCGCGACCAGCCAGGGCTTGCGCTGCAGCTTGCAGCCCGCGACTTTCTGCTCGCCTCCCCCCCCGTACGCCTCGAGGTTGGAGTGGGTCGTGAACATCGGCACCTTACCGAGATTGCGCAGCCCCCGCGACAGCTCCGGTGAGTCGAGCGCGACGCTGCGGCCGACCACCCGCGGTTGCAAACCGTGGGCTAGATAGTGCTCGGACTGATCGACCAGCGTCAGAAACGCGCCCGCGCCCAGCAGCGATGTGTCACGCGCCACGACGCGCTGCAAGATCTGAGCATAGTAGCGTAGTCGCAGCACGCCCACGACTTGGAATTCGGCGTCACGAACCACCGTGCTGAACGTAAGCACTAGGCGCTTGGAACCCGGCGCAATCGCTTCCACCTCGGAGACGTGCGGCAAGCTGTCGCGCATCGCCGCCTGGAAGTAACCGTGTCCGGACTCGTCGCTGGCCAGGTTCAGGTGATTGGAGTCCACGACGTTGCGTCCCTCGGCGTCGAGCAACCCATAGGATGCGACGAAGATCGAGTCACGCAAAGCGCCGCGCTCGAGTAGCTGCTCGATTTCGATCTTGTCCGCGCTTTTGGCGCGCGCGCTGGTACTCAGCGACAGGAAACGCGCCAAGGCTGCGTCTTGCGCGTCACTGCGCACGTTGTCCAAACTCTTGGCGATGAAGTCGTCGAGGGCGTTGGCAGTCAACTGCGCTGCGGAAGCCAGCAGCCTGCCCTCGCGCTCGACCAGCACGTTTTGCGTAACTCGCGCCTGGATCAAGGTGAGCACGAGCAAGGAGCCGAGCGAGATCCCGAGCGCCAAAATGATCATCCGCCCGCGGATCCCCATTCGCTCGGCGAGGGAAGGCCTCATTTGGCGGCCGGTAAAAAGTGGGGGTCGAGCAAATGATCGAGATCGGGCGCCGCGCTGATCGTGCCGCGACTCAGGAAATACTCGACGAACCGCTGAAGTACATGTCGCGCCGAGCGGTTGGTCGAACCGGGCTCGAACAACTGTCGCTCCTCGCCAAGGTTAAACAAGTGAACCCCCGAAAGGCTCACTGCACCCTGGCCGTCGGCCAAGCGTTTTACCCAAATCGCGTCATCCTCGTCTGGGTGAGCTTGCCAATGCTCGACCGCTCGAAACCACGCTTTTACGAAGCGGCGCACGGCCTCCGGGCGCGCGCGCAGCGTCTCGCCGGAGAAGATGAAACCATCCAGAATCAAGCCCTCCGCGTCACGACTGGTATAGATGACCTTGGCGCCCATCCCTCGCGCGCGCGAAGCATATGGCTCCCAGGTATGCACCGCGGCGACCTCGCCCGAGAGCAAGCGGTCGACCCCTTGCGAAGCGTCTACGTTGACCACTTTGACGGCGGAAGGCAAAACCCCGTGCTGATCCAACATCTGCCGCACGAGCAGCTCGCCGAAACCGCCGAGGTTGGTGCCTACCGCGCGCCCCTGTAAGTCTTCTGGGACGTTGACGGGCGGCATGCCCAAAACCATGTCCGCGCCGTTCGAGAGATCACTGAACAGAATGATGCGCGCGTCCGGGTTGGCCTCGACGACGTTGATGGTATCACCCGTGGCCACGCCGATGCCGTCCAAGCTGCCCGCAGCGAAGTCGACCAGGAGCTGATCGGTATCTTCGGGGATCGAAAGCTCGACAGCGACCTGCTCGGCGCGGAAAAACCCGAGCTGCTCGGCGAGTAGCGCTGGGGAGTAGCCCGGCCACAGATCGATGCCGATTTGCAGCGGCTGCTCGCGGCTCGCGGGCGTGGCTTCAGAATGGGTGCACGCGCAGAAAAGGAGAGCGCAGAGGCCCAGCCCCGCTGCGTTCAGTCCAAGTCGCGCCGGCACCCGCGAAGTAGAGCAAAGCCGCCGCGCGACTCCAAGTCAAACACCGAGCTGTTGCATCTTGCGCGCGAATTTAGCGCGCGGTTCGGCATAGGCGCGTACCGATTCAGGCGAACTTTCGACGCGAACGCTGCCGTCGGCCACCACGAAGCGCGCGTAAAGCTCCGCCCAAGACAACTTCGAGCCGGCGTGGGCCGCGCGCAAGGCCGCCCCGAGGGCCGCCGAATTGGACACCGACAGCGTTTCGATGCGGGCCTCGAATACGTCCGCGAGCACCTGCAAGATGCCGCGGTTCTTGGACGCGCCGCCGGTCACGCGCACGCTACGTGGGCGCTCACCAATCCAATCAGAGTGGCGTTGCATGGACAGAGCCTGCGCTTCGACGATCGCCCGAGCATTGGCTGGAGGATCCTGAAACGCGCGGAACGCCGGAGTACCCTCCAGCTCCAACCGCGGCTCGAGCAGCTTGGGCGTCATCTCCGGAAAGAAATAAGGCAGCATCGAGTTGCCGCCGTTGCCTGGCTGGGTTTGCTGCAAAATGGCCGCCTCGAACGCGGGCCACGACAAGCCGACGCGCTTGGCGACCTCTTCACGGGCGAGCGAGCCGTTGGCGAAACCGATCAAGCACATGAAGCCACCGGCGGGATTGCCAAACACGTGACCATAGCCGCGCGGATCGGTGCGCGGTTCACGCATCGCGGCGAACACCGTATCGCTCGTGCCCAGGCTGATGACCGCGGTTCCGGGCTCCGTCGCCCCCATGCCGACCAAACTGCTCGGGTTGTCGCCAGTGAAGGCGACCACCGGGGTGCCTGGAGCGAACCCGAACCGTTCCACGAAATAGGCAGCGACTTCACCCACGCGCGTCTCCGAGGGCACAGCGGGGAGCAACTTCTTCGAAAGGTCCGGCGCCGTGGCGGCCAAGAGTGCGGGGCTCCAGGAGCCGCTCTGGAGATCGAGCAAGTTCATGCCCGCGCCGTCGCCGAAGTCAATCGCCGAGGAAGTGCCGGTCAAGATCGAGGCGATGAATGCGCTGACCAGCGTGACCTCCGCGGTCTTTGCGTACGCCTCCGGCTCGGTTTTCCAAAATTTGCGGATCTGAGGTCCGGTGAAGCGTTCGATCGCCCGGGACCCGGTAATGCTGACCACCGTGGGGTCACCGCCGACGGCCGCAGCAATCTCGACGCATTCCGCGCTCGTGGAGCTGTCGAGCCAAATGGGTGCTGTTGCGCGGCTGAGCAGCGGGCGCACCTGGTCCACCAGGGGCTGAGCAGTCGACCAAGCGGGAACGTCGCTGATGCGCTGGTTGAGATAGACCGAGCCGTGCTGCTGACCCGAACCACTCACCCCGCGCACCGCGGCGAAATCGAAGCCACTGGCCTTCATTTTTGAAAATAGCAGCTCCAGGGCGGCCACCCAGAGCAGTGGGTCGGCATGGCGCAGCTGCGCGTCCGGGTTCGGTAAGAAGCCCTGCGGTGAGCCGAACTCCGGCAGGTCTTGCCCGAAATTCACGGCTTCTTGCAGCACGACCTGTCCGCCATCGCTGTCGATCACCACGGCCGATAGGCTCTGAGTGCTGGAATCCAAACCGAGATAAAGTCCCATGGCGAGAGGCTATATCAGAAGCCTAGCGCCGGCCCGAGCGAGAAAGTTAGCTCGATGCCTCACAGCGGAGCGTGCTCGGATTGCAGCGCGTGCCGTTCGCGCAACGCTTGCCCGGCCCACATTCGGCGGTGCCAGTGCTCACGCCCGTGCCCGTGCCCGTGCCCG
>Ga0164308_10000556_pt1 | contig 20328 bp, 15 predicted proteins | sample Whisoiple_246_MG_FD_109983 | JGI IMG/M metagenome (GOLD analysis project Ga0164308, IMG submission 109983) | Soil microbial communities amended with fresh organic matter from upstate New York, USA - Whitman soil sample_246_MG | ecosystem: Environmental > Terrestrial > Soil > Unclassified >...
CGGTGGGGCACACCTCGATACGACCGTGGAAGTACCACCAGGGGATGCTGTTCTGAGCGGCGATCACCGCGGTGTCCTGGTGCATCCGGGTGGACCAGCGGTCCTGACCGTGCGTACGCGTTGGCCTTGAGGCCGAGGAACACGTAGTCGACGGGCCCGACGTCCGAGGGGTCGCCGGTGGCGGCGGGCCGTGCGGTGAAGTCAACGCGCGGGCTGAGCACGCGCACGCCGTCACGGCGCATGGCCGCCAGGTGCGGGCCGTGGGCGATGAGATGGACCTCGGCGCCTGCGCGGTGGAGCGCGGCCCCGACATAGGCGCTGATGGCTCCGGCGCCGACAACTGCGACTTTCACGGGGCTCTCCGTTCGGTGAGGAGGACCGAGCGAGGGTGTCAAGTCGACAGAATATTGTCCACAGTATTCCTTCGAGAGCGGTCAATACTCGTGACAGCAGGGGTGCCGCGGCCGTCCGTGATTTCCGTGTGGCCGCCGGAGTGTCCGGGAAAGTTCCCGGGAAGCTGTTCGAGACGCTCCAACCTCGCGCCCGGATTCCTGTGGGGTTAGGTGCCCTTGTACCGGTGGGTAGCAACCAAGACTGGATAGTTCCTGCCAAACGTAGCGAGGGGAACCCGTACATGACCGGCTCACGTGTCGTGGCGCTCGGCCACTACCAGCCTGCCAAGGTCCTCACCAATCACGACCTGGCGGCCATGGTCGACACCAGTGACGAGTGGATCACCAGCCGGGTCGGCATCAGAACCCGGCACGTGGGCGGCCCCGGTGAGCCGGTGGACGAACTGGCGGCACACGCCGCGGCCAAGGCGCTCGCGTCGGCCGGTCTGCAGGCCGAGGACATCGACATGGTCCTCGTCGCCACCTCCACGGCGATCGACCGTTCGCCGAGCATGTCCGCCCGGGTCGCCGCGCGCCTGGGCATGGGCTCCCCGGCCGTCATGGACATCAACGTGGTCTGCTCCGGGTTCACCCACGCGCTGGCCACGGCCGACCATGCCATCCGTGCCGGAGCGGCCACCCGGGCCCTCGTCATCGGCGCCGACAAGATGGGCGACATCGTCGACTGGACGGACCGTTCCACCTGCGTCCTGATGGGGGACGGGGCGGGGGCGGCCGTCGTCACCGCCGACCCCGACGGGGGCGACAGGCCGGGGATCGGCCCCGTCCTGTGGGGTTCGGTGCCCGAGATGGGCAACGCCGTACGGATCGAGGGCACGCCCCCGCTCTTCGCGCAGGAGGGCCAGTCCGTCTACCGCTGGGCCACCACCCAGCTGCCGCCGATCGCCCGTGAGGTGTGCGCGCGGGCGGGTGTCACGCCCGAGGACCTCGCGGCCGTGGTGCTGCACCAGGCCAACCTGAGGATCATCGAACCCGTCGCCCGGAAGATCGGCGCGGTCAACGCGGTCATCGCCCGGGACGTCGTGGACTCCGGCAACACCTCGGCCGCGTCCATCCCGATGGCGCTGTCCAAACTGGTGGAGCGCGGTGAGGTCGAGAGCGGCGCTCCGGCCCTGCTCTTCGGCTTCGGCGGGAACCTCTCCTACGCGGGTCAGGTGATCCGCTGCCCGTGACGCCCCCCGCCGCGGCAGTGTGCTCGGTAGACTGTAGACGATAAGCAATTGTCGGGCGCCCGGAGGGGGACCGCGATGTTGTCCGCAGGACTGCCGCAAGGAACCGTGCCGAAGCTGGAGCGGCCAGGGCCGTTGCGCGAGCGCGTGTACGAGGCGCTTCTCGAGCTGATCACCACGCGTGCCCTCCGTCCCGGCCAGCATCTGGTCGAGAGCGAACTGGCGGGGCACCTCGGTGTGTCGCGGCAGCCGGTCCGCGAGGCGCTCCAGCGGCTGAACACCGAGGGCTGGGTCGATCTGCGCCCCGCGCAGGGCGCGTTCGTCCACGAACCCACCGAGGAGGAGGCGGACCAGCTGCTCTCGGTCCGCACCCTGCTGGAGGCCGAGGCCGCCCGGCTGGCCGCCGCCCACTCCGGGCGGGCGGGCATCGAGGCGCTGGAGGAGCTGTGCGCGCGGGGGGAGCAGGCCGTCGCTGACGACGACGTGGACCTCGCCGTGGCCACGAACGCCGCGTTCCACGCCAAGGTCATGGAGCTGGCCGGCAACGTCGTGCTGTCCGAGCTGGCCGCCCAGGTGGACCGGCGGGTCCGCTGGTACTACACACCGGTGGCCAGGCAGCGCGGCACCCGGTCCTGGACCGAGCACCGTGAGCTGATCGCGGCGATCGCGTCCAGGGACGAGCGGCGGGCGACCGAGGTCATGCGTGCGCACACCGAGCACACGCGTCAGACGTACCACCTGCGCGAACAGTCCTGACCCGTTCGCGGACACCCGCAGCCCCTGCGAACAGCAGGGCGGGCGCGGGTGGTCGACCGGTCGCGGGAGGCCGGGGCGTGACGCCCCGGCCTCTTCGCGTTCCGCGCCGGACAGCTCTCCACGCCGTCTCCCGCGGCGCCGCGCCGGACTCGCGCGGGACATCTTTGTCCTGAGTGTGGAGAAAGTTGGAGCTGATTCATGCGCAACTTCTTCCCACTCGGGTAAACCGCTGCTACGTTCCCCTCGAAAGCCCGACGGACTGGCCGATGTGGCGGGGAGGGACGCGTGAGACGCATGACGGCACGACCCGCGAACACGCACCAGGCTCGACTGCTCAGACTGTTGCGCGACGGAGGTCCCAACTCCCGTGCGCAGCTGGGCGATCAGATCGATCTCTCACGGTCCAAGCTCGCCGTCGAGGTGGACCGGCTCCTGGAGACCGGGCTCGTCGTGGCCGACGGACTCGCCGCGTCACGCGGCGGACGCCGCTCCCACAACATCAGGCTGGCCCCCGGACTGCGGTTCCTCGGCGTCGACATCGGAGCCACCTCCATCGATGTCGCCGTCACCAACGCGGAGTTGGAGGTCCTCGGACACCTCAACCACCCGATGGACGTAAGGGAAGGGCCCGTCGCGGTCTTCGAGCAGGTGCTGGCGATGGCGGCCAAGCTCCGGGCATCCGGTCTCGCCGAAGGGTTCGACGGCGCCGGCATCGGCGTCCCGGGCCCCGTCCGCTTCCCCGAGGGCGTACCGGTCGCCCCGCCGATCATGCCGGGCTGGGACGGTTTCCCTGTCCGGGAGGCGCTCAGCCAGGAACTCGGCTGCCCCGTCATGGTGGACAACGACGTGAACCTGATGGCGCTGGGGGAGCAGCACGCGGGCGTCGCCCGCTCCGTGGGCGACTTCCTCTGCGTCAAGATCGGCACGGGTATCGGCTGCGGCATCGTCGTCGGCGGCGAGGTCTACCGCGGTACGACGGGCAGCGCCGGCGACATCGGGCACATCCAGGTGGAACCGGACGGGCGCGCCTGCGCCTGCGGCAACCGGGGCTGCCTGGAGGCACACTTCAGCGGCGCCGCCCTGGCCCGCGACGCCGAGGACGCCGCCCGCGCCGGCCGATCCCCCGAGCTGGCGGCCCGGCTCGACGGCGCCGGAAAGCTCACGGCCGTCGACGTGGCCGCCGCCGCGGCGGCCGGCGACCCCACGGCACTGGACCTCATCCGTGAGGGCGGCAACAAGGTCGGGCAGGTCATCGCCGGACTCGTCAGCTTCTTCAACCCCGGCCTCGTCGTGATCGGCGGCGGTGTCACCGGGCTCGGCCACAACCTGCTGGCCAGCGTCCGCACCCAGGTCTACCGGCAGTCCCTGCCCCTGGCCACGGGCAACCTCCCCATCGTCCTCGGTGAGCTGGGGCCCGTCGCCGGAGTGACCGGTGCGGCCAGGCTCATCAGCGACCACCTGTTCTCGCCGGCCTGATGTCCGGGCCGGTGCGCCGTTCGGCACGCCCACTGCACCGACCTCCGTGAACAGCCCTGCCCCGAGCTCCGCCCGCAGGACCGCACAGCACGAGCACAGCAGCACCACCCAGCAGTTCCGTCAGCAGTACGGCACCGCCGGCACTGCGCCCTGCCCGCTCACCGGTTCTCCTCCGCGCTCCCGGCTCCGCCCGGGCGGGGGACGGCCGATCCGCCGAGGGGATCCGTCATGGCACCAGAACCACCTCTGCTCACGATGTCCGGCATCACCAAGTCGTTCCCCGGTGTACGCGCCCTCGACGGTGTGGACCTGGAGGTCGTCGCCGGTGAAGTCCACTGCCTCCTCGGCCAGAACGGCGCCGGCAAGTCGACCCTCATCAAGGTGCTGGCCGGGGCCCACCAGCCCGACGGCGGCACCATCACCTGGGGCGGCGAACCCGTCCGGCTCACCTCACCCATCACCGCGATGCGCCTGGGCATCGCCACCATCTACCAGGAACTCGACCTGGTGGAGGGCCTGTCGGTCGCCGAGAACGTCTTCCTCGGACACGAACCGACCAGCGCGGGCTTCGTCGTCCGCACCCGTGAGGCCCGCACCCGGGCCGCCGCGCTCCTGAGGCGCCTCGGACACCCGGAGATCGACCCGGCCCGCCCGGTCGGTGACCTCTCCGCCGCCCACCAGCAGATCGTCTCCATGGCCCGGGCCCTCTCCCACGACGTACGGCTCATCGTGATGGACGAGCCGTCCGCCGCCCTCGACCCCGACGAGGTCGACAACCTCTTCCGCATCGTCGACGGACTGACCGCCGACGGTGTGGCCGTCGTCTACATCTCGCACCGGCTCGAGGAGATCCGGCGCATAGGCGACCGGGTGACCGTGCTCAAGGACGGCCGGGCCGTCGCCGTCGGACTCCCCGCCAAGTCCACCCCGACGCGCGACGTCGTCGCCCTGATGACAGGCCGCAACGTCGAGTACGTCTTCCCCGAGCGGCCCGAACCCGGCGCGCGAGCCGGCGCCGAGCCGGTCCTCAAGGTCGAAGGCCTGACCCGCAAGGGCGAGTTCGAGCCCGTCGACCTGGAGCTGCGGCCCGGGGAGATCGTCGGCCTGGCCGGGCTCGTCGGCTCCGGACGCTCCGAGATCCTGGAGACGGTCTACGGCGCCCGCAGACCCACCGCGGGCCGCGTACTCGTCGACGGCGCACCGCTGCGCGCGGGCAGCGTCAGGGCCGCCGTGGCAGCCGGCATCGGCCTGGCCCCCGAGGAACGCAAGGCCCAGGCACTGCTGTTGACGGAATCCGTCACCCGGAACGTCTCGGTCTCCTCCCTGTCGCGCTTCGCCCGGGCCGGCTGGCTCGACCGGGGCGCCGAACGCGACGCCGCCAGGACGGCGACCCGCGAACTCTCCCTGCGGCCCGACAACCCGGACGCCGCCGTCCGCACTCTCTCCGGCGGCAACCAGCAGAAGGCGGTCCTGGCCCGCTGGCTGCTGCGCGGCTGCCGGGTGCTGCTGCTCGACGAACCGACCCGCGGCGTCGACGTCGGCGCCCGCGCCGAGCTGTACGCCGTGATCCGCCGGCTGGCCGACGAAGGCCTCGCCGTTCTGCTCGTCTCCAGCGAAGTGCCCGAAGTGCTGGGCCTCGCCGACCGGGTGCTGGTGCTCCGGGAGGGCCGTGTCGTCCACTCGGCCGACGCCCGGGAGCTCGACGAGCACCGCGTCCTCGACCTCGTCATGGAAGGGAGCCCGACGTCATGACACAACCCGCACCGTCGGCGCAGCACCACGGTCCGGAGAAGGGGACCGTGCCCGGCCCCGCGGCCGCACCGCCCTCGAAGCAGGGCGGTGGACCGCGCGCGCTCGGCCTGCGCGTCGACGTCCGCAACCTGTCCCTGCTCGGTGTCCTCGCCGTACTGATAGCCGTCGGCGGCATCACCGAACCGGACGCGTTCCTGGACACCGGGAACCTCCAGCTGATCCTGACGCAGTCCTCCGTCATCGGAGTCGTCACCGTCGGCGTCACCTTCGTGATCATCAGCGGCGGGATTGACCTGTCCGTCGGCGCGATGGTCGCCCTGGCCTCCGTCTGGGCGACGACACTGGCCACCCAGGAGTACGGCTTCGCGGGCATCCTGTTCACCGCCGTGGTCGTCGGACTCGCCGCGGGACTCGTCAACGGACTGCTGATCTCCTACGGCGGCATGGTCCCGTTCATCGCGACGCTCGCCATGCTCGCCTCGGCCCGCGGTCTGGCCCTGCAGATCACCGACGGGAAGACGCAGATCGTCACCGTCCAGTCCGTGCTGGACCTCGGCCTCCCCGACAGCTACGTCCTCGGCATCCCGCCCCTGGTCCTCGTCTTCGCCGCGGTGACCGTGGCCGGCTGGCTCATCCTCAACCGGACGACGTTCGGGCGCCGCACGGTCGCCGTCGGCGGCAACGCGGAAGCGGCCAGGCTCGCGGGCATCGACGTACGCCGCCAGCGGCTCTACCTCTACCTGCTCTCCGGCCTCTGCTGCGGCATCGCCGCCTTCATGCTCGTCATCCTGTCCGGATCGGGCCAGAACACCAACGGCAACCTGTACGAACTCGACGCCATCGCTGCCGCGATCATCGGAGGCACCCTGCTGAGCGGCGGGCGGGGCACCATCGTCGGCTCCGTGCTCGGCGTCCTCGTCTTCACGACGATCACCAACATCTTCGCGCTGAACAACCTGCAGAGCGACGTCCAGCAGATCGCCAAGGGCGCCATCATCGTCGCCGCCGTACTCGTCCAGCGCCGCACCCTGCGCGGCGGCGAGACCTGAGCCGCTCCCCGGCGGCGGGGCACTGACCTCCGTCCGCCGCAGCCCACCGATCACCACCCGCAGTTCCGTACGCACCGCACCGGATGAAGGGTTTGACAGCCATGCCAGAAACCAGCCGCAGAGGACTGCTCTTCGGCACCGCGGCCGTCTCCGCGGGAGCCTTCCTCACCGCCTGCACCAGCAACGAGCCCAAGGAGAAGGCGGCCGCGCAGAGCAACCAGCCCGCCGCCGACGACAAGCCGGGCACGCCCGTCACCATCGGTTTCGCCGGCCCCCAGGCCGACCACGGCTGGCTGAACGCGATCAACGTCAACGCCAAGTCGCGGGCCGAGAAGTACTCCGAGGTGACCCTGGAGATCACCGAGGGCTCCAACGACACCGCCGCCCAGATCGGCCAGGTCAAGACCCTCATCAACAAGAAGGTCGACGTGCTCGTCGTCCTCCCCGCCGACGGCAAGGCGCTCACCCAGGTCGGCCTGGAGGCCATGAAGGCCGGCATCCCGGTCGTCAACCTGGACCGCATCTTCGCCTCGCCGCAGGCCTACCGCTGTTGGGTCGGCGGGGACAACTACGGCATGGGGCTGAACGCCGGGCACTACATCGGCGAGCAGCTCAAGGACAAGGCGGGGGCCAAGGTCGTCGAGCTCGCCGGCATCGACAACCTGGAGCTCACCAAGCAGCGCAGCCAGGGCTTCGCCGACGCGCTGAAGAACTACTCCAACATCAAGCTGGTGGCCCGTCAGGCGGCCGACTTCACGGTGGAGTCGGGGCAGGCCAAGATGGCGCAGCTCCTCCAGGCGCAGAAGCAGTTCGACGCCCTGTGGAACCACGACGACGACCAGGGCGTGGGCGCGCTGCGGGCCATCCAGCAGGCCGGCCGCGACGAGTTCATCATGGTCGGCGGGGCGGGCGCGAAGTCCGCGATGGACGCCATCAAGGCCGACAACAGCGTCCTGAAGGCCACCGTGCTCTACCCGCCCACCATGGCCGCCTCCGCGATCGACCTGGCCCGTGCCCTCGGCCAGAGCAAGGGCGTCGCGGGACTGGCCGAGATGGAGATCCCGACCTCGCTGACCCTGTACTCGGCCGTGGTCACGAAGGACAACATCGACCAGTACCTGCCGACGGGCTTCAGCTGAGCCGGCCCCACCGCCGCCACCGAACCACCGACGAGGAGGAAGTCCGCATGGCCCTGAGGGAAGAGACCGAGCAGGAGACCGGGACACCGCCGCCGACGGCGACACTCGGCGTCGGCATGGTCGGATACGCGTTCATGGGCGCCGCCCACTCCCAGGGGTGGCGCACCGCGGGACACGTCTTCGACATGCCGGTGAGACCTGTTCTGGCCGCGATCTGCGGACGTGACCGCACGGCCGTCGAGGCCGCCGCCGCCCGGCACGGGTGGGCGGCGGCGGAGACCGACTGGCGCGCGCTGATCGCCCGGGACGACGTACAGCTGGTCGACATCTGCACCCCCGGCGACAGCCATGCGGAGATCGCCATCGCCGCCCTCGAAGCGGGCAAGCACGTGCTGTGCGAGAAGCCGCTCGCCAACACGGTCGCCGAGGCCGAGGCCATGGCGCAGGCCGCGGAACGGGCCGCGGCCCGCGGGCAGGTGGCGATCGTGGGCTTCAACTACCGCAAGGTGCCCGCCCTCACCCACGCCCGCGCGATGATCGAGGAGGGCAGGCTGGGGAGGCTGCGGCACGTCCGGGCCACCTACCTCCAGGACTGGCTCGTCGATCCGGAGTCGCCGCTGACCTGGCGGCTCGAGCGCGAACGCGCCGGATCGGGCGCGCTGGGGGATCTGGGGGCGCACATCGTCGACCTCGCCCAGTACCTGGCAGGGGAACCGCTGGTCGGGGTGTCGGCGGTGAGCGAGACCTTCGTCCGCGAGAGGCCCGTGCCCGCCGGCGCGGCGGCCGGTCTCCCGGGCGCCGCGGACGGTACCGCACGGGGGGCGGTCACCGTCGACGACGCCACGCTGTTCACCGGGCGGCTGGCGTCGGGAGCCCTCGCCTCCTTCGAGGCGACCAGGATGGCGGCGGGACGCAAGAACGCCCTCCGTCTGGAGATCAACGGGGAACGCGGGTCGATCGCCTTCGACCTGGAACGCCTCAACGAACTCTCCTTCCACGACCACACCGAGCCTCCCACCAGCGCGGGCTTCCGGCGGATCCTCGTCACGGAACCCCAGCACCCCTATCTGGAGGCGTGGTGGCCGCCGGGCCACGGTCTGGGCTACGAGCACACCTTCGTGCACCAGGCCCGCGACGTGGTGCGCACGATCGTCGAGGGCCGCGCTCCGGTGCCCTCGTTCGCCGACGGACTCCAGGTGCAGCGGGTGCTCGCCGCCGTCGAGGAGAGCGCCGCCAAGAACTCCGTACACACCCCGGTCCCCTTCTAGGAGGTTCCGCGCATGCCCCGTCCCTTCACTCTCTTCACCGGCCAGTGGGCCGACCTGCCGCTGGAGGAGGTCTGCCGGCTCGCCCGGGACTTCGGTTACGACGGACTCGAACTCGCCTGCTGGGGTGACCACTTCGAGGTGGACAAGGCCCTGTCCGACCCCGGGTACATCGACGGCCGGCGGCAGCTCCTCGAGAAGTACGGCCTCACGTGCTGGGCGGTCTCCAACCACCTGGTCGGCCAGGCGGTCTGCGACAACCCGATCGACGAACGCCACCAGGGCATCCTGCCGGCCCGTATCTGGGGGGACGGGGAGCCCGAGGGGGTGCGCCGGAGGGCCGCCGAGGAGATCAAGGACACCGCCCGCGCGGCCGCCGCCTTCGGCGTCGACACGGTCATCGGCTTCACCGGGTCCTCGATCTGGCACCTGGTCGCCATGTTCCCGCCGGTCCCGCCTCACATGATCGAGCGTGGCTACGAGGACTTCGCGGAGCGGTGGAACCCGATCCTGGACGTCTTCGACGCCGAGGGGGTGCGCTTCGCCCACGAGGTGCACCCGAGCGAGATCGCGTACGACTACTGGACCACGCACCGCGCCCTGGAGGCCGTCGGCCACCGGCCCGCGTTCGGCCTGAACTTCGACCCGAGCCACTTCGTCTGGCAGGACCTCGACCCCGTCGGGTTCCTGTACGACTTCCGGGACCGGATCTACCACGTGGACTGCAAGGAGGCCCGCAAGCGCCTCGACGGCCGCAACGGGCGCCTCGGCTCCCACCTGCCGTGGGGCGACCCGCGGCGCGGCTGGGACTTCGTCTCGGCGGGACACGGCGACGTGCCCTGGGAGGACGTCTTCCGGATGCTGCGGTCCATCGGCTACGACGGACCGGTCTCCGTGGAGTGGGAGGACGCCGGCATGGACCGGCTGACCGGGGCACCGGAGGCACTGGCCTCGCTGAAGCGTTTCGACTTCGACCCGCCGAGCGCGTCGTTCGACGCGGCGTTCGGCGGGGGCGACTAGCCCGGGAGCGGTGACTGGGCCCCGCTCCTCCGCCCCCGGGGCCCGCTTCTCCGCCCCCGGGGCCCGGCGACCAGGCCCCCTGGTGTCCGCAGGACGACGCCACGGGCCGGTTCGCCATGCCCGGACACTGCTTTGTCCTGGATCCGGCAGAAGTTCAACTCAGTCGCTGCGCAAGGGCTTTCCGTAGCGGAAGAACGCAGCTACCGTCCCATACGTGTACACGACATGACTCGCGTCACCGGGTCCCCACGCCCTCGGTGACGAGCGCGGCAGTCCCCGCGCGGAACGGCAGACCTCACCCGCCCGAGCAACCGGCACACTCCGGAGGACGCACGTGCACAGAAGCAGCAGACGGCTCCGCGCCCGCAAGACACTCGCCCTCTTCACCGGCGGACTGCTCGCCGCCGCAACCCTCACCCTGGGCTCCTCGCCCGCCGCCACCGCCGACGCCCCGCAGGCCGCCGCCGCGCAGGACGCCGCAGAGGACTTCCAGCAGGTCACCCTCGCCAAGGGCGCGGCCGAGACCGGCGAACCCATGTCGCTGGCGGTGCTGCCCGACCGCAGCGTGCTGCACACGTCCCGCAGCGGCGAGCTGCGGATCACGGACAGCTCCGGCAACACCCGGGTCTCCGGCACCATCCCCGTCTACTCGCACGACGAGGAAGGCCTCCAGGGCGTAGGGATCGACCCGGACTTCGCCGAGAACCGGGCGATCTACCTCTACTACGCGCCCCCGCTGGACACCCCGGCCGGCGACGCCCCGGAGAACGGCACCGCAGCCGACTTCGCGAAGTTCGACGGAGTGAACCGCCTCTCCCGCTTCGTGCTCAAGGAGGACGGGACCCTCGACAACGCCAGCGAGAAGAAGGTCCTGGACATCCCGGCCACGCGCGGCATGTGCTGCCACGTCGGCGGAGACATCGACTTCGACGCGCAGGGCAACCTCTACCTCTCGACGGGTGACGACTCCAACCCCTTCGCCTCCGACGGGTTCACGCCGATCGACGACCGTCCGGACCGCAACCCGGCCTTCGACGCCCGCCGCACCGCGGGCAACACCAACGACCTGCGCGGCAAGGTCCTGCGCATCAAGGTCGCCGACGACGGCTCCTACACCGTTCCGGAGGGCAACCTCTTCGCTCCCGGCACCGACCGGACACGTCCCGAGATCTACGCGATGGGCCTGCGCAACCCGTTCCGCTTCAGCGTCGACAAGGCCACCGGCATCCTCTACGTGGGCGACTACGGTCCGGACGCCGGTGCGGCGGACCCGAACCGCGGACCGGCAGGACAGGTGGAGTTCGCCCGGATCACGAAGGCCGGAAACTTCGGCTGGCCGTACTGCACCGGAGCCAACGACCCCTACCGCGACTACGACTTCGCGACGAAGACGTCCGGGCCGGCCTTCGACTGCGCCGCCCCGAAGAACGAGTCGGCCCACAACACCGGTCTCGTCGACCTGCCGCCCGCGCAGGCCGCGTGGATCCCGTACGACGGTGCCTCCGTGCCCGAGTTCGGCACCGGCTCGGAGTCCCCGATGGGCGGACCCGTCTACCGCTACGACGCGGACCTCGACTCGCCGGTGAAGTTCCCGGAGGAGTACGACGGCGACTTCTTCGCCGGAGAGTTCGGCCGGCAGTGGATCAAGCGCATCGAGCAGGACGCCGACGGCGCGGTCCAGTCGATCAACGACATCCCGTGGACCGGCACCCAGATCATGGACATGGCCTTCGGCCCGGACGGGGCGCTCTACGTCCTGGACTACGGCCTCTCCTGGTTCGGCGGTGACGAACACTCGGCCCTGTACCGCATCGAGAACGCGACCGGCGGCCGCTCACCCATAGCCGAGGCATCCTCGAACAAGACCTCCGGTGTCGCACCCCTCAAGGTGAAGTTCTCCTCCGCCGGCACGACCGACGGTGACGGTGACGCCCTGACGTACGCCTGGGACTTCGGCGACGGCGGCAGGTCCACGGCCGCCGACCCCACGTACACGTACAGGAAGAACGGCACCTACGTCGCCACCCTGACCGCCAAGGACCCGACGGGCCGCACCGGTTCGGCGAGCGTGCACGTCACCGTCGGCAACACGGCACCCACCGTCGTGCTGCAGGCACCGGCCGACGGACAGCCCTTCGAGTTCGGCGACGAGGTGCCCTTCGAGGTGACCGTCACCGACCCCGAGGACGGGACGATCGACTGCGGCAAGGTCGAGGTCAAGTTCACCCTGGGCCACGACAGCCACGGCCACGACATCACCACGGAGCACGGCTGCGAAGGCACCATCAAGACCGCCATGGAGGGCGGCCACGACCCGAACGCCAACATCTACGGCGGGATCTCCGCGTCCTACACCGACGGTGGCGGCGGCGGACAGGCGGCGCTGACCGGCCGTGACGGGGCGAAGCTCCAGCCGCGCCACCGCCAGGCGGAGCACTACGACGACTCCTCCGGCATCACCACCCCGAGCAAGACCAGCGCCCACGGCGGCCGGACCGTCGGCGACATCGACAACGGCGACTGGATCTCCTTCACCCCGTACATCCTCGACGGCTCCACCAAGCTCACCGCCCGTACCTCGTCGGCCGGCGCCGGCGGGTTCCTCGAAGTGCGTGCCGGGTCGCCCACCGGCAAGATCCTCGGCTCCGCGCCCGTCCCGGTGACCGGCAGCTGGGACACGTTCCAGGACATCGACGTGCCGCTGCGCGGTGCGCCGAAGAAGGCCACTGAACTCTTCCTGGTCTTCAAGGGAGGAGCCGGAGCCCTGTACGACGTGGACGACTTCGAGCTCTCGAACAGCCCGGTCGACCGCACCGCGAAGCGCGTCCTGGTCTTCTCCAAGACCGGCGGCTTCCGGCACGACTCGATCCCCGAGGGCGTCGCCGCGCTGAAGGAGCTCGGCAAGGACACCAACATCACGGTCGACTCCACCGAGGAGGCCGCCCAGTTCACCACCAGCAACCTGGCCCGCTACGACGCCGTCGTCTTCCTCTCGACGACCGGGAACGTCCTGAACGCCGACCAGAAGAAGGCGTTCGAGAACTTCGTGTCCACCGGCGGCGGCTACATGGGCGTCCACGCCGCGGCCGACACCGAGTACGACTGGGAGTTCTACGGCGGTCTCGTCGGGGCCTACTTCGACTCCCACCCGCAGATCCAGCCCGCGACCGTCCGCGTGGAGAACCACGACCACCCGGCGACCGCGCACCTGGACGAGGCCTGGGACCGTACCGACGAGTGGTACAACTACCGCACCAACCCCCGGGACAAGGCCCAGGTCCTCGCCACCCTGGACGAGACCACCTACACCGGCGGCACCATGAAGGGCGACCACCCGATCTCCTGGTGCCAGGCGTACCAGGGCGGCCGTTCCTTCTACACCGGCCTCGGCCACACCAAGGAGTCCTACGCCGAACCTGCCTTCCGCCAGCACCTGCTGGGCGGCCTGCGCTACGCCGCCGGACAGGTGAAGGCCGACTGCAAGCCGGACACCGGCTACCGGTCGATCTTCAACGGCAAGACGCTCGAAGGCTGGAAGCAGGCCGGCCCCGGGAAGTTCGCCGTCGTCGACGGTGAGCTGCGCACCGAGGGCGGCATGGGCCTGCTGACCTACCAGGCCAAGGAGCTGAAGTCCTACTCCCTGAAGCTCGACTGGAAGATGCAGGGCGACGACAACTCCGGCGTCTTCGTCGGCTTCCCCGAGTCGGACGACCCGTGGTCCGCGGTGAACAACGGTTACGAGGTCCAGATCGACGCGACCGACGCGGCGGACCGGACGACCGGCGCCGTCTACACCTTCAAGTCCGCCAACATCAAGGCGCGTGACCAGGTCCTGCGGCCGCCCGGCCAGTGGAACAGCTACGAGATCAAGGTCCAGGGCGAGCGGCTCCAGGTCTTCCTCAACGGCGTGAAGATCAACGACTTCACCAACACCGACCCGGTCCGCAGCCTCAGGAACGGCTACATCGGCCTCCAGAACCACGGGGCCGACGACCAGGTGTCGTTCCGCGACATCCAGCTGAAGGAACTGCCCTCCACGTAGGGCGGCACCCTCCTGCGACGCGGCGGGCGGGGAAGCGCGACTGCTCCCCGCCCGCCGCCCACCACCCCTTTCCATCCCCTTTGGGAGGCAGCCCGTGACCGCACACGCCGCTCGTACCGGAGTCTGGTTCATCGGAGCACGCGGCTCCGTCGCCACCACCGCCACCGCGGGGTGCGCGGCCGTCGCGGCAGGGCTCCACCCGCCGACCGGCATGGTCACCGAGACCCCGCCCTTCCACGGCGCGGGGCTGCCACCGCTGACCTCCCTCGCCTTCGGGGGCCACGACACCCTCGACTGCCCGCTGCCCAAACGTGCCGAGGCCCTCGCGGCCGGGGGAGTGCTCCCGCACGGTCTCCCCTCGGCCGTCCGGTCCGAACTCACGGCCGCCGACGAGGAGATACGGTCCGGCGGACCGCTCCCCGGCGACACCCGCACCGACGAGGAACTCGTCGCGTCCTTCGCCGCCGACATCCAGGACTTCACCCGCCGCCACGGACTGGCCCGCACGGTCGTCATCAACGTCGCCTCGACGGAACCCGCCCCCGGCGAGGACGACTCCCGGCTGCCCGCCAGCTCCCTCTACGCGGCGGCCGCACTCCGGGCCGGCTGCCCGTACGCCAACTTCACCCCGTCCACCGGTCTGCGCAGCCCGCACCTCCGGGAGGCGGTCGAGTCCTGCGCGCTGCCCCACGCGGGACGCGACGGCAAGACGGGCCAGACACTGCTGCGTTCCGTGCTCGCCCCCATGTTCGTCCAGCGCGCGCTGCCGGTGCGCGCCTGGTCGGGCACCAACCTCCTGGGCGGCGGGGACGGGGCTGCGCTGGCCGACCCGGCCGCCGCGGCCGCCAAGAACGCGGGCAAGGAACGCGTACTCGCCGACACCCTCGGCTCCGCGCCGGAGGGTGAGGTCCACATCGACGACGTACCGGCGATGGGGGACTGGAAGACGGCGTGGGACCACATCGCCTTCGACGGGTTCCTCGGCTCCCGCATGATCCTCCAGACGATCTGGCAGGGCTGCGACTCCGCCCTCGCCGCACCGCTGGTGCTGGATCTGGCCCGCCTCCTGGCCCGTGCCCACGAGCTCGGCCTGACCGGGCCACGGCCCGAGCTGGGCTTCTACTTCAAGGACCCGGACGGCGGCCCGGCCGGACTGCCCGAGCAGTACCAGGAACTGCTGGCCTTCGCCGAACGCCTGCGGGCGGCCCGGTGAGGCCCCTCCGGCTGCTCGCGGCCGTCACCGGCTCCCCCCGGCTCCTCGCCGCCGCGCCGCGTACCGGGGCCGCCCCGGTACGCGTCCCCCCGGACAGCCTGTCCGGTGCGGGCGGGCCCTCCTCCCGCACCCGCCTGCGGGCCTGGGCGGAACTGCTGCGCGTGTCCGCCCTGTTCACCGTGCCCGGGGACGCGCTCGCCGGGGCCGCGGCCACCGGACGGCGACCCGCCCGGGGCACCGCACTCGCCGTGGGTGCGTCGCTGTGCCTCTACGAGGCGGGCATGGCACTCAACGACTGGGCGGACCGCGAGGAGGACGCCGTCGACCGCCCGCACCGCCCGATCCCCTCGGGGCGTGTCGCACCGGGGGCCGCTCTGGTCGCGGCGGGCGCACTCACGGCGGCAGGCCTGGCCCTCGCCGCACGCGCCGGCCGGCCCGCCCTGGCCGTGGCATCCGGACTCGCGGCCACCGTCTGGGCCTACGACCTGCGCCTCAAGCACACGAGGCTGGGACCGGCCGCGATGGCCTCGGCCCGCGCCCTGGACCTCCTCCTCGGAGCGACGGCCACGGCCGGAGCCGCCTCGGCAGCCCCCGGGCCCGCCGGCACCCACGCAGCCCCCGGGCCCGCCGGAGCCCACCCGCCCTCCGCCGCGCTCCCCGCCGCCCTCGCGCTCGGCGCGCACACCTACGCCGTGACCGCCGTCTCCCGGCACGAGGTCCAGGGCGGCTCCACCGCCGCACCGCTGGCGGCGCTGGCCGGTGTCGCCGGACTCGGAGCCGCCGCCCTGCGAGGCCGCCCGGCCCACGGGGAGCCGTCCCCCGCACCGGCCACCGGGACGCTGCTGCTCCCCGCCTTCGTCGCCGCCTACCTCCGTACCGCCGCCGTCCCGCTCCTCCACGCCGCCCTCAACCCCTCCCCGCCCCTCACCCGGCGCGCCGTCGGAGGCGGGATCCGGGCGATGATCCCGCTGCAGGCCACGCTCGCGGCGCGGGCCGGGTCACCCCTCGTCGGGCTCGCGGCCATGGGGCTCGTCCCTCTCGCCCGGGCGCTCTCCCGGAAGGTGAGCCCCACATGACCCTCCGCCTCGGCTACGGCACCAACGGACTGACCGACCTCCGGCTCGACGACGCCCTCGGCCTCCTCGCCGACCTCGGCTACGACGGGGTCGGGCTGACCCTCGACCACATGCACCTCGATCCGCTCGCGCCCGACCTGGGCGCCCGCACCCGAAAGGTGGCCCGCAGGCTGGCGGGCCTCGGACTCGGCGTCACCGTGGAGACCGGCGCGCGCTACGTCCTCGACCCCCGCCGCAAACACGGGCCCTCCCTCCTCGACCCCGACCCCGACGGCCGTGCCGCCCGCACCGCGCTGCTCGTCCGGGCCGTCGAGGTGGCCGCCGACCTCGGTGCCCACGCCGTGCACTGCTTCAGCGGCATCACCCCGCCGGACACCGCGCCGGACACCGCCTGGCAGCGGCTGACCGGCGCACTCGCCCCCGTGCTGGAGGCCGCCGACCGTGCGGGCGTCCCCCTCGCCGTCGAACCGGAGCCAGGTCACCTCCTCTCGGCACTGGCCGACTTCCACCACCTCCGCACCCTCCTCGGAGACCCCGAACCCCTCGGACTCACCCTCGACATCGGCCACTGCCAGTGCCTGGAGCCCGCCTCGCCCGCCGACTGCGTGAAGGAGGCCGGCCCCTGGCTGCGCCACGTCCAGATCGAGGACATGCGCCGCGGCGTCCACGAACACCTGCCGTTCGGCGACGGCGAGATCGACTTCCCTCCGGTACTCGAAGCACTCGCCTCCACCGGATACGACGGCCTGACCGTCGTCGAACTGCCCCGGCACTCCCACGCCGGCCCGGAACTGGCCCGCACCTCGCTGGACTTCCTGCGCCGCGCCGCCGCGACGACGAACGGAGCCGCACCGTGCTGACCAGCCGCGAAGAACTCGACGGCCTGCTGCGCGGCGCGGCCCGGGCCTGGCTCGACGAAGCGCTCGCCGAGGCCGCCCACGCCGCGTCCCATCCCGGCGCCGACAGCGGGAACCCGCCCTGGGAACTGCGGTTCGCCTCGGCGGGAAGACACTGCGGACTCGAACACGCCGACTCCGTACGCGCGCTGCTGCTCGTCGAAGCCCGGCCGGCCCTGCCCGCCGTGACGCGGCTCTACGAGCAGGGCACCGCAGCCGAACGCCGCGCCGTCCTCCTCACCCTGCACCGGCTCGACCTCGGCGCCACCGCCCTCCCGCTCGTCGAGGACGCCCTGCGCACCAACGACACCCGGCTGGTCGCCGCCGCCGTCGGCCCTTACGGCGCCGCCCACCTCGACGCCCACGGCTGGCGGCACGCCGTCCTCAAGTGCCTCTTCACCGAGGTCCCCGTCGAGGCCCTCGACCGGCTGCCGGAGAGGGCCGGCGGTGATGCCGAACTGGCACGCATGCTCGGCGACTTCGCCTCGGAACGCACAGCGGCGGGACGCGCCGTACCCGCCGGTCTGCGGACCGTCCTGGAACTCACCGTCCCCGCCCCCGCCCCCACGGAGGAAGCCCGATGAGGATCTTCGCCCCCCACATCCACATGCCCTCCCGCACCACGGACGACTACCAGGCCATGTACGACGCCGGGGTCCGCGCCCTCGTCGAACCCTCCTTCTGGCTCGGCCAGCCCCGCACCTCGCCCGCCAGCTTCTTCGACTACTTCGACGCGCTGCTCGGCTGGGAGCCGTTCCGGGCCTCGCAGTACGGCATCGCCCACCACTGCACGCTCGCCCTCAACCCGAAGGAGGCCAACGACCCCCGCTGCACCCCCGTCCTGGACGCCCTGCCCCGCTACCTCGTCAAGGACTCCGTCGTGGCCGTCGGCGAGATCGGCTACGACTCGATGACCCCTGCCGAGGACACCGCCCTCGCCACCCAGCTCCAGCTCGCCGCCGACCACGGGCTCCCCGCGCTCGTCCACACCCCGCACCGCGACAAACTCGCCGGGCTTCACCGCACCATCGACGTCGTCCGCGAATCGGACCTCGCCCCCGAGCTGGTCCTCCTCGACCACCTCAACGAGACGACGGTGCGGGACGCCCTGGACAGCGGATGCTGGGCCGGATTCTCCATCTACCCGGACACCAAGATGGACGAGGACCGCATGATCACCGTCCTGCGGAACCACGGCACCGACAGGATCCTCGTCAACTCCGCCGCCGACTGGGGCAGGAGCGACCCCCTGAAGACCCGCAAGGTCGCCGACACCATGCTGAAGGCCGGCTTCGACGAGGACGACGTCGACAAGGTGCTCTGGCGCAACCCCGTCGCCTTCTACGGGCAGAGCGGCCGCCTCCAGCTCGACATCGCCGCCCCCGGCCCGCTCCACGAGGGCAACTCCATCCTCCGCGGCGGGGAGTGACCATGCGCTTCCGCCACCCCGACGGCTCCACCGTCCACCTCGCGTACTGCACCAACGTGCACCCCGCCGAGACCCTCGAAGGCGTACGCGCCCAGCTGCGCGACCACTGCGAGCCCGTACGCAGACGGCTCGGCCGGGACCGCCTCGGCATCGGCCTCTGGCTCGCCAGGGACGCGGCCCGCGCCCTCATCAACGACCCCGCCGCGCTGCGTTCGCTGCGGAGCGAGCTCGACCACCGCGGCCTCGAAGTGGTCACCCTCAACGGCTTCCCCTACGAGGGCTTCGGAGCGCAGGAGGTCAAGTACCGCGTCTACACGCCCGACTGGACCGACCCCGAGCGGCTGTCCCACACCACCGACCTGGCCCGGCTGCTGGCCGCCCTGCTCCCCGACGACGTCACCGAGGGCACCATCTCCACCCTGCCGATCGCCTGGCGCACCCCGTACGCCGACGACCCCTCGGCGCCCGGAACGGCACGGAAGCAGTTCACCGCACTCGCGCAGCGCCTGGACGCCCTGGCCGAGCTGACGGGCAAGTCCATCAGGATCGGCCTCGAACCCGAACCGGGCTGCACCGTCGAGACCACCGCCGACGCCATCGGCCCCCTGGCCGCGGTGGGCCACGACCGCGTCGGCATCTGCGTCGACACCTGCCACCTCGCCACCTCCTTCGAGGACCCGGACACCGCCCTGGACGCCCTGCGGGCGGCAGGCATCACCGTCGTCAAGGCACAGCTCTCCGCCGCCCTGCACGCCGAACACCCCCACCTGCCCGAGGTGCGGGCCGCGCTGGGCGCCTTCGCCGAACCACGCTTCCTGCACCAGACACGCACCCTCACCACGGCAGGGCTCCGGGGCACCGACGACCTCGACGAAGCGGTCTCCGGCAGAGCGCTTCCCGACGGAACGCCCTGGCGCTCGCACTTCCACGTCCCCCTGCACGCACCGCCCGCACCCCCGCTCACCTCCACCCTCCCCGTGCTCCGGTCCGTGCTGCACCGGCTCGTCGGCGGGCCCGCGCCCCTCACCCGGCACCTGGAGGTCGAGACGTACACCTGGCAGGCGCTCCCCGCCGCACTGCGCCCCCGCACCCGCACCCAGCTCGCCGACGGGATCGCCGCCGAACTCACCCTCGCCCGCGACCTCCTCGCCGACCTCGGACTGAAGGAGCTCCCGTGACAGCACCCGGCACCGGCACCTCTCCCACCCCGCTCCTCGTCCTCGACGTCGTCGGCCTCACCCCGCAGCTCCTCACGCACATGCCGAACCTCCGGGCGATGGCCGGATCGAAGGCGCCCCTGGCCACCGTGCTGCCCGCCGTCACCTGCGCCGCGCAGTCCACCTTCCTCACCGGCACCACCCCCGCCGAACACGGCATCGTCGCCAACGGCTGGTACTTCCGCGAGCTCGGCGACGTCCTCCTGTGGCGCCAGCACAACGGGCTCGTCGAGGGGGACAAGCTCTGGGACGCCGCCCGGCGCGCCCACCCCGGGTACACCGTCGCCAACATCTGCTGGTGGTACGCGATGGGCGCCGACACCGACTGGACCGTCACCCCGCGCCCCGTCTACTACGCCGACGGCCGCAAGGAACCCGACTGCTACACCCGCCCGCCCGAGCTCCACGACGAACTC
>Ga0164308_10000557_pt1 | contig 20327 bp, 12 predicted proteins | sample Whisoiple_246_MG_FD_109983 | JGI IMG/M metagenome (GOLD analysis project Ga0164308, IMG submission 109983) | Soil microbial communities amended with fresh organic matter from upstate New York, USA - Whitman soil sample_246_MG | ecosystem: Environmental > Terrestrial > Soil > Unclassified >...
AGAGGCCCGTGCCGATGGCGCTGATGAAGAACAGGATCGCGGCGATCCGCATCACCATCAGCCGGCCGATGTGATCGGCGATCCGGCCGGCGATCAGGGCACCGGCCGCGGCACCGAGCAGAGCCGACGCCACCGCGAAGCCGAGCTCGCCGCTGGTGGCGTTGAACTCCGACTCGATGGCCGCGTTGGCGCCGTTGATGACGGCACTGTCGTAACCGAACAAGAACCCACCGAGTGCGGCAACGGCCGCTATTCGGACAACTCCCTTTCCCTCGTCGGTGTCGTCGTAGATGGATTCACCGCTGAAGGACGCGCCGTGCTCACCCATAAGGGTCCCCTTTCACCAACGCTGGCAGTGCAGAGCTTTCCACCATTGGGTTGATCCGCATCTCGAAACTCGGACACGTTTGGCATCAGCAGTGTCTCCGCAGATCAGCGTGCATCTTCATGATCACGATTGGGTCTCGACCACGTCGCGCGACGGCTGCAACCGGTCATGGTTAGGGTTGATCGGTGAACGACGAACCAGTGGTGATTCGCCAGGAAAACCATCTCGGACACATCACGTTGAACCGCCCGGCACAGATCAACGCGTTGACCATCGAGATGGTGCATCGGGTGCAGGAGGCGTTGGTCCGGTGGGCTGACGACCCGGACATCGAGCTGGTGCTGATCGACGGCGCGGGGGAGCGGGGGCTCTGCGCCGGCGGTGACATCCGGCTGCTGTACCAGGGGTTGACCGGCGAAGCGATCGCTCCGACGGCGTTCTGGGCCGACGAGTACGCCATGAATTCCACCCTGGGCCATTACCCCAAACCCGTCGTCGCCTACATGGCCGGGATCACCCTGGGGGGTGGTGTCGGGATCTCGGGCCATTGCAGCGTCCGGATCGTCACCGAAACCTCGAAGGTCGGCATGCCGGAGACCGCGATCGGACTCTGCCCGGACGTCGGTGGGCTACACCTGCTGTCGAGGGCACCGGGCGAGCTCGGCACGCACGCGGCGCTGACCGGGGCGAGATTCACTGCGCCCGATGCCATCTACGCCGGTCTCGCCGATCATTTCGTGCCGTCCAGCCAGCTGGACGCGCTCACCGAGCAACTCCGGCAGGGGTCGGTGCCGCCGGACGTCGGTCGCCATCCGGCGCCGGAGCCGGAACTGGCCGTCGATCAGGGTTGGATCGACGAGTGTTACGCCGGAAGCGATGTCGAAGTCATCGTGCAGCGGCTGGCGGAGCGCAGCGAGCCGGGCGCCAGGGCGGCGGCCGGTGTGCTTGCGTCGATGTCGCCGACCGCTTTGAAGGTGACGCTGGAGGCCACCCGAAGGGCGGCCGAGCTCACCCTGGACGAGGTGCTGGACCAGGACCTGCGGGTCGGCAGCCGGTTCCTGGAGCATCCGGATCTGGCCGAGGGGATCCGCGCGATGATCATCGACAAGGACCGCCGGCCACGCTGGAACCCCGCCCGGTTGAGCGAGGTCAGCGTGGCCGACGTTGCGTCCTTCTTCGAACCGTTGCCGCCGGGTACCCGGACCCCGGATTTCGCCGGCAACCGGTAGACCTGCCGCTCGGTCAGTCGGCTGCGATCGGTCAGCCGGCGATCCGGGCGATCGCCGGATGCCCCGGTAACACCTGGGTCGTCGACGGGGTGATCCCGGCCTGCTTCATCAGCTTTCGCAGATCGGCGGCCTGATCGGGCAGCATGACGGTGATCACGGTGCCCCCGGCGCCGGCTCGCGCGGTGCGTCCGGAACGGTGCAGGTACGCCTTGTGCTCGGTCGGCGGGTCCAGGTGGACGACGAGTTCGACGTCGTCGACATGGATGCCACGGGCGGCGATGTCGGTGGCCACCAGGACCTTTGCGCTGCCGGAGGAGAACGCGGCGAGATTGCGCTCGCGGGCGTTCTGCGACAGGTTGCCGTGCAGGTCGACGGCCGGGATGCCCTGCTTGGACAGGGCGGCTGCCCACTTCTTGGCGCTGTGCTTTGTCCGGGTGAACAACATCCGGCGGCCGCCACCTGCTGCCAGCTCACGGATCACCTGCGGGCGGTTGTCATGGCTCACCGCGAAGACGTGGTGTTCCATCGACTCCACCGGCGAGGTCTCGTCATCGACGGCGTGCAGGATCGGGTCAGAGAGGAATTCCTTGACCAGGACGGAGATCCCGTTGTCCAGGGTGGCCGAGAACAGCAGTCGCTGACCACCGGCCGGGGTGGCCCGCAGCAACCGCCGGACGACCGGCAGGAATCCGAGATCGGCCATGTGATCGGCCTCGTCCAGCACGGTGACCTCGATGGAGCTCAGGTCGCAGGCGCGCTGATTGACCAGGTCCTCCAGCCGACCGGGGCAGGCGATGACGATGTCGACACCGGCGCGAAGGGCTGCGGTCTGATTGCCGTATCCGACGCCGCCGAAGATCACCACGGTGCGCAGACCGGCGGCCGCTGCGAGCGGTTCGACGGTCCTGGCCACCTGCAGGGCGAGTTCACGGGTGGGAAGCAGGATCAGGCCACGCGGTTTGCCGGCCACCCGGCGTCCGCCGGTGAGCCTGGCGACCAACGGGATGGCGAAGGCGATCGTCTTGCCGGAGCCGGTCTTGCCACGGCCCAACACATCCCGGCCGGCCAGCGTCTCGGGAAGAGTTGCCTCCTGGATCGGGAACGGCGACACCGCACCGAGTGTGGTCAGCACCGGGAGCAGAGCTGCCGGGACGCCGAGCTCGGCGAAGCCGGCCGACGGCTGCCCCGGCGTGCTGACAACTCGTTGGGCGGCAACGGGAAACGCCGTGGTGCCGGCCTGGGCCTCGACAACGGCGGGACGGTTCGACCGGCGCGCCGGCCCGTTTTGTCCCGAGCCGCTCTGGCGGGAGTCGTTGCCGGTACGCCGACCGACGCGGGGCTGATCCGAGTGACGCTGGTCGGGACGCCGATCGCCCTGACGCGGTGCGCCCTGCCGTTGGCCGTCCTGGTGCCGGCCGCCCTGCCGGGTCTCGGACTGGCCGGACCGGGGTGCGGCGGCGCGGGCACCGGATTCGCTGCCCTGCCGGCGAGGACGCTGGCCCTCGTTGCCGCGGGTGCTCCGGCCGGTGCCGGACGACTGTGTGGACCGGGTCGACCGGTCGGTGCGGTTGTCGGCCGGCCGCTGGGCGGCGGGCGTCTCGCGGAGAGTGGAGGAGAAAGCGCCGACGGAGAATGCCCCCTTGGTGCGGGGGTCGTCACCGGTGCGCGGGCGTGCGGAAGATGCAGATGTGGTCATGGTGATGCGGGTTATCCATTCAGTAGGGCAGCGGGTGGCCGTGATGCCGACTCGCGATGCCCGAATGCACCCGTGTGGAGAAGAGGAACGCCTACGTTGGCGTTCACAGCAACGACCTCGACGCGCATCGAGATGATGACGTCGTCTTCGACTGTACGGGGTAGAGCCCCGAAACCGGGCATCCAGTCGGCAAGATCACCATTGCCGACGCCTGCACTCCGACGCCCCGGCAGCGTTCATCGACGTCTGAGAAGAGAACTCGGCGCCGGCAAGAGCCGGCGCCGAGTTCTCCATCGGGAGCGGAGTCCCAGCACCGCGGTTCACTCGTCGGTGATCGCCCCGGCGAACTGCGCGTTGTACAGCGCGGCGTAGGCGCCACCGCGCTCCAGCAGCTGATCGTGGGTGCCCTGTTCGACGATCGCCCCAGATTCCATCACCAGGATCAGGTCGGCATCGCGGATCGTCGAAAGCCGGTGCGCAATCACGAAACTCGTGCGATCTGCGCGCAACGCCGCCATCGCATGCTGGACCAGCACCTCGGTCCTGGTGTCCACCGAACTGGTTGCCTCGTCCAGGATCAGCAGGGCGGGGTCGGCCAGAAATGCCCTGGCGATGGTGAGCAACTGCTTCTCGCCGGCGCTGATGTTGCTGCCCTCGTCGTCGATCAGTGTGTCGTACCCGTCGGGCAGTGAATGCACGAACCGGTCGACATAGGTCGCCGTTGCCGCGGCCAGGATCTCCTCCTCGGTCGCGTCGGGGCGACCGTAGGCGATGTTGTCCCTGATGGTGCCTGCGAACAACCAGGTGTCCTGCAGCACCATGCCGATCCGCGACCGGAGATCCGCGCGGGTCATCTGCGCGACGTCCACCCCGTCCAGGGTGATCCGGCCCGAGTCGATCTCGTAGAACCGCATGATCAGGTTGACCAGCGTGGTCTTGCCGGCGCCCGTCGGACCGACGATCGCGACGGTCTGGCCCGGTGCCGCCACCAGCGACAGGTCGTCGATCAGCGGCGATTCGGGGTCGTAGCTGAACGCGACGTCATGGAACTCCACCCTGCCCCGCGGGCGGCTGATCCGGGTCGGCTTCGCCGGGTCCGGCGACTGCTCGTCGGCGTCCAGGAACTCGAACACCCGCTCCGCGGACGCGACTCCGGACTGCAGCACGTTGGCCATCGAGGCGATCTGGGTCAGCGGCTGGGTGAACTGCCGGGAGTACTGGATGAACGCCTGGACGTCACCGAGCGACATGCTGCCCGACGCCACCCGTAGGCCGCCGACCACGGCGATGGCCACGTAGGTGAGGTTCCCGATGAACATCATCGACGGCATGATGATCCCGGAGATGAACTGCGCGCCGAACGAGCTGTGATAGAGCTCGGCGTTCTTGTCGTCGAACGCCTTCTCGGCATCGGCCTGGCGGCCGAACACCTTCACCAGGCTGTGCCCGGTGTAGGTCTCCTCGACCCGGGCGTTCAGCTCGCCGGTGCTGCGCCACTGCGCGACGAACTTCGGTTGCGAGCGCTTGGCGATCAGCATCGTGACCGCCAACGAGAGCGGGACCGCGATCAGGGCGACGATCGCCAGCAGCGGCGAGATGATCAACATCATCACCAGCACGCCGACGACGGTGAGCAACGAGGTCAGGGTCTGCGACAGCGTCTGCTGCAGGGTCTGCGAGATGTTGTCGATGTCGTTGGTCACCCGGCTCAGCACCTCGCCGCGCTGGTGCTTGTCCAGGTAGCTCAGCGGCAGCCGGTTCAGCTTGTCCTCGATCTCGGCGCGCAGCTGCAGGATCGTCCGCTGCACGATGCCGTTGAGCAGATAGCCCTGCAGGTAACCGAACACCGAGGCCAGCACGTACAGGCCGAGCACCAGCATCAGGACGTCGGCCAGCGCAGTGAAATCGATACCGGCGCCCGGGGTCAGCGTCATCGCCGACAGCATGTCGGCGAAGGTGTCGTTGCCCTGGGCGCGGGCGCCCTCGACCGCCTGCGCCTGGGTGATCCCCGCCGGCAATTGCTTGCTGACGATGCCGTCGAAGATGATGTTGGTCGCGTTACCGAGCAGCTTCGGTCCGATCACCGTGAAGACCACGCTGATCACGCCGAGCAGAACGACCGCGATCAACCCGAGCCGTTCGGACCGCATCCGGCCGAGCAGTCGGCGCACCGATGGTCCGAAGTTCAGCGACTTCTCGGCGGGCATGCCGATTCCGCCGCCGAACGGGCCGCCTCCGCCTGGGCGACCGCCGGCCGGTGGCGCGAACTTGGGGCGTTCCGGGGCGGCCGGCTTGGTTGCTGGTTTCGTCATGCCGACACCTCCGCGGCGAGTTGGGATTCCACGATCTCGACGAACGTCGGACACGTCTCCAGCAGTTCGGCGTGTCGTCCCACCCCCACGATCAGCCCGTCCTCCAGGACGATGATCTGATCCGCGTCGGCGATGGTCGACACCCGCTGGGCGACGATCACCACCGTCTTGTCCCGGGTGGTCGGCTTCAGCGCCGCGCGCAGCCTGGCATCGGTGGCCAGGTCCAGCGCCGAGAAAGAATCGTCGAACAGATAGATCGACGGTTGGGCGACCAGCGCCCTGGCGATGGCAAGCCGTTGCCGTTGGCCACCCGAGACGTTGGAACCGCCCTGGGTGATGGGGGAGTCGATGCCCTCCGGCATCGCGGCCACGAAATCCCTGGCCTGCGCGATGGTCAGGGCCACCCAGAGGTCCTCGTCGGTGGCGTCGGGGTTGCCGTAGCGCAGGTTGGAGGCGACCGTCCCGGTGAACAGGAACGGCTTCTGCGGCACTAAGCCGATCCGGTCCCACAGGTTCGCCGGATCGAAGCGGCGGACATCGACGTCGTCCACCGACACCGACCCGGCCGTGGCATCGAACAGCCGCGGGATCAGCGAGAGCAGGGTGGTCTTGCCGGCGCCGGTCGATCCGATGATCGCCGTCGTGGTGCCCGGCCGGGCCCGGAAACTGATGTCCCGCAGCACGGGTTCGCTGGCGCCGGGGTAACTGAATTCCACCCCCCGCAGGCTGATCTCGCCGGTGTTCGTCCGCGGAGTGATGGGCGAGGTGGGCGGCACCACCGAGGACTCGGTGGCCAGCACCTCGCTGATCCGGTCGGCACTGACCGAGGCGCGCGGCACCATCACGGCCATGAAGGTCGCCATCATCACCGAGAACAGGATCTGCATCAGGTAGCTGAGAAACGCGATGAGCGCGCCGATCTCGATGTCACCGTCATTCACCCGGTGCGCCCCGAACCAGAGCACAGCGACGCTGGAGGCGTTCAGCACCAGCATGACGATGGGGAACATCAGCGCCATCAGCCGGCCCGCCCGGATCGCGGTGTCGGTCAGCTGGGCATTCGCATCGGCGAAGCGCTTGGTCTCCAACGGTTCCCGGACGAAGGCGCGGACCACCCGGACCCCGGAGATCTGCTCGCGCAGCACCCGGTTGACCACGTCGATGCGTTCCTGCATCCGGCGGAACTGCGGGATCATCCTGACCACGACCAGGCTGATCGCGATCACCAGCACCGGAACGCTGACCAGCAGCAACCAGGCAAGGCCGAGGTCGGTCTTGAGTGCCATGAAAATGCCGCCGATGCACATGATCGGCGCGGCGACCAGCAGCGTGCAGGTCATCAACACCAGCATCTGCACCTGCTGGACGTCATTGGTGTTACGGGTGATCAGGGTCGGTGCGCCGAACTTGGCCATCTCCCGGTCGGAGAACGTGCCGACCTGGTGGAACAGCGCGGCCCGGACGTCACGGCCGAAGCCCATTGCGGTGCGGGCACCGAAATAGACCGCGATGATCGTGCAGACGATCTGCAGGACCGTGATCGCGAGCATGATCATGCCGGTCGACAGGATGAAGCCGGTGTCGCCCTTGGCAACTCCGTCGTCGATGATCTCGGCGTTCAGCGCGGGCAGGTAGAGCGAGGCGATGGTGCCGATCAGTTGGAAGATGATCACCGCGGTCAGCGGCCCACGGTAGGCGCGCAAGTAGTTGCGCAGCAGGGGAATCAACATCAGCGTGCTCCGACTGGTTGGGCGGCGGGTAGGTCTTCTCGGCGGTCGCTGGTGGAGTCTGGACCTCGGCGGGGCGTTGCGGTACCGGTTTTCCCGGCGCCGATGCCGTGCAGCAACAGGTCGACGATCTCTTGCGTCGACAGCGTCTGGCCGTCGGTGATCCGCGGATGAGCACTGGCGAAGGTGATCAGCCGGAACATCCTGGCGGCCTCTGCCGGCTCGAGTCGCAGCTCGTCGCCGTGCGGTTCCAGCAGTCCGGCGAGGGTGTGCATCGCCTCGGTCAGGTCGGGCGCCGAGTCGGTGACCGGGGTACCGGTACCGCGGACCACCACGAACTTTGACGTGTCCTGCTCGTTGCCCGGCGGACCGGTGACCCGCAGCATCCACATGATCTGCCAGACGCTCTCGATCCGGCGGCGCATGGCGTCAACTGCCTGGGTCAACACGTGCTCCAGGCTCGCGAACGGATCGATCATCCGCAGTTCGTGGACGAACGGCGCGGGGTCCAGCACCTGTTTGACGGCCGCGTTGATCACCGCGTCCTTGTCCGGGAAGACCCGGAAAATGGTTCCTTCGGCGATGCCGGCGGCTTCGGCGATCTCCCTGGTGGTCACCGCAGCGCCGTGGTCGCAGACCAACGGGATCGCGGCGGCCACGATGGCGGCCCGACGCTCGTCGGGCGGCAGTGGGGCTGCTCTGGTGGGTGGTGGGGGCACGGCGGCGACAGTAGCTGAGTGAGCACTCACTCACAAGAGGATTCCGCTCCTGGGTGAACGCGGATCGCCATCCTTGAGGGCCGGCCGCTGAACCATCCGGGTCCGCGCTGCGTGGTGCTAGCGGTCAGCACGTCGAATCGCCGTCGAGCAAGGGAGTCACGAATGCACAGGCGTTCCCGATCCAGCATCGCGAGTATCGCGGTGACCGCCTTCGTCATGGGGTTGTCGCTCGCTCTTCCAGCGGCCGCGAACGCGACGGCGAATCCCGATGTGTACGCACTGCCCGGCGATCCGGGCGACCCCGGCGGTTCGAAGTACGAGGGCATCGGTCTGGACGAGCGGCGCAATCTGTTCTACGTCAGCGAGACGACCGGCGGGGAGATCAGCCGTGGGCGGGTCGGTGATCCGCAGGCCGCCGCATGGCTCGACGGCGACGGCAAGGACGGTCGCTTCACCGCGCGCGGGATCGATGTCGACACCGCCGGCCGGGTCTTCATCGCCGGCGGTCCGAACAGCACCGATCATCCGGGTGCGCCTGACCTATGGGTGTACTCGCGGGACGGTGAGCTGCTGGCGGCCCTGAATGCCGGTGCTACGGGTGCGGTGTTCAACGATGTGACCGTCGCCCGGGACGGCGCCGCCTACTTCACCGATTCCAGCCTGAAACCGCGGATATTCAGAGTGGTCGAGCGGAACGGGACCTGGTCGGTGGAGCTATGGCTCGATGCCTCCGACACCATCCAGACCTCGGGTCCGTTCAACCTCAACGGCATCGTCGGCACCTCGGACGGTCGTGGTCTGATCGTCGTGCAGTCCACGGGTGCGTTGTGGCGGATCGACCTGCGCAGCAAGAATGTCGTGCCGGTCGCCCTCGATGGTCTGACCGGTGCGGATCTGGTCGGCGGGGACGGCATCGTGCTGCGGGGCAAGAAGCTGTACGTGGTGCGGAACTTCCAGCACGTCCTGGTGGAACTGCGAATGACCGACCAGTTCACCGGCGCCTCGTTCGTGACCTCCGTGGCCACCGACCCGGCCCGGGTGTTCACCACGGCGAAGTACGCCCACGGCCGGTTGCTGGCGGTAGACAGCAAGTTCGACGAGCCGGTGGCCGCGCCGCCGTACCAGGTGGTCGCGCTGCGCCTGCCCTGATCGCCCGCTCGCACTGATCGACCGGCTCGGATGGTCGCCGGCCCGGTCGTGCCTCTACGTTGTTGGCATGATCGAGTTCGGTGACCAGGTGGAACGTCTGCTCGAGGGCCCGCGACCGCTGCCGCTGGTGTTGGCCGGAGACCCTGTCCTGCGCACTCCTGCTGCGCCGTACGACTTCTCGCTGCCCGGCCCGTTGTGGTCCGAGTTGTTGGCGGCCATGCGGCAGACGATGCACTCGGCTCCGGGGGTCGGGCTGGCCGCGCCGCAGATCGGGCTCGGGATCCGGGTGGCGGTGCTGGAGGATCCTGCGCTCGTCCCCCCGGAGATCGCAGTGGAACGCGACCGGTTCCCGGTGGGTTTCCGAGTCCTGGTCAACCCGAGTTACGAGAGTGCCGATGCAGCAGGCGGAATGCCAACAGCTTCCTTCTACGAGGGTTGCCTGTCCGTCCCCGGGTACCAGGCGGTCGTCACCAGGTCGGCATCGGTGCGGCTGCGGTGCTCGGATGAGAACGGGCATGCCGTGGACGACATCGTGACCGGCTGGGCCGCGCGCATCGTCGCGCACGAGATCGACCATCTCGACGGGGTGCTGTACCTGGACCGGGCGTTGACCAGATCCCTGGCGACGTCGGGCAACATCGCCGAGCTGTACGCCGGCCGGCCGGTGACCGAGATCCGGGCCGCGCTTGGTTTCTGAGCCCGATCAGCGGTTCAGGAACCGCATGACCGCCAGCACCCGCCGGTGATCGTCGGGATCCTGTGGGAGACCGAGGGTCTGGAAAATCAACGCGATGCTGCGGGCCACGGCCTTCTCGGTGACCACCATCTCCCGGGCAATCCTGGCATTGCTGTAACCCTGCGCCATCAGTTCGAGAACCTCGAGTCGTCGAGGGGTCAGCTGGGCGATTCCTTCGTCCCGGTTGTCCCGGACCTCACGGCGGACCATCGAGGAGATCACCTCGGGGTCGATGCTGGAACCACCGGCGACCACCCGGGACACCGAGTCCAGGAACTCATCCAGGTTCATCACCCGGCGCTTGAGCAGGTAGCCGATGCCCTCGGCGCCCAGCGTCAGCAGTTCGACTGCGCCGGCCGAGTCGACGTGCTGGGAGAGCACCACGATCGCGATGGCGGGGAACTCCCGCCGGATCTGCAGAGCCGCGGTGATGCCCTCGTCGGTGAACGTCGGCGGCATCCGGATGTCGGTGACCACCAGGTCCGGCTGGAACGCCCGGACCTTGCCGAGCAGATCGTCCGGGTCACCTGCCAGCGCGACCACGTCGTAGTCCTCGTCGCCGAGGATGCGGGAGATGCCTTCCCGTAGCAGCACCTCGTCTTCGGCGATGATCACCCGCATGCGAACTCCGCCCGCAGAATCGTTCCGCCCGCCGGACCCGGACGGACGGTCACCGTACCGTCCAGGGCCGCGACCCGGTCGTGCAGGCTCCGCAGCCCGAAACCGGGTTCAGCCGCTCCCGGACCGCTGCCGTCATCGGTGACGGCGATCTCCAACCGCCCGCCGCCGGACCGCAGCGTGATCGAGACATTCTGCGCCTGCGCATGTTTGACGGTATTCGCGAATGCCTCCGCGACGACGAAGTAGCCTGTCGATTCCACCTCGGCCGGCATCCGATCGAGTGCGCCGACCACCTCGAAGCGCACCGGCATCGGCATCTGATCGGCGAGCGCGGCGATGCCGGCCCGTAGCCCTCGTTCCTGCAGGGTGGCCGGCATGATGCCGTGCACCAGCGCCCGCAGTTCATCCAGTAGCAGCCGCAGCTGCTCGCTGACCCGTTCGGCGACAGTTCTGACGAACGGCGGATTCTCGGCTCGCCGGCCGATCCGCTGCGCCTCGATCCCGATCAGCACGATCCGCTGCTGCGCACCGTCGTGCAGATCCCGCGCTATCCGGCGCCGCTCGGCATCGGCCGCGACGACGATGCGTCGCCTGGAGGTCTTGAGCTGTTCGGCTGCGGCATCAAGGTCGTTGACGGCCGCGCGCAGATCGACCACCAGCTTGCGGTTGGTGATGGCCAGCGCGAGCGGCGCGGAGACGGTGGCGACCAGATCGGAATCGGCGATCAACTCCCGATCGAAGGCCAGCGCGCCGATGTCGACGCCGGCGGCCTCGATCGGCCACCAACCGCCCTGGTCGATGGGCGACCTGCGCGGCCGACCCGCGCTGTCGACGAATTGGCCGGCGTCCGTTGCCCAGTAGACCCGCGCGCTCGGGTCACCCAGTGCTCTGATCACCAGCTCGTCCAGCAGCGCGGGGTCGGCACTGGCCTCCGCAAGACCGAGTGCCACCTCCTGGACTTCACCCGCGCGACCGAAGGCGCCGGCCAACATTCCGACGACAAAGGCCACCGGCAGCACCGAGACCACAGCCACCTGAACAAGAATGGTCAGTGCCGTGATGGCGGGGTCGGGCTGCAGGTGAAGTACCGCAACGCAAACGGCGATCAGGGCGATGGCGACACAGCCGTATCCGATGAACGGGGCGAGTTGTCGGCGGATCACCGGGGGCGACGTCGCCAGCCGCCTGCTGGTCAGGACGAAGACTGCTGCCAACACACACAGCCCCAGGACGGCCTGCACATTCCACACGAGATCCGCCAGCCCCTCGTCGTCGCTGACGAGGACCTGCGGGATCTGCAGGACGATCGCGACCAGGTAGCCGGCCACGACCGCCCACCGCGCGGCCCTGCCGACCACCCGGCCGGACGGGAAGGCCAACAGCAGGTGCAGCAGCACGGCGAGCGGGAGCGAATCCAGCAGTTCACCGATCGTCCGCAAACCTTCGATCACGTCGTCGGCCATCCCCGCCGCCAACAACGTCACCGCGGTCGCCACCATCAACCGACCGATGTGGTTGTGCGGACGGCGATGCCAGGCGATCAGGCCGGTCACGGTGTAGGCCATCACGGCGATGCCGTCCAGGATCGATGCCGCGCTCACCGATGACGTGACCGGTACCGCGAGTTCGATCAGCACCAGCAGACCCAGCAGGGCCCCAATGGTCAGCAGCGCATCACGCAGGCTGGTGCCCGGCGCCGGTCGCGCCGCAGTCTCGGGCGGCCGACGGTCGCTGTCGATGGGCGGCTGGCTGATCGCGGTCATGGGGTCAAGGATCGCTGGCCGGTCCACCGACTGCAGCATTCCGTCCGGTGCAGGCACCACCGGACGGACTGTGGTGCCTGCACCACATCAGTGGCGTCTTGGCACCATCGAATTCGAAGGCCGGTAAAAATAGATTTCTTCATGTCAGGAAAGCGCGAGAACAGCTCGCACATCCATTCTCCAGAAAGAGGAATCGACATGAGGAACATCATCACCAGGATCGCCCTCCCCGTTCTCGCCGGCGCGGCTTTGCTGTCCTTCGCCGGCGCCGGGGTGAGTGCGGCAGCCGTGCAGACCCCGCAGGCCGCCGGAATCGGCCACGTGCAGGCAGCGCAGTCCTACACCAGGGGCTTCTTCATCACCAATCACTCGTCCTGGGACATGAAGCTCGATGCGATCGAGAACAAGGGGCAGGACGACGGCACTCCCAAGCTCGGCACCGTCCTGAAGCCGGGCGAGTCGATGCGCTACGAAAAGGTGTTCTGGTTCATGAAGCACGGCGCGACGAAGCTGAAGTTCACCCTCAGCAAGGCCAATCCGAATGGCAGCATTCAGATCGCCCCGTTCGAGGCCAAGCTGGTGGTGACCGGGGTCGGCCTCGCCTACACCGAGATCGACCCCGACTTCCAGGATCTCGGTTTCGTCAAACTCGATGCCGGCCGCGACCCGATGAGTCAGGTCACGCTCATCGACAACGCTGCGAGCTCGGTCACCGTCGACGCCGCGACCGACCCGGAACGGGCCAAGGCGCTCTCCGCGCTGTGCGGGGCCTACGCCTGCCGCTTCGAGTCGACCCGGACCGATGCTGCGCCTCCGCTGGTGTCCGAGGTGACAGGTGGAGTCAATGACTCGGCCATCACCCAGACCTACAAGCAGACCCTCTCGACGACGGTGACCTCGAAGTCGACGATGGAACTCTCGCAGAACGCCACCCTGAAGCTGGGCGAGGCCATTTCGGCTTCCCTGGGTTCCAAGTACTCGACCGAATTGACAACCGGTGTGACCAGGGCCGAGGAGATGTCCTTTCCCATCCAACCGCGGCACACCTGGAAGGTCTTCACCACCACGGAAGCGAATCGGGAGTTCGGCAACCTGACCATCGACATCGGGAACACCACCTTCGAGGTCAAGAACATCTCCATGGACGTGCCGAAGCCGGGTGCCAAGCCGCAGTTCGTCCAGCAGCAGGTTCCGATGGCGAAGTAACCGGCAGCGAAGCCCGGGCAGCCGGGAACTGCTGGGCCGCACCGGGTGCGCCGACCACGTTGGTTGGCGCGCCCGGTCTTCGCTACGTCAGGAATTCGCACGAAGATCAACCTCCGCTGTCCCACCTGCACTGTCGGGTTTAGGGTGATCCGCGGTGACGTATCCACTTCTTCTCACCCGGTGAGGCGCGCATGACGATCGAGGGTTCAGCGAAGCCGGGCGGGGACGATGCCCCGATGCCGGAGGGGCACCACCATCCACTGGTGGTGGAAAAGGGTCTGGCCGAAGGATCCGTCGGCCTGCTCGGCGGCACCGTTCTCGGTATCTCCAGCGTGGCGCCGGCCTACGCACTCACCGCGACGATCGGACTGGTCGTCGCGGTGGCCGGGGTGAAGATGCCGATCATCTTCATCGCCGGCTTCCTGCCGATGTTCTTCGCCGCGTACGCCTATCGCGAGTTCAACCGGGTCGACCCCGACTGCGGGACGTCCTTCACCTGGACCACCAGGGCCTTCGGCCCGTACGTCGGTTGGCTCGGCGGCTGGGTGGCGATCATCGCCACCATCATCGTGCTGGCCAACCTGGCCGGGATCGGTGTGCAGTTCCTGTACCAGCTGCTCGGCAACCTGTTCAACAACCCCGAACTCGGTGATCTCTGGCAGAACAGGTTGGTCAACGTCCTGACCTGTCTTGCCTTTCTTGTGCTCGCGACGTACGTCGCCTATCGCGGTATCACCACCACCGAGAAGGTGCAGTTCGTCCTGGTCTTCTTCCAGCTGGCTGTGCTCGCGCTCTTCGTCGTGATGGCGCTCGCCAAGGCCGGCGGCCCGGACGACCCGGGCGGCATCCCGTTCTCCTGGGACTGGTTCAACCCGTTCACCGGTCTGACCGTCAGCGCCCTGGTGGCCGGCCTCTCGGCGTCGATCTTCTCGTTCTGGGGTTGGGACACCGCACTCACGGTGAACGAGGAGTCGAAGGATTCGGACAAGACTCCCGGCCGGGCCGCGTTGCTCTGCGTGGTCTCGATCCTGCTGACCTACCTGCTGGTCTCGGTATCGACCCTGATGTACGCCGGTGTCGGGACCGAGGGCTACGGGTTGGGCAACGAGGAGATCTCCGACAACGTGTTCGGTGCACTGGCCGAGCCGGTGATGGGCAGCACGCTGAGCAACCTGCTCTTCCTTGCGGTGCTCGCCTCCTCGGCGGCCTCGCTGATGACGACCTTCCTGCCGTCCACCCGGACGATGCTCGGAATGGCGTCCTACAAGGCCTTGCCGGCCCGGTTCGCGTCCATCCACCCCAAATTCCTCACCCCGGGCTTCAACACCATCATCGCCGGGATCATCGCCGGAGCCTTCTACACGGTGCTGACGTTCGTGTCGGAGTCGGTGCTGTTCGACACCATCCTGTCGCTCGGTCTGATGATCTGCTTCTACTACGGACTGACCGCGATCGGTTGTATCTGGTACTTCCGTAAAGACTTGTTCACCAGCTTCTACAACTTCATCTTCAAATTCCTCTTCCCGTTGCTGGGCGGGCTGGGCCTGTGGTTCGTGTTCTTCGTGACGATCCGCGACAGTGCCGACCCGGAATACTCCGGTTCGGACATCTTCGGGGTCGGAACAGTGCTCGTCCTCGGTCTGGGATTCATCCTGTTGGGCGTCGTCTTCATGTTCATCTGGCGGGCGAAGGCGCCTGCCTTCTTCAAGGGCGAAACGCTGCGTCGGGACACCCCGACGCTGATCATCCCGGAGTGAGTTCGCGCCGCGGCCCGGCGCGGGAGCATGTGCTGCAGGGCACCGCCTGTCGTCGGTCGAGCGGGTCGGCGACACCGTGCGACGTCCGTTGACCCGTGGCGGAAGATTCCGCGCTCAACGGTTCCCGACCTGGTTGATCGACTGCGGTTGACGGGGCGGTCTGCTGCCCCGCGTCCGCCGGCGGTCGACCGCTGTCGGTACCCACCCGCACAATGGCGGGATGACCAACGGGGCGAAGGGGCCGCCGCCCGGCGACGGTGCGGCGCCGGCTGCTGCGCTCGACCGGTTCCATCCGTTGGTGCGGGACTGGTTCACCGCGGCCTTCGCCGCACCGACAGCGGCGCAGGCGGGTGCCTGGGACGCGATCGGGAAGGGTGAACACACCCTGGTGGTCGCGCCGACCGGCTCCGGGAAGACGTTGGCGGCGTTCCTGTCGGCCATCGACGACCTGGTGGCCAGGGGCGCCGCGCCGGCTCAACCGGCGCAGCGGTGCACGGTCCTGTATCTCTCGCCGCTGAAGGCGCTGGCGGTCGACGTCGAGCGGAACCTGCGGTCGCCGCTGACCGGGGTCGGGGCGGTGGCCGCGCGGCGCGGGGTCTCGTTGCCCGAGATCACGGTCGCGGTCCGGTCCGGGGACACCCCGCCCGGTGACCGCCGGGTGTTCGCCAGGGACGGCGCCGACATCCTGATCACCACACCCGAATCGCTGTTCCTGCTGCTGACCAGTCGAGCGCGGGAGATGCTCACCAACATCAGCACGGTGATCATCGACGAGGTGCACGCCGTGGCCGGTACCAAACGCGGTGCCCACCTTGCGGTCTCGCTCGACCGGCTGGATGCGCTGCTGGATCGCCCGGCACAACGGATCGGGTTGTCCGCGACCATCCGCCCGGTCGAGGAGGTGGGCAGGTTCCTGGCCGGCGGCCGCCCGGTGACGGTGGTCCAGCCGCCATCGACGAAGCAGATCGATGTCGACGTCGTAGTGCCCGTCCAGGACATGAGCGCGCTCGGCACCGCCACCGACGATCTGACCGGCAAGGCTGCCGGTGAGGTGGCCCGCACCTCGATCTGGCCGCATGTCGAGGAGCGGGTGGTCGACCTGATCACCTCGCACCGGTCGACCATCGTGTTCGCCAACTCCCGACGGCTCGCCGAACGGTTGACCGCCCGGCTGAACGAGATCCATGCCGAACGCCTGACTGCAGTCGACCTGCGGGCCGAGGCCGAGCATTCCGGACCCGCCGCCCAGGTGATGGCCCAGTCCGGCGCCTCGACCGGCGCAGCGCCGGTGCTGGCCAAGGCACACCACGGGTCGGTGTCCCGGGAACAACGGTCGCTGATCGAGGACGAACTGAAAACCGGCCTGCTGCCGGCCGTTGTCGCGACATCGTCGCTGGAGTTGGGCATCGACATGGGCGCCGTCGATCTGGTGATCCAGGTGGAGTCGCCCCCCTCTGTCGCCAGCGGACTGCAGCGGATCGGCCGGGCCGGGCACCAGGTCGGCGCACCCAGCCACGGGGTGATGTTCCCGAAGTTCCGCGGTGACCTGATCTCGGCCGCGGTGGTGGCCGGCCGGATGCAGGTCGGCGCGATCGAGGCGTTGTCGGTGATCGCGAACCCGCTGGACATCGCCGCTCAGCAGATCGTCGCGATCTGCGCCATGGATCCGATCACCGTCGACGACGTGTTCGAGCTGCTGCACCGATCGGCGCCGTTCGCCGCGCTCGGCCGGGGTGCGCTGGAATCAGTGCTGGACATGCTGTCCGGCCGTTATCCCAGCGAGCAGTTCGCCGAGTTGCGGCCCCGGCTGACCTGGGACCGGACCACCGGACTGCTCACCGGGCGGCCCGGCGCGCAGCGGCTCGCGGTGACCTCCGGCGGGACCATTCCGGACCGCGGGCTGTTCGGCGTCTTCCTGGCCGGCGGCGACGGCCCCGGACGCCGGGTCGGCGAGCTCGACGAGGAGATGGTGTACGAGTCGCGGGTGGGTGATGTCTTCGCGCTCGGCTCCAGCTCGTGGCGGATCGTCGACATCACCCGGGACCAGGTGCTGGTGCTGCCTGCTCCCGGACTGCCGGGTCGGCTGCCGTTCTGGAAGGGCGACACCCTCGGTCGGCCAGCCGAACTCGGCCGGGCGCACGGCGAGTTCGTTCGGGAGATCAGCTCGGCCCCGGCCGATGTCGCCGAAGGTCAGTTGCGGGCAGCCGGGCTCGACGAGTACGCCCGGCGCAACCTGGTCGACTATCTGGCCGAGCAGCGCGCCGCCATCGGCCTGGTGCCGGACGAGAAAACCCTGGTGGTGGAACGTTTCCGGGACGAGCTGGGCGACTGGCGGATCGTCCTGCACTCGCCCTACGGGGCCGCCGTGCACGCACCGTGGGCGTTGGTGATCTCGGCCCGGATGCGGGAGCGGTACGGCGTCGACGTGGCCGCGATGCATGCCGACGACGGCATCGTGCTGCGGCTACCCGATGTCGAGTACGAAAACGGCCCGCCCGATTTCACCGAGTTCGTCGCGCTCGACCCGCAGACCCTCGAGGCCGAGGTGACCGCCGAGATCGGCGGTGCGGCGATCTTCGCCGGTCGGTTCCGGGAGTGCGCGGCCCGCGCATTGTTGTTGCCGCGCAGGCAGATCGGCAAGCGGCAGCCGTTGTGGCAACAGCGGCAACGGGCCACCCAGCTGCTCGAGGTGGCGTCGGCGTATCCGTCGTTCCCGATCGTCGCCGAAGCGGTCCGGGAGTGCCTCTCCGACGTGTTCGACGTGCCGTCCCTGGTGGCGTTGCTGCGTGAGCTGGAGGCGCGGACCGTGCGGATCGTGGAGGTGACGACCCAGTCCCCGTCGCCGTTCGCGTCCTCCCTGCTGTTCGGCTACGTCGCCCAGTTCCTCTACGAGGGCGATTCGCCGTTGGCCGAGAAGCGGGCGGCCGCACTCACCGTCGACCCGACGCTGCTCGCCGAACTGCTCGGCCACGGCGACGGGCTCGCCCTGCGGGACCTGCTCGACCCGAACGCACTGGCCGACATCGAGGCCGAGCTGCAACGTCTGGCCGAGGATCGTCGTGCTCGCAATCTCGATGAGATCGCCGATCTGTTGCGCATTCTCGGTCCGATGACGACCACCGAGATCGACCTGCGGAGCACCGTGGACAACGTCGACGCGGTGCTGGCAGAACTGGCGTCCGGTCGCCGGGCGATCGAGGTGCGGGTCGGCGGTGAGGTGCGGTGGGCGGATCCGACCGACTCGCCGATCCTGCGGGACGCTCTCGGCACCGCCCTGCCGCCGGGGATCGCGGAGTCCCTGCTGACCCCCGCCGACGATCCGCTCGGTCGGCTGCTCGGGCGGTACGCGCGCACCCACGGGCCGTTCGTCGCGGCCGAGCCGGCGACCCGTTTCGGTCTCGGCATCGCGGTGGTGACCGATGCGCTGCGTCGCCTGGTCGGCACCGGGCGACTGGCCGAGGGGGAGTTCCGCCCACTCGGATCGTCGGTCGGTCGGCCCGTCGACTCCGGTGGCGGACCGGAGTTCGTGGACGCCGAGGTGCTCCGGATGCTGCGCCGCCGGTCGTTGGCGGCGCTGCGGGCGGAGGTGGAACCGGTCGAGAAGCAGGCACTGGCCCGCTTCCTGCCGGCCTGGAACGGCATCGGTGTGCTCCGCGGATCCGACGCCTTGCGCGGCACCGACGGCTTGCTGCGGGCCGTCGAGCAGCTGGCCGGCGCGTTGCTGCCGGCCTCGGCCGTCGAGTCGTTGATCCTGCCCGCGCGGATCTCCGGTTACACGCCGGGCATGCTCGACGAACTGACCACGGGCGGCGACGTGCTGTGGACCGGGCACGGATCACTGGCCGGTGACGACGGCTGGGTGGCGTTGCACCTGGCCGAGACCGCCGCATTGACCATTCCGCTGCCGGACCCCGACGCCGTCACCCCCACCGGCGACGTGCATCGGGCGATCCTGGAGGTGCTCGGCAACGGTGGGGCGTACTTCTTCCAGGCACTTGCCGACTCGGTGACGACGCAGGTCGGTCCGACGGACGACTCGGTGATCGCCGACGCGTTGTGGGATCTGGTCTTCGCGGGTCTGGTCAGCAGCGACTCGTTCGCGCCGCTGCGGGCCAGGCTGACCGGCGGCCGGACGACGCACCGGACAAGGGCACCTGCGCCGCGGGCCCGGATGCGGGGACCGTCGGGCCTTGCGCTGCTGTCGGCGGGTCGGAGCGGTCGTCCGTCAGCGTCGGGCCGGACCGGCATTCGGCGCGGCGTGCCGCCCTCGGTGGTCGGCAGATGGTCGCTGGTGCCGGGGATGGAAACCGACACGACGGTCCGGACGCACGCCGCGGCCGAGGTGCTGCTCGACCGGCACGGCATCGTCACCAGGGGCGCCGTGGTGGCCGAGGGCACCGTCGGCGGGTTCGCCGCCGTCTACCGGGTGCTGGCTGCCCTCGAGGAGACCGGCCGGATCCGGCGCGGCTACTTCGTCGAAGGCCTCGGTGCATCCCAGTTCGCCTCGGCCGGTGCCGTCGACCGGGTGCGCTCCTTCGCCTCTCGGCCGGATCAGGGCACCGAGCCGCCCCGCGGCATGGTGCTGGCAGCGGCCGACCCGGCGAATCCGTACGGCGCCGCACTGCCCTGGCCCGGCGCCGCGAATTCAGCAGTGGTCAACGGCGCGGGGGACGAGCCGACCGCCGACGGCGCAGCCGGAACCAGCGGTGGTTCCGGGACGGCCGGGACCAACGGCGCTACCCGTGCTGCCGGAACCAACGGCGCGACCGGCCCGGCTGACCGGCACCGGCCGGCCCGCCGGGCGGGCGCCCTGACCGTGCTGGTGGACGGCGCCGCAGTCCTCTTCGCCGAACGCGGCGGTCGATCGCTGTTGACGTTCACCGCCGACCCCGGGTTGCTGGCCACTGCGGCCGAGGCGTTGGCGGAGCGGGTCAGGTCGGGCCGGATCGGTTCGCTCACCATCAGCAAGCTGGACGGCTCCGACATGCTGACCGCGTCCGGGGCGGTGGTGGACGCCCTGACCGCCGCGGGCTTCACCATGACCCCCCGCGGTCTGCGGCTGCGGAGCTCGACCCGATGACGCC
>Ga0164308_10000558_pt1 | contig 20276 bp, 14 predicted proteins | sample Whisoiple_246_MG_FD_109983 | JGI IMG/M metagenome (GOLD analysis project Ga0164308, IMG submission 109983) | Soil microbial communities amended with fresh organic matter from upstate New York, USA - Whitman soil sample_246_MG | ecosystem: Environmental > Terrestrial > Soil > Unclassified >...
CTCGTCGGCGAGGCCTACGAGCTGCCCTTCGACTACCTGGTCATCGCGATGGGCGCGGTCTCCCGCACCTTCCCGATCCCCGGCCTCGCCGAGCAGGGCATCGGCATGAAGGGCATCGAGGAGTCCATCGGTCTGCGCAACCACGTCCTCGAGCAGCTGGACAAGGCCGACTCGACGACCGACGAGGACGTCCGCCGCAAGGCGCTGACGTTCGTCTTCGTGGGCGGCGGCTTCGCCGGCGCGGAGACCATCGGCGAGGTCGAGGACATGGCGCGCGACGCGGCCAAGTACTACACGAGCGTGAAGCGCGAGGACATGCGCTTCATCCTGGTCGACGCCGCCGACAAGATCCTTCCCGAGGTCGGCCCGAAGCTGGGCGCGTACGGCAAGGAGCACCTGGAGAGCCGCGGTGTCGAGGTCTACCTCTCGACCTCGATGGACTCCTGCGTCGACGGTCACGTCGTCCTGAAGAACGGCCTCGAGGTCGACTCCAGCACGATCGTGTGGACGGCCGGCGTGAAGCCGAACCCGGCGCTGGCGCGCTTCGGACTGCCGCTCGGCCCCCGTGGTCACGTGGACACGTCCGAGAAGCTCCAGGTGCAGGGCACCGACTACATCTGGGCCGCGGGCGACAACGCCCAGGTCCCGGACATGGTCGGCCGCCGCGCGGGCAACCCGAACGCCTGGTGCCCGCCGAACGCCCAGCACGCGCTGCGTCAGGCCAAGGTCCTCGGTGACAACGTCATCTCCGGCATGCGGGGCTTCCCGCAGAAGGAGTACAGCCACGCCAACAAGGGTGCGGTCGCCGGACTCGGCCTGCACAAGGGCGTCGCGATGATCGTCATGGGCAAGGTGAAGATCAAGGTCAAGGGCCGTCTCGCCTGGTACATGCACCGTGGCTACCACGGCATGGCCATGCCGACCTGGAACCGCAAGATCCGGATCTTCGCGGACTGGACGCTGGCGATGTTCCTGAAGCGCGAGGTCGTCTCGCTCGGCGCCATGGAGACTCCGCGCGAGGAGTTCTACGAGGCCGCCAAGCCGAGCCCCGCGCCGGTCGCGGCCAAGGCCGACGGCGACAAGGACAAGGCCGGCGAGAAGGCCAAGGCCTCCTAGCGCCTGTACGTCACCGAAGGGGTCGTCCGCCATCCGTGGTGCGGACGGCCCCTTCGGCGTTTCCGGGTGCTCAGGGAGGCCTCTGGACCCCGTGAAGTAGATGGCCTCTACAGTCATTTTGCCGTTCCGTTGCCGTGGAACGGGATGGCACGGGCGCCGGGCGGCGTTGACGCCGGTGTACGTCGCCGCGGCCCCGAGGTGTCGCGGCCCGGTTCGGATGCGTATATGCGAATTTAGGCACATTCGGAAACACCACCACGGAGGTGTGCACCATGGCCGACGCCGCGTCGCGGCTGACCGCTCTTGCCGAAGAGTTGCTGGGAGAGCCCCTGCCGGTCCGGATCCGGGCCTGGGACGGCAGCGAATCCGGGCCGCCGGGTGCCCCCGTCCTCGTCCTGCGCCACCGCCGCGCCCTGCGCCGGCTGCTCTGGAAGCCGGGCGAACTGGGCCTGGCCCGCGCCTGGGTGGCCGGTGAGCTCGATGTCGACGGTGACCTGTACGCCGTCCTCGACGCCGTGGCCTCCCTGCTCTGGGAGCGCGGCGCCGACGCCAAGGACACCGTCCACCCCGTCCGCGACCCGAAGGTGCGGGCGTTCGGCCGCGGCCTCGTGGAACTGGCCGGCCCCTGGCCGCCGCCTCCCCCGCCCGCGGAGGAGGTCCGCCGCCGGACCGGCCCGCTGCACACCAGACGCCGCGACAAGGAAGCCATCAGCCACCACTACGACGTGGGCAACGACTTCTACGCGATGGTCCTCGGTCCCTCCATGGTCTACTCCTGCGCCTACTGGCAGGAGGGCTCCACGCTCGAGGAGGCCCAGCGCGACAAGCTCGACCTCGTCTGCCGCAAGCTGGCCCTGGAGGAGGGCGACCGCCTCCTGGACGTCGGCTGCGGCTGGGGCTCGATGGCGATCCACGCGGCCCGCGAGTACGGGGCCCGGGTCACCGGGGTGACCCTCTCCACGGAACAGGCCGCCTTCGCCCGCAAGCGCATCGCCGAGGAGGGACTCACCGACCGGATCGAGATCCGCGTCCAGGACTACCGGGACGTCAGGGACGGCCCGTACGACGCCATCTCCTCGATCGGCATGGCCGAGCACGTGGGTTCGGTCCGCTTCCGTGAGTACGCCGACGACCTCTTCGCCCTCCTCAGGCCCGGCGGCCGGCTCCTCAACCACCAGATCGCCCGCCGCCCCGAGAAGGACGAGACGGCCTACCGCATCGACGACTTCATCGACGCCTACGTCTTCCCCGACGGCGAACTGGCCCCGGTGGGCCGTACGGTCGCCACCCTGGAGGAGGCCGGCTTCGAGGCCCGGGACGTCGAGGCGATCCGCGAGCACTACGCCCTGACCCTGCGTCAGTGGGTGGCCAATCTGGAGAAGCACTGGAAGGAAGCCGTCCGGGCCACCTCGCCCGGCCGGGCCCGGGTGTGGCGGCTCTACATGGCCGCGTCCGCGCTCTCCTTCGAGCACAACAAGATCGGCGTCAACCAGATCCTCGCGGTGCGTCCGCGGGAGGGCGGAGCGGCCGGTATGCCGCTGCGGGCCCGTGACTGGACGGCGTCGGCGAACGGCTGACCCGGGAACGCGGAAGGGCCGGTACCCGCGGTGCGGGTACCGGCCCTTCCCCCTGTGCGACTACTCCGTCTTGATCGCGGTCAGCATGTTCAGCTTCGCGCCGCTGCGGGCCGGCCACAGCGAGGCCAGCACGCCCACGAGTCCTGCCAGCACCAGGAAGAGCGCGAGCCGGTCCCAGGGGATGACCAGGGCGTAGCCGGGGATGGAGGCGGACAGGCTCTTGCCGATCGCCCAGCCGATGAACGTGCCGAGGGCGACTCCGATCACCGCTCCGAAGAGCGAGATGACGACGGCCTCCAGGCGGATCATGCGCTTGACCCTGCGCCGGTCCAGGCCGATCGCCCGCAGCATGCCGATCTCCTGCTGGCGTTCGAAGACCGACATGGCCAGCGTGTTGACCACACCGAGGACGGCGATCACCAGGGCCATCGCCAGCAGCCCGTACATGATGTTCAGCGCGGTGTTGATGAACCCGCCGAACAGGTCCCGGATGCCCTGGCGGTCCACGATGCTCATCGCGGGGTTGTCACCGAGCGCCTTGACCACGGCCGCCTCGTTCGCGTCGCTCTGGCCGCCCTCCATGGTCAGCCACACCTCGCGGATGTTGGCCGTGCTCTCGTGCGGGGCGACCACGGTCTCGGAGATCAGGACCGGGGAGAGGAACTCGTTGCCCTCGTAGAGCGCCCCGATCTTCAGGGTCTCCTTCTTCTCGTCCTGGAACGTCACGGGGACGCTGTCGCCGGTCTTCCAGCCGTGGGACTTCGCGGTCTTGCGGTCGACCACGATCTCGTCGTCCTTCAGCGAGGACAGCGACCCGGAGACCGTCTTGAGGTCGAAGACCTTCTCGACGTCGCCCGGGGTGACGCCGGAGGCCGAGACGCCCTCGCCGTCCTTGCCGCCGACGGTGAGCCAGACGGACCGCTGGGGGGAGGCCGCCGCGACGCCGTCGGCCTTGCGCAGCGCGGTGAGCGCCGACTCGTCGAGCGAGTCCCCGCTGGCCATCGAGACCATGTAGTCGGCCCGGATGTTGTCCGTCGTCATCTTGTCGATGGCCTGGCCGAGCGTGACACCGAGCACGGAGATGCCGGTGACCAGGGTCAGCCCGATCGCCAGGGCGGATGCGGTGGCCCCGGTGCGGCGCGGATTGCGGACCGCGTTCTGCGCGGCCAGCTTGCCGGAGACCCCGAAGAGCTTCCGCAGCAGCGGGCGCGCCACGGCGATCACCGGCCGTGAGAGCAGCGGGATGAGCACGATGACACCGACGAGGGCGAGGAATGCTCCGCCACCGAGGAGCCACCGGCCGTTCTCGTCACCCTGGGCGGCGCCGGCCACGATCAGGGCGGAACCGAGGAGGGTGAGCACGGCGCCGAAGGAGTTCCGTACGACCAGCGACTTGGTGGTGGCCACCGCGTGCACGCTGCTCATCGCCGCCACCGGCGGGATCTTCGCGGCCCGGCGGGCGGGCAGCCAGGCGGCGAACACGGTGATCAGCACGCCGACGGCGAAGGCGGAGAGGACCGCGGTGGGGGACACGACCAGCGGGCCGGCCGGGATCTTCCCGCCGAACATGCCCATCGCGGAGCGCAGTCCCACCGCGAGGGCGACGCCGAGCGCGAAGCCGATCACCGAGGCGACCAGGCCGACCACACCGGCTTCGAGCAGGATGGCCCGCTTGACCTGCCTGCGGGAGGCGCCGACGGCGCGCATCAGGGCGAGTTCCTTGGTGCGCTGGGCGATCAGCATGGTGAAGGTGTTGGCGATCAGGAACACGCCGACGAAGAGCGCGATGGCCGCGAAGGCGAGCAGCATCGCGTTGAGGCTCTTGAGACCGGACTCGGTCATCTTCGCCTCCTCGTCCGCGAGGTCCGCGCCCGTCTTGGCCTCGGCGCTCTCCGGGAGGAGGGGCTTCACCGCGTCCAGCAGCTTCTGGTCGGACGTTCCCGCCGTGGCGGCCACGGTGACGTCGCTGAACTCACCGGGCTCCAGGTACAGCTTCTGGGCGACCTCGGTGTCGAAGAGCACGAGGCTGCCGCCCGCGTTCACGGCGCCGTCCTCGGTGGTGAAGATCCCGGAGAGGGTGTACTCCTTCACCGGCCCGTTCGTGGCGACCCGCACCGGCTTGCCCACGCGGTACTCGCCCTTGGCGGCGGTCTCCTTGTCGAGGGCGACCTGGCCGGGCTCCACGGGCCCCGAGCCGTCGGTGAACGTGTACTGCGGGTCCTTGCCGCCGGACCCGGGGGAGAAGTTGGAGCCGGTGTTGGACCAGCCGTCGCCGATGAGCTTGCCGCCGGTGTCGGCGACGCCGGCGAACCCGGAGACGCGGCCGGTGGCCCCGGCCACCCCGTCGAGGTCCCGGATCTTCTCGAGTGTGGCCTCGTCGATGCCGTCGGCCTGGTCGTCGCCGCGCTGGGCCCAGGTCTTGACGGCCACGGCGACGTCGTCGTAGTTCTTGGCCGACTGGTTGCGGAAGGCGTTGCCGAGGGTGTCGGTGAAGACGAGGGTGCCGGAGACGAACGCTACGCCGAGCATGACGGCGAGCACGGTCATCAGCAGCCTGGCCTTGTGCGCGAGCACATTGCGCAGGGCGGTACGGAACATGTCTGTGTGTCCTGGGATGGGTTCCGGAAGGGGGAGGGGAGCGGCGGCCTTCGCCGCGTCAGCTGGTGCGGCCCTTCGCGTCGAACGCCTTCATCCGGTCGAGGACCCCGTCGGCGGTGGGGTTCAGCATCTGGTCGACGACCGCGCCGTCCGCGAGGAAGACCACGCGGTCCGCGTAGGAGGCGGCCACCGGGTCGTGGGTCACCATCACCACGGTCTGGCCGAGCTCGCGCACCGAGTTGCGCAGGAAGCCGAGGACCTCGGCGCCGGAGCGGGAGTCGAGGTTGCCGGTCGGCTCGTCACCGAAGATGATCTCCGGCTGCGAGGCCAGGGCGCGGGCCACCGCGACGCGCTGCTGCTGGCCGCCGGAGAGCTCCGTCGGCCGGTGCTTCAGCCGCTCCGAGAGTCCCACCATGTCGATGACCTTCTGCAGCCAGGCGGCGTCGGGCTTACGGCCCGCGATGTCCATCGGCAGGGTGATGTTCTCCAGCGCGGTCAGCGTGGGGAGCAGGTTGAAGGCCTGGAAGATGAAGCCGATCTTGTCCCGGCGCAGCTGGGTGAGCTGCTTGTCCTTCAGCGCCCCCAGTTCCGTCTCGCCGATGCGCACGGAGCCGCTGCTGAAGCTGTCGAGACCGGCCACGCAGTGCATCAGCGTGGACTTGCCGGAACCCGACGGGCCCATGATCGCGGTGAACTCGCCCTGCGGGAAGTCCACGGTCACCCGGTCGAGGGCGACGACCTGGGTCTCACCCTGGCCGTAGACCTTCGACAGCTCCGTGGCGCGGGCGGCGACCGCGGTGGTGCGGTGGACGGTGGTGGTGGTCACAGGGGTACTCCAGGTTCGGACGTGGGGTTCGCGGGGACCCCTCCATCCTCGCCGCCGCACCCCTGCGGGGTCGTCAGCCCTCGTGCCCGTTCCCGGGGCCCTCTTGAGTCGCACCCGCCGGGCGTCGGCGTACACCTGAGGTAGGAGACCGACCCTGAGTGGCCTGGTCCCTCAGCGGGGCGGGGCGGTGGATCCGCGGGGGACCAGGCGGGCGGCCGCGTCCTCGAACCCCGGGGCCGAGCCGTCGGCGACCATCGTCAGCAGGGTGCGTGCCGCGTGGGTGCCGTAGGCGGGGATGTCCCTGCTCAGAGCGGTCAGCGGAGGACGTACGACGCGGGAGAGCTGGGAGTCGTCCCAGGCGACGAGCGACAAGTCGGCCGGCACGTCCAGGCCCATCTCCTGGGCGACGGAGAGCCCGGCGACGGCCATGATGTCGTTGTCGTAGAGGATGGCGGTCGGCCGCGAGGCGGAGCTGACCAGCCGGCGGGTGGCGTGCGCGCCCTCCTCGCCGGAGTAGTCGGTGTGCACCACCACCGGCTCGTCCAGACCGAGTTCGGCGCTGATCTCGCGCTGTGCGCCGTCGCGCAGCCGGGTGTGGGCCAGTTCGGGCAGTCCGGCCACCCGGGCGACCGACCGGTGACCCAGGGCGGACAGATACGTCAGGGTGTCCCGCAGGGCCGCGGAGTCGTCCGACCACACGGGGGTGAGGGACCCGGCCGCCGAGGGGTGGCCGATCACCACGGCCGGCATGCCGAGCTCGGCGACGCCCTCGATGCGCGGATCGGGGGAGCGCACATCGGCGAGGAACACCCCGTCCACCCGGCCCTCGCCCCACCAGCGGCGGTACATCTCCAGCTCCTGCGCGGGGTCGGCGACGACCTGGAGGAGCAGGGCGCAGCCCCGGGCGGAGAGTTCGGTCTCGATCCCGCTGATGAGCTCCATGAAGAACGGCTCCACGCCGAGCATCCTGGCGGGGCGGGACAGCGTGAGGCCCACGGTGTCGGCGCGGGCACGGGTGAGGGCGCGGGCTGCGCTGTTGGGGCGCCAGCCGATCTCCTGCGCGATGGCCTTGATGGAGGCGCGGGTCGCGGGGGAGACGCCCGGGCGGTCGTTCAGGGCGTACGACACCGCGACCTTCGATACCCCGGCGCGGCGTGCGATGTCGGCGATCGTGGGGCGGTGTTTGGACATGGGACCTCACTTAACCGGTTCGTTTTCCAGGCGCATCCTAACCGCAGGTCACTGACCTCCGCCTTCCCCTCGGCAGTCCGGACCTCTCGACGAAGTACCGAAAAAACAGCAATGGGAGCGCTCCCGCACCCTTGACACTCCTTCGGAGCCCCCATACCTTCACGGGCACTTACCCGGTTCAGTGGCTCCGCTCGGCAGGGACGGCGGGGGAGAAGGAGGGGCAATGGGTACGCGCACCCGGCTGCGGGTCACCACCGCACTCGCCGTGTTCACACTCGCCGCGACCGCGTGCACGGGAGGCGGCTCCGGGGCGGGCGGCACCGGCGGCCCGGCCGGCAAGGGCGGCTCGCTGCCGCGCGGCGAGACGCTCTACACGACCGGCACCCAGTGGGGGCCTCCGGCCAACTACAACCCGCTGCGCAACTGGGACCACGCGACCGGCACCAAGGGACTGGTCTACGAGACGCTGTTCCACTTCGACCCCGACGAGGGCAAGCTGACGCCCTGGCTCGCCGAGTCGGGCGGCTGGACCGGGGACAAGACGTACGAGGTGAAGCTGCGCCAGGGGATCACCTGGGCCGACGGCAAGCCCCTGACCGCGAAGGACGTGGCGTACTCCTACGGCCTCGGCAAGATCGAGGCGTCCGCCTTCCACTCGCTGTGGAGCTGGCTGTCCGACGCGGAGGCGGTGGACGACACCACGGTCCGCTTCACCTTCAAGGAGGCCCGCTACCAGGAGTGGGACTACACCCTCTACGGCCAGCCGGTCGTCCCGGAGCACGTCTGGAGCTCGCGCACCGACGAGGACATCCTCAACGGCGTCAACGACAAGCCCGTCGGCACCGGCGCGTACAAGCTGAAGAGCAAGACCCAGGACCGGGTCGTGTGGGAGCGGCGCGACGACTGGTGGGGCACGAAGGCGCTGAGCATGACGCCGGCCCCGCGGTACATCGTGGACGTCTCCAACCCGAGCAACGAGGTCGTCATCGGCCAGCTCGGCCAGGGCCAGCTCGACCTCAGCAACAACTTCCTGCCCGGGGCCTCCTCGCTGATCAAGAGCAAGAAGGTCGTGTCGTACTACGACAAGGCTCCCTACATGCTCTCGGCCAACACCGCCTGGCTGGTGCCCAACACCACGAAGAAGCCGATGGACGACGCGGCGTTCCGCCGGGCCCTGGCCGCGTCCGTCGACACCGGGAAGATCGTCAAGGGCGTCTACGGCGACCTGGTCAAGCCGGCCTCCCCGACCGGTCTGCTGCCGCAGTGGGAGCAGTACGAGGACAAGGCCCTCATCGCGGAGAAGGGCTTCACGCACGACGCCGCCGCGGCGAAGAAGGAGCTCGCCGACGCCGGGTACCGGGACGAGGACGGCGACGGGTTCGTCGAGAACAAGGACGGCTCCGCCCTCAGCCTGAAGCTGGCCGTTCCCTCGGGCTGGACCGACTGGATGGAGGCGGCCAAGGTCATCGCCGCCGGCGCCGGGGACGCGGGCATCAAGGTCACCACCGAGTTCCCCGACCAGAACGCCCTCAACGAGCTGCGCGGCAAGGGGGACTTCGACCTCGTCATCAACAACGAGCGTCAGCTGTCCAACACTCCCTGGACGTACTACGACTACATCTTCCAGATGCCGGTCCAGAAGCAGCAGAACACGGTCAACTTCGGGCGCTACGAGAACGCGGAGGCCTGGAAGCTGGTCCAGGAGCTGGGCGGGGTGAAGACCGACGACACGGCGGGCATGAAGGCCGCCGTCTCGAAGATCCAGGACATCCAGCTGACCGAGATGCCCATCATCCCGCTCTGGTACAACGGCCTGTGGTCGCAGTCCACCACGGGGACCTGGAAGAACTGGCCGTCGGACGCCGCCGGTGCGCCGAGGACCGCACCGGCCCTGTGGCGCAACTGGCTGGAGATGGGCGGCTTCGAGACGCTCACGCAGCTGAAGCCCGCCAAGTGACGTCGCCGACTCCATGACCGCCCCGCCGTGCGCGCGCCACCTGACCGTGCGCGCACGGCGGGGCTCTCCACCAGGGGAGCCCTCTTGCGCCGCTATTTCGCCCGCAAACTTCTCATCTACGCGCTGACGTTCGTCGTCGCCGTCACCGTCAACTGGATGATCCCGCGCTTCATGCCCGGCGACCCGGTCTCCGCCATGGTCGCCCGCGCCCGCGTCTCGCAGCCGGAGGCCGCCGAGGCGATGCGCAGCTACTACAACAACCTGTTCGGCTTCGACGAACCCCTGTGGCAGCAGTACCTCCACTTCTGGGGTGCACTCGTGCGGGGCGACTTCGGCATCTCCATCTTCGTCTTCCCCACGCCCGTCGGCGACGTCCTGCTCGACGCGCTCCCGTACACGCTCGGCCTGATGATCCCCGCCGTCCTGCTCAGCTGGTTCGTGGGCAACTGGATCGGCGCGCTGTCCGCCCGCCGCAAGGTCCTGGACAACACCGTGCTGCCGGCCGGATACCTGCTGACCGCCATGCCGTACATGTGGATCGCCGTCATCCTCGCCTGGGCGCTGGGCGCCAAGGCCGGGTGGTTCCCCATATCCGGGGGCTACAGCCTGGACATCCAGCCCGGCTGGAGCGCCGCCTTCGTGCTGGACGCTCTGCACCACTGGGTGCTGCCGTTCCTGTCGCTGTTCCTCGTCGCGCTCGGCGGCTGGGCCATCGGCATGCGGAACATGATCATCTACGAGCTGGAGTCCGACTACGCCTCGTACCTCTCGGCGCTCGGGGCACCCCAGCGGCTCATCCGCCGCTACGCCTTCCGCAACGCCGTCCTGCCCCAGGTCACCGGGCTCGCCCTGCAACTGGGCGTGCTGGTCGCCGGAGCGCTCGTCACCGAGATCGTGTTCGCCTACCCGGGGCTCGGCTCACTGATCCTGGCAGCGATCCAGAACCAGGACTTCTTCCTGCTCCAGGGCGCGTTCCTGTTCATCGTCATCGGCGTACTGATCGCCAACTTCCTCATCGACATCGTGTACGTCGTCGTCGACCCCCGCACCCGTACGGGCATGGCAGGAGGCACCTCATGAGCACACTGCCCGACCCGGCGCCCGACGCCCCCCCGGCCGAGGCGCCCGTGGACAGGCCGGGCCGCGAGTCGCTGCACTACGCGGTGCGCAACCCCAAGCTGATCATCGGCGTGAGCCTGGTCGCGATCCTGCTCGCGGTCGGCGTCATCGGCCCGGTGCTGCTCGGCGACGGCAACCCCAACGAGTACGTCGGACCGCAGGCGGCCGCCCCCGACGGCACGTACTGGATGGGCACCACCACCTTCGGGCAGGACGTGTACGCGCAGTTCGTGCACGGGCTGCGCGCCACCTTCCTGGTGGGCGTCGTCGGCGGAGCCATCGCCGCCGTCATCGCCATGCTCGTCGGCTTCCTCGCCGGCTACCGGGGCGGAGTCACCGACGAGATCCTCAACATGCTCACCAACGTCGTCCTGGTGATCCCCGCCCTCGCCGTCCTCCTGATCATCAACGCCTACATGGGGGTGCGCAGCGTCGCCGTGCAGGGCCTGTTCATCGGCCTGACCTCGTGGCCCTGGGCGGCCCGCGCGATCCGCGCGCAGACGTTCTCGCTGCGCACCCGGGAGTTCGTGGACCTGGCCCGGCTCAGCGGGAGCGGCACCTGGCGGATCGTCTTCCGCGAGATCGCGCCCAACATGAGCTCGTACCTCTTCATGATGTTCATCCTGCTCTTCGGCGGGTCCATCCTCATCGCCTCCTCGCTCGACTTCATCGGGCTCGGCCCGACCGAGGGCGTCTCCCTCGGCCTGATGCTCCAGAGCGCCCAGCAGTGGAGCGCGCTCCAACTCGGCATGTGGTGGTGGTTCGTCCCGCCGGGCGCCGGGATCACCGCGATCGTCGGCGCGCTCTACGTGGCCAACGTGGGCCTCGACGAGGTCTTCAACCCGAAGCTGAGGGAGTCCTGAGGACATGACCCTGACCGTCAACGACCTGCGGGTCCACTACCGCACGCTGCGCGGCGAGGTCCGGGCCCTGGACGGCGTCGGCTTCGACCTGGCGGACGGCGAGATCCTGGGCCTGGCGGGCGAGTCCGGCTGCGGCAAGACCACGCTGGGCAAGTCCCTGATCCGGCTCGACGGCCGGATGAGGCACGCGGGCGGCACGGTGACGCTCGACGGCGACGAACTGCCGCTGTCCGACGACCGCGCCATGAACGCCTACCGCTTCCACAGGATCTCGCTCGTCCCGCAGTACTCGATGAGCGCGCTCAACCCGACCCGGCGCATCGGCCGCATGATCCGCGAGCTCCTCGCCTCACGCGGTGTCACCGTCGACACGGACGAACTCCACCGGCGGCTCGCCCTGGTAGGCCTGGAACCCGACGTCCTGGACCGCTACCCGATCGAGCTGTCCGGCGGCATGAAGCAGCGCGCCGTCATGGTGATCTCCACGCTGCTCGACCCGTCCGTGCTCATCGCCGACGAGGTCACCTCGGCGCTGGACGTCTCCAACCAGCAGGCCGTCGTCGGCGCACTCACCGGGCTCCGCGACAAGGGCCTGGTCACCAGCATGATCTTCGTGACCCACGACCTCGGGCTGACCTCGCACATCGCCGACTCGATCATGGTGATGTACGCGGGCAAGCTCGCCGAGAAGGCCCCCACGAAGGCGCTGACGACCGGACCCCGCCACCCGTACACGAAGATGCTGATCGGCTCGCTGCCCCAGGTGGGCGCCCGTCACAAGGACAGGCCGCTCAGCGGCATCGAGGGCTCCCCGCCCTCCCTGCTGGACCCTCCCACCCGTCGCCCGACCACCACCCCGGCCGGAGGCCCTACGGGCCGCGTGTTCGATGGCTGCCGCTTCCGCGACCGCTGCCCGCTCGCCGACAGCGGGTGTGCCGAGGAGCCCCCGGTCGTCGAGGTGGCCCCCCGCCACACCGTCGCATGCTGGAAGGCGGCCTGATGCTCACCCTCGACCGTGTCACCAAGACCTTCCGGGCCGGCGCCTTCGGCGGCGGCTCCACCACCGCCGTCGACCGGGTCTCCTTCGAGGTGGCTCCCGGCGAACTCGTCTCGCTCATCGGCGAGAGCGGCAGCGGCAAGTCCACCATCGGCCGCATGGTCCTGGGGCTCACCCACGTCAGCGCGGGCAGCCTCACCCTGGACGGCGAGCGGGTCCGGCCGGGCAAGGACTTCTACCGCCGGGTCCAGGGCGTCTTCCAGGACCCGTTCAGCTGCTACAACCCCGTCTTCAAGGCCGACCGGGTCTTCGCGCTCGTCCACCGCGCCTACCACCCGGGCGTCCCCGACAGGGAGTGGGCGGACCGCGTGGAGGCGGCGGTGCGCGACGTACGCCTGGACCCCGGGCAGGTGCTCGGCCGCTACCCGCACCAGCTCAGCGGCGGCCAGCTCCAGCGCCTGCTCATCGCCCGCGCCCTCCTGCTCGACCTGCGCTTCCTGGTGGCCGACGAGATCACCAGCATGCTCGACGCCTCCACCCGCATCGACGTGCTCAACCTCCTCGCGGGTCTCAAGGAACGCGGCCTCGGCGTCCTCTACATCACCCACGACCTCTCGCTCGGCACCTACCTCGCCGAGAGGACGGTGGTGCTGCGCAGCGGCCGTGTCGTGGAACGCGGCGACACGCAGAAGGTCTTCGGCAACCCCCTCCACCCCTACACCCGCACGCTGCTGGCCGCGGTGCCCCGGCTGAACCAGCCCTGGACGGCCGCCGAACCCGTGGAGGCCTGCGCCTTCCACGCGGGCGGCGCACGGGACACCGACCTGTACGAGACCGAGCCGGACCACTTCGTCGCCTGCGCCGGACTCCCCGACTGCGGAAGGACCTCCGCGTGACCCCCCGCCACCTGCCCCTCCACGACGGCTGGACGCTCACCGCCGACGGCCCCGTACCGCCGGCCCTCCCCGCGGGCGGCGTTCCCGCCGCCGTGCCCGGCTGTGTCCACACCGACCTGCTGGCCGCCGGACTGATCGACGACCCCTACCTCGACGACAACGAGGAACGGCTCGGCTGGATCGGCCGCACCGACTGGACCTACCGCACCGACTTCGCGTGGGCGGCCGACGGGCACGAGTTCACCGACCTGTGCTTCGACGGCCTCGACACCGTCGCCACGGTCCTGCTCAACGGCACCCGGATCGGCTCCACCGCCAACCAGCACCGCAGCTACCGCTTTCCCGTACGGCCGCTGCTGCGCGAGGGCACCAACACCCTCGTCGTACGCTTCACCGCCCCGTACACCTATGCCGAGGCACTGCGGGACAAGCTCGGCGACCGGCCCGGTGCCTACGCCGAGCCGTACGCCTTCATCCGGAAGATGGCCTGCAACTTCGGCTGGGACTGGGGCCCCACCCTGGTCACGTCCGGTATCTGGCGGCCCGTCGCGCTGGAGTCCTGGACCGGCCACCGCATCGCCGAGGTGAAGGCCGTCGGCGACCTCGACGGGGACGGGGTGCCGCGCCTGTCGCTCACCCTCGGTGTCGACCGCGCGGGCGACGGCCCCCTGGAGGCGTCGGTGGAGGTGGCCGGCGAGCGGGCCGTGTTCACCGTCCCGGCCGGTGAGGGCCGCGCGGCCGTCACCCTCCCCGTTCCCGGGGCCGCGCGCTGGTGGCCGCACAGCCACGGCGAGCAGCCGCTGTACGACGTCACCGTCCGCCTCGGCGAGGACGCGTGGAACGGCAGGACCGGCTTCCGGGGTGTCGGGCTGGAACACGAGGCGTTCCGGATCTCGGTCAACGACGAGCCCGTCTTCGTCCGCGGGGTGAACTGGATCCCCGACGACTGCTTCCCCGCGCGCATCACCCGGCAGAGAATCTCCGACCGCCTCGACCAGGCGATCGCCGCGAACGTCAACCTGGTACGTGTCTGGGGCGGCGGCCTCTACGAGAGCGACGACTTCTACGAGCTGTGCGACGAGAAGGGTCTGCTGGTCTGGCAGGACTTCCCGTTCGCCTGCGCGGCCTACCCGGAGGAGCAGCCGCTGTACGACGAGGTGGCCGCGGAGGCCCGCGAGAACCTCGTCCGGCTCGCGCCGCACCCGTCGCTGGTGCTGTGGTGCGGCAACAACGAGAACCTGGAGGGGCACGCCGACTGGGGCTGGCAGGAGGAGCTGGAGGGCCGTACCTGGGGGCACGCCTACTACCACGAGCTGCTGCCCGCGCTGTGCGCCGAGACCGACCCCTCCCGCCCGTACTGGCCCGGCTCGCCCTACTCCGGCTCCCCGGAGCTGCCCCCGCAGGACCCCACCCGCGGCACGGTCCACCTCTGGGACGTCTGGAACCGCGTCGACTACACGCACTACGCCGACACCGCTCACCGCTTCGTGGCGGAGTTCGGCTTCCAGGGCCCGCCCGCCCACGCCACCCTGCGACGGGCCGTCAGCGGTCCGCTGAGCCCGGCCGCCCCGCTGATGACCCACCACCAGAAGGCGGAGGACGGCGACCGGAAGCTGCTGGAGGGCCTGGGGGCGCACCTTCCGCAGCCCGTGTCCTTCGACGACTGGCACTGGCTCACCCAGCTGAACCAGGCCCGCGCGGTGGCCTTCGGGATCCGGCACTTCCGCTCGCACAGTCCGTACTGCATGGGCTCGATCGTGTGGCAGCTCAACGACTGCTGGCCGGTCGTCTCCTGGGCTGCGGTCGACGGCGACGGCCGCCGCAAGCCGCTCTGGTATGCCCTGCGCGCGGTCTACGCGGACCGGCTGATGGCCGTCAGGGACGGCGCCCTGCACCTCGTCAACGACTCCGCACTCGTCTGGGAGGGCGCGCTACGGCTGACCCGCCGTTCCCTGGACGGAACCGTCCTGGCCGAGGAGACGTCGGCCGTGGCCACGGGCGCCCGCGGGGTCACCCGTGTGCCGCTGCCGCCCGCGATCGCCGAGCCGGACGACAGCACCCGCGAGGTGCTGGTGGCGGAGCTGGGCGACCTCCGGGCGGTCGAGTTCTACGAGGAGGACACCCGGCTCGCGCTGCCGCCGGCACGGTACGACGTCACCGTGACCCAGGGTGACGAATCGGGCATCGGCTACCGGGTCACGGTGACGGCGCGGACCCTGCTGCGTGACCTCGCGCTCTTCCCCGACCGGCTGGACCCCGCGGCCGAGGTGGACGACATGCTCGTCACCCTGCTGCCCGGCGAGCGTGCCGTCTTCCACGTGACGGGGGCGGTGCTCGAGGACCCGGAAGCACTGGGATCCCGGCCCGCCCTGCGGTGCGTCAACGACCTCGTCGACGGGTGAGGTGGCGGACCCCTGGCGGACGGTGGCGCGCGCCGTGGCGGATGAGCCGTACGAGTGCGGCGAGTTTCCGTCATTCCCGTTTGCCGGGGTTCGTCCCGCTCTACCGGGTGGGGCGTGTGCTGACGGGGTGACCGGTGTCTGACGGACCCTCACACGATCAATAAAATAAGACAACATCGAGTGAGTGTTCCGCTGTTCGAGGGATGCCCCCGGATAGGGTCATGTGCCAAACGCGGAGCCGCGCGCCCACGCCCGGGTGGTGGAATGCAGACACGGCGAGCTTAAACCTCGCTGCCTCCTCGGGGGCGTGCCGGTTCGAGTCCGGCTCCGGGCACCAGCCGCGCCGCCGGTGGAGTCGCCCGGCCTTCCGCCGCTTCGAGCCCCCTCGGGGCACCCTTCGAGCGTCACCCTCCTGCGACCGTACTCCGCGGTCCCGCGCCCGCGCGCCCGTGTGATCACTGTGTGTGCCGACTCGGGCCGGCCGTGCTCCCGCCCGCGCGCACGTGTGGGGCCCGATGTCCCGATCGTACTTGCGTGCCTCACGCAAGTAGTTGATACGTTAAAGGGCCGTTAAAGTCGATCCTCACGGGGTGGGACCAGATATGGCTTGGGACGAGTGGGAGCAACTGAAGAGTGAGGCGGCCCGCAGACACTCGACGGGGATGCTGCTGAACCAGGTTCCTTCCGAGGGCGGGGGCGGGGCCGGACCGCAGGGGGACCTCAAGGTCGACCAGCAGGACCTCGCCGCGGTGGGCGACAGTGCCTTCAAGCTCTTCGAGACGCTCGGCAGGCACGGACGTGACGCCTGGTCGGTCAGCCAGACGGCGGCGAAGGACCTGACGACACAGGGCTTCGACCTCGGTGGCGGCCTGGACCACGTGCAGGAACGGTGGGAGAAGCAGCTCCAGTCGCTGCTGGACGCCTGCGCGCACATCTCCAACCACATGGACTTCACGAAGAACGCGCACGCGGGCGACGAGTACCACATCTACTCCACGGTGAGCAGCATCTCCGCCCTCGACGACGGCTTCACCGAGAGGACCCGGCGCTGATGGACCTCGAAACGCTGCGGGACGGCGATTTCGCGAAGCTCGGGGAGGCCCTCACCGCCTGGAAGGGCGTGGTCGACAAGCTCAAGACGCTGGAGGACGACGCCCGGGACGACCTGAAGGCGAAGGCCGACAAGGCGAACTGGGCCGGCGAGAACGCGACGGTCACCAAGGAGTTCGTCACCAAGACGGTGGGCGAGTTCTCCGACGCCCACACACAGGCCACGACGATCCACAACATCCTCAAGGACACCCGGGACGAACTCGTCGGGTACAAGGAGGAGCTGGGCCAGGCGCTGGAGCGGGGCCGGAAGAAGAACATCACGGTGGTGCCCACCGGCGGTGGCGGCTTCACCGTCACGATGCTCATCCACCCCGACCGGGCCGCCGAGGGCACCGAGGTGGCCGATCACTCGCAGCAGGACGTCGATCACCTCCGTGACGACGTACAGAGGATCCTGGGCAGGGCGACCGAGAGCGACAGCAGCGCGGCCCGGGTGCTGAGGACCATCGCCGACCAGGCCGAGGTCGGCTTCTCCGGGGCGGAGTACGGGGACCGTGACGCCGCCGTCGACGCCGTGGAGAAGGCCGAGGCGGCGGCGAAGCTCATCAAGGAGAAGGGCGACGAGATGTCGCCCGCGGAGTTCCGGAAGCTGAACTCCACCCTCGACTCGTACAAGAACGACCCGCTGTTCCAGGAGCAGTTCGCGAGGACGCTGGGCCCCAAGGGCACGCTGGAGTTCTGGGCCGACCTCACTGACGTCTCCTCGCCGAACGACCTGGCGCGTACCCAGCGGGACCAGCTCGGCGACTTCCAGAAGAACCTCGGCCTGACCCTCGCGGGAGCCACCCAGTCGGACAGCCCTGCCATGCGGCAGTGGGAGAACGGCATGGTGAAGTCCGCCGGCGAGCAGTACCAGACGCACGGCTCGCGGGTGTACGGGTACCAGCTGATGAGCAACCTGATGCGGGTCGGCGACTACGACGACGGGTTCCTCAACAAGTACGGCGACTCCCTGGTCGAGACCGAGAAGAAGATGAGACTGCCGGGCAACTACTGGCAGGGCCTCGGCAGTCCGGTGCCGAAGATGAACTTCATGGACGGCGACGACTTCGGCCGGGACCCGATGACGGGCTTCATGACGGCGCTCTCCAACAGCCCCGACGCGTCCACGGAGTTCTTCAACTCCAAGGACCCCCAGGACAACGCGGAATGGGTGCTGAAGGAGCGCGTGTCCTTCGACGACACGCCGCTGGCGGACGGGCCCAACCCGGCTCTGGAGGCCACCGGCAAGGCGATGTTCGCCGCGGTCTCGGGCGTCAGCGACCCCGACGCCCCGGGCGCGGAGTTCGCCGCGCACACGCCGCAGCAGAACGAGGCCATGAAGCGCTCGCTGGAGTACCTCGCGGCCACGGGCAACGACTTCCCGTCGGAGCTGCGCGACGACATGGCCAGGGCCATGGGGAACCACGGGGAGACCGTCCACAGGGCCATGAGCGACCCGCTGGGCTCACACGGGCTGCCTGCGGACCAGCTCATGGAGGTGAGCAAGCAGATCTCCCGGAACAAGGACACATACATGCTTCTCGGGGAGCAGATGAACCACGCCATGAGGGCCGACATCCTCACCGAGACGGCACACCCTGAGGACAGTCTCACCAAGGCCGGCAGGACCGTCGGCTTCCTCGAGGAAGCCAGGTATCAGGCCACCAACGACGAGAAGGACGGTGACATCACCGACGCGTCGTGGAAGAAGGCGTGGAGGTACCACCTGGTGGGTGGCGTGCTCACACCGCTCGGTGGTGGTGTCATCGGGGACCCGTTGCAGCGCGGGGTGGACGCGATCACCACGGCCATGCTCCAGGACGAGACCAACGAGATCAACGACGAGGCCACGGCGAATCACCAGGAAACCTACCAGCGGCGTAACCACCAGCTCCACAGGCTGGCTGACGAGTGGTACTCGGTGAACTCGGATTGGGCGGAAGACCCCGCACATGAGGGGTATTCCAAGAGTTATGGCGTGTACGACACCATCGGAGCAGCTGCCAACGACGGCAACAAGAAGGCCGAAGGGGTGGCGGGGGACCAGTGACGAGGAAACTGTTCCTGACGGCGGCTCCGGCATTCGTGTGTGGTCTCGCTCTGCTCACGGCCGGATGTAGCGGGGGCAGGGAGTACACGTTGCCCAAGGACCTGTGCGGGGTTCCGGTGAGCGAGAAGTCGATCTCCCCTCTGCTTCCCGAGGGAAAGAAGCTCGTGGTGCAGGGTGATCCGCTGGTCGACATGTCCGGCATGTGCTTCGTCGCGGTGGACTCGCGCAAGGGCGTGGTCGTCGGTGCCGAGAAGACGGACAGGTTCTACGACCCCATGGGTGAGCTGGTCGAGTACAAGTTCACCAACCGTAAGAAGATGGATCCCTTGCCGTTCGACGGAGCAGGGGCCATGGGCGACACGAACTTCGTGATCAGCACCCCGTGTGGCACGCCCGATGTCCCCCATCTCACGGTCTCCGTCAGCGTCGGCGACCGTGCCGAGGAGGACGTGGACCGGCGCCGCGCCGACATGGAGGCGTTCGCCCTGGCCTTCGTCCCGTCGGTCAAGAAGGAGCTGGCCTGCACGGCCTGACCACACTTCCCGGATCCGGGCAGGTCATGCCTGGATCCGGGGGGAATCCGTGCCTGCGGAGGATGGATCTTCTCTCAAAGATCCTCCTCTGGCACTAGGGCCATTGTTTTGCCTACCCATTACTCTTGTGGGAAGGCCACGCACGGTGGCCATGGAGGAGTGAGATGAGGAGCAGCAACCCGGTCTTCTCGCGACGGGGGTTCAGCCGCGACAACGGCTACGCGGGCTTCAACGCGGCGCCGCAGGCCGGGGCCGCCACCGCGGGCGCCAACCCGTACGCGCAGGGCACCGCCAACCCGTACGCCACGAACCCGTACGCCCAGCAGGACACCCAGTACGGCGCCCCGCAGGCGCCGGCGCGCTCCGGCGCGATGACGATCGACGACGTCGTCACCCGTACGGCCATGACGCTGGGCACCGTGGTGCTCACCGCCGCGCTCTCCTGGGCCCTGCTGCCGGTCGACGAGGCCAACCTCGGCAAGTCGTACGGCATCGCCATCGGCGCCGCCCTGGTGGCGTTCGTCTTCGCGATGATCCAGTCGTTCAAGCGCAAGGCGTCGCCGGCGATCATCCTCGCCTACGCGGCCTTCGAGGGTGTCTTCCTCGGAGTGATCTCCAGCGCGGTCAGCACCTACATCGGCCCCGGCACGGTGATGCAGGCGGTCATGGGCACCATGTGTGTCTTCGCCGGTGTCCTCATCGCGTACAAGATGCGCTGGATCCGTGTCACGCGCCGTTTCTACGGTTTCGTGATGGCCGCGGCCATGGGCTTCATGCTCCTGATGGTGGTCAACCTGCTGTTCTCCGTGTTCGGCGGCGGTGACGGCCTGGGCTTCCGCAGCGGCGGCCTCGGCATCCTCTTCGGCGTCATCGGCATCATCCTCGGCGCGTGCTTCCTGGCCCTGGACTTCAAGCAGGTCGAGGACGGCGTCGCCTTCGGCGCACCGCGCGAGGAGTCCTGGCTGGCGGCCTTCGGCCTCACCATGACCCTGGTGTGGATCTACCTGGAGATGCTGCGTCTGCTCTCCATCCTCAACGGGGACGACTGACCCCGTA
>Ga0164308_10000562_pt1 | contig 20213 bp, 12 predicted proteins | sample Whisoiple_246_MG_FD_109983 | JGI IMG/M metagenome (GOLD analysis project Ga0164308, IMG submission 109983) | Soil microbial communities amended with fresh organic matter from upstate New York, USA - Whitman soil sample_246_MG | ecosystem: Environmental > Terrestrial > Soil > Unclassified >...
TACGCGCCATTTTCGGGCTCGACCAGGTGAAGAGTGGCACCCTGCGGGTCAAAGGCGTATTCGGTGAAGCTTCTCCCGCACGCCGTTTGGCTCAGGGCGTCGGGCTGCTGAGCGAAGACCGCAAGGGAGAGGGCCTGGCCGAAGCGCTCAGTTTGGCCGACAACATCACGCTCTCGAAGCTCGACTCCCTCGGTGCCTTCGGCTTCGTCAGCCCCGCAAAGCGCGCGGCAATCGCCCAAAGCTACTTGCAGCGTCTGGCCGTACGAGCGCGCGGCCCACAGCAGCTCGCTCGCGATTTGTCCGGTGGCAATCAGCAAAAGATCTGCTTTGCGCGCCTGCTCCACCAAGGCGCGGATCTGCTCTTGCTCGATGAGCCCACCCGCGGTGTCGATGTCGGCAGCCGCGCCGATCTCTACCGCATCATCGATGAGCTGGCCGCGCGCGGCAACGCGGTGTTGATGATCTCGAGCTACTTGCCGGAGTTGCTCGGGGTCTGCGACCGCATCGCGGTCATGGTGCGCGGGAAGCTCGGCGCGGCTCGCCCCGCGAGTGAACTGAGCGAGCACGATCTCTTGCTCGAGGCCACCGGATGAGCGAGATTCGCCGGTTATTTCGCAGCCCCTGGCTCGGCCCGCTGCTCGCGCTGTGCTTTCTGTACGGGTTGTTCACGGTGCTCGCGCCCGATACGTTCGCGCGGCAGAGCAACCTGCTCACGATGCTGCGCCAGACCGCGGTCGTCGGCATTGCCGCGGTCGGCATGACCTTCACCATCGTGCTCGGAGGCATCGATCTCTCCGTGGGCTCCGCGGTCGCGTTGACCACCGTCATGGTCGCCGAGAGCCTGCGCGCCGGCATGGGGCCGGTGGCTGCCGCCGCGCTGGGCGTGCTCACTGGCGGAGTGCTCGGTTTGTGCAACGGCGCCCTAGTTGCCGGCCTCAAAATCTCTCCGTTCATCGTCACCTTGGGCACGATGAGCATCGTGCGTGGCGTAGCAAAGGGCATTGCCGACGAGCAAAAAATCGATGCCGACCCCCGCGGCCTGGACAGACTCATGCAAAGTCACGCGGGGTCGCTGGCGCTCCCTCCCGGTGTCTGGTTGATGCTGGCAGCGACCGTGTTCGGAGTGGCTTTGCTGACCTATACCAAGATCGGTCGCCAGATCGTCGCCGTGGGTTCGAACGCTGAAACTGCGCGCTTGTGTGGCATTTCCATCGGCAAAACCACGCTCTTCGTGTACGCGCTGAGCGGATTATTGGTGGGTCTGGCCGGTGTGTTGGAGTTTTCGACGCTCACCGTCGGCGACCCGACGGACTCGGTGGGCCTCGAGCTGGAAGTGATCGCCGCGGTGGTAATTGGAGGCGGTTCGCTTTCGGGCGGGCAAGGGTCCGCCTCGGGCACGCTGGTCGGGGCATTGCTGCTGACGGTGATCAAGGCCGGCTGCACCCATCTCGGCTTCCCCAATTGGGTGCAGGAGATTTTCACCGGCTTCATCATCGTGGTGGCGATGAGCATCGATCGTGTACGCCAACGTGCGCGTTGATTCAGTCGCGCTCACGCTCGAACGCGCGCCGACGACGGACGCCTCCGGAGATTCAAATGCGGAACGAGCGAGTTGCCCGGCGCCGCCCGGTAAGCTAGGGCAAACCCGATGCATCGACGCGGTCCGAGTCCACAGCTGCGAGGCAGAGTTCGCCTCATCGCGGGGTTATTTCTGTTCGCTGTGGCTGGCTGTCACGAGAGCACGCCCGAGATCGGGGTTGCGGGCGGCGGACAAGGGGGCTTCACTCAAGCTGCGGGCGGGGCGTCCGGAGCTACGGCGGGTACGGCGAACGCGCGCGCCGGCACAGCAGGCGAGGCAGGCGCAATGGCGGCCGCGGGCAGTAGTCCGAGCGCCGCCGGAAATGCTGGCGACGGTGGGACGGCAGGCAGCGCAGGTAGCGGTCACGCGGGCACCGGCGGCGGCGTAGGTGGCACGGCTGCCAGCGGCGCTGCCAGCACGGTGAACGCCGCTGGCACGGCGAGCGGCGGCGCCGGGCAGGCGGGAGCGGGCGGCGCCTACCGCCCCTGCCCGACGGACGGCTCAGCCTGCAAGATCATGCCATTTGGTGACTCGATCACGGACGGCTTCGGGACCGAAGGCGCGTACCGCGTCGAACTTTTCCGCTTGGCCCATCAAGCCGGCAAAAACATCACCTTCGTCGGCTCCCAGTCCAACGGCCCAGCAAAGGTCGACGGCGTGGACTTTCCACCGAAGCACGAGGGCCACAGCGGGTTTACCATCTATCCAACGCCTAGCCGCAGCGGGATCTCGCCCTTCGTAGACTCGAGTATTCCACAGTTCAACCCCCACATCGTCACGCTGATGATCGGCACGAACGATGCGATTGACGACTACCAAATGGCGAACGCGCCGAAGCGACTCGGCATGCTGATCGACAGCATCTTCGTCAAATTGCCAAACGCGCTGATCGTCGTTGCCCAGCCGATCCCGTCCCAAGATGACGCGCTCAACACTCGTTTGCAGACCTATAACGCGAGCATCCCCGCCATCGTGAAGGCGCGTGCCGACGCGGGCAAACACTTGCTCCTGCTCGATCTTTACACTCCCATCGCCGCCGTCGCCGACTACAAAACATCGTTGCTCAAGGACACTTGGCACCCCAACGTCGCGGGGCACGTCATCTTGGGAGCACAGTGGTACAAGGTGCTCGCCCCGTCGCTGTGACTCGCGTCGCGCCCGTGAACTCCGTACTTCGTTGGCGCACACCGCCGTCGAAGGATGTGCGCTCGCCTACGAGAAGCGCGCCAGGAGCTTGCGGCTCACGGGATCGAGTGCACTTGCCACGGGCACGAGGTAGCGCATGCCGTGCGAGTCACTGATCAAGTGCCGGCCGTCTTCCAGCGGGCGCACGTGGTCCTCCTGGTCGACGATGAATTGCCGCGGTCCGCGATCGGTGTCCACCTGCCAGCGCGAGAGCGTCGCTTCCTGGAAGATGCTGAGGATTTGGCGGACCTCGGGCAGAAACTCGGCTCGGTCCAGCGCGCGCTGCAACACCGCTCGCGCGCGCGTGGAGAGTACGGCGAGGGTTTCGAAGCAGGCGCGTTCGAAATGGTGTTCGTCGATCAGTGATACGTAACCGTCCGGCGCGCTGAGCGGGAAAGCGCGCCGCGCGAACACCGCGAGCGGGCCCTCGCCCGGCGAGATGGCCCAGAGTTGCCCCTCTTCGTCCAGGTTCAACTCGAGCGTGCTTGGGTCGAGCAGGGGCAGGGGTTCGTGCGCCGCGTCGCTCGAGCTGTCGACGACTTCCGGCGCGCTCGCCTGGGCCGTGCTTTGCGCACGCCAGAGCTGCGCGTATTCGCCGTCTTTGGCCAGAAGCTCGGCGGCGCTGCCCATCTCGGCGACCCGTCCGTTCTTGAGCACGATCAGCAGATCGGCTTTGCGCAGCGTACTCAGCCGATGGGCAATCGCGATCGTGGTTCGGCCTTGCACCACGTTGTCGAGCGCGCGCTGGATTTCGCGTTCGGTTTGCACGTCGACGGCGGAGGTAGCTTCATCCAAAATCAGGATCTTGGGATCGACCAAGATCGCCCGCGCGATGGCGATGCGCTGGCGCTCGCCGCCAGATAGCGACTGCCCACGCTCGCCGACCAAGGAATCGTATGCTTCGGGCAGCTTGAGCACGAACTCGTGGGCACGCGCCGCGCGCGCGGCGGCAATCACGCGCGCGGGGCCGGCGCCGGGCGCGCCGTAGGCCACATTTTCGCCGATCGTTCCGAAGAACAAGAACGGATCTTGGAGCACGATGCCGATGTGCCGGCGGTAGTCCTCGAGTCCGACGCGTCGAACGTCGATGCCGTCCACGCGCACCGCGCCGGATGAAGCGTCGTAAAAGCGGCAGATCAAGTTGGACACCGTGCTCTTGCCCGAACCGGTGTGACCGACGATGCCCACCATCTGTCCCGGTTTTACGCTGAAGCTGACGTCGTTCAACACCAGCCGGCTGCCATAGCGGAAGGACACGTGCTCGAAAGCGATCTCGCCGCGGACGTGCTCGAGCGGGACCGGATCCTTGGCGTCGATCACGCTCGGCACGCGGTCCAGAATGTCGAACAAGCGTTGCGCCGCAGCGGCGGCACGTTGCGTGACCGTCAGCACACGACTCATGCTCTCGACGCGCGTGTAGAAGCGGCTGATGTAAGCGATGAACGCGGTGAGCACACCGACGGTGATCTGGTGATGTAGTATTTGATAAGCACCCACCGCCCACACGACCAACAAGCCCAGCTGATTGAACAAGGCAACCAGTGGCCAAAACGAAGTCCACAGCGTGTTGACCTTGTTGTTGTTGGCCACGATCGCTTGATTGGCCTGGGCAAAGCGGGCGATCTCGCGGCGCTCTTGGGAGAAGGCTTTCACCACACGGATGCCCGGTATGGTGTCGGACAAGATGTTGGTCATCAGCGCCCAAGCGCGGTTGCCCCGTAAAAATCCCTGCGTCAGCGCGCCACGCACGCGCATCATGAACCAGGCAATCGGCGGAAAGGACGCCAGCGCCGCCACTGCCAACAGCGGGTCGAGCATGAACAGCACGATGGATGTCCCGACGACCATCAGCACATCGGTGATGAAGTCGATCAACGTGTCGGACAAGAACGAACACAGTCGATCCGTCTCGGTGCTGATGCGGCTGATCAAGTCACCCGTGCGCTTGCCGCCGAAGTACTGCAGACTCAGCCGTTGCAGGTGGGAAAATGCGCGGTTTCGCAGGTCCGCGCTGATCAGCTCACTGACCCAAGCCAGCACTGCACCCTGCGCCCAGGCGAGTATCCACGCCACCAGTGCGGCTCCTCCCAAGCCGCCCAGATAAAGCCAAAGGTCGTGAACGGCGGACTCTCGCGCTGGACCGCGGGACTCTTGCCATGGCACGAGCACGCGATCCACCAGCGGCAGCGTGAGATAGGGCGGGATCAAGCCCACCACGGTCGTCGCCAGCGTCAGACCCAGACCGATTGCGATTTTACCGAAGCGGGGGCGCGCAAAGCTCAACAGTCGCAAAAGTGGATGGCCCACGGGCGCGTTTTCCGAAGGCAGCGCGAATTCCTCGTCCTGCTCCGCGTCGGGCGAAATCTCGGCATCACTGGGTCGGCCCCGCGTCTCTTCGAACGCGCGCACGAAGTCATTGCCCGCTCCCGCCAGGGCCAGCGTATAGCGAATCGACAATACGCGCTTTCCACGCTCCGACAAGGTGAGCTCAGCCAACCCTCCGTGCTCCGAGCGCATGAGCTCGAGCGAACTCGACAGTGGAATCGCGCGAAAACGGGCCTCGCCCTCGCGCACCAGTAATCGCGTATCACTGAGCAACACTAACCCGGACGAAAACTGCAAGGCCTCGTCCACGTCCGGCCGAAAGCTGTGCACGAGCCGCTCGTTCGGCAACAAGTCGAGCCCAGGAAATTGCGCGGGCAGTAGCGAAGCAGAGGCAGTCATGACGTGTCGCGCCGCACTCTAGCCCGAATGTCGTGGAAGCAAGGGCGCTCTTCAATCTTGCGGTTGCCCCACACGGATCCATCGCAATACGGCCTGCGTGCTCGCGCTCCGCGCTCCGCGCGCAGGCGGCCCCCGGCGTCCGGCTCCGCCGGAGCGGGGCCGCAAGCGCCGTTTCGAGCGCTCGGTCCTTATCCGGCCGCGAGATTGTGGCGATGATGCTCAGGTGCGCGGTGTCGGCGCTTCATCCGCTCATCTCTGGTAAAGGCGAACCCGAAACTAGCTATCGCAGCAGGTACTGGATCGTCGTTTCGAGCCGAGTTGGGTCATTCGACCAATCACCGTAGATCTCCAGGCTGTAGCCCCCGATCGCCCGCTCTTTCTCGGCGCACCAATTGCGAAGAGCGGCGTGCGCTTTCGGGAGAGCGCTATAGGGACCCTGGTGTACGAGCGTCGAGGCTTCACCGGCAGGGGTCTCGACACAATGAACTTCACCCTCCGGCTCGAACCGTCGCGTCACTTCGACCCCAAAGTCGATCGGCATTCCCGCATCGGGGCGAGACACGTGATGGTACAGAAAGACGTTGTGCCCGTCGCTGCGCAGACCCTCGTGTTTTCTGAGAAAGGCCCACACGAGGTCTAGTGCGGGCTTGAATACGCGCGGAACTTCGCGAGGCGACGCCGTGCGCCGAACTGCGGCGAGCAAACGCGGGCAAATTACCTCGATCTTCACGGTGTCCATCCCAGCCTCGGAAACATGCGCCGCCGCATGCTCGCTCCATCTCTACCACACTTTCTTGCAGCGTCACTCTTCCCGAACCCCGTGCTCGTCCACGCGCGCTCGTGCCACTCGCACTGATGGTCGAGCATCGGCTGCAAAGGGAGGGCGCCGGTGAACCTGTGACGCGAACGCTGCGCTCAGCTGCCCGGGGGGCGCATCACTCGCAGCACGGGAGTGCCTTGCGGTCCGACTGCTAGTGGGAAGAAGACCTGGTGAGTTGCGGCATCGCACGCAACCGTGTGACTGGCAGGGCCGGGGCGGGCCCGTCCAGCGGGCACGAGACCCGGTTTGGAGAGATCGAAAACTCTCACGTCATTGCTCTCTGAGGCCACGTACAAGAGCTTCAGCCCGGCATCGATGGCGAGAACATCGGGTTCCAGGCCCGAGGGCGCGAGGGTGACTGCGTGCGCGCCGTCGAGCTGGACCCGGGCAACCATGGAATTTTTTTCGCACGCGATGAGCGCGCTCTTGCCGTTCGGATGTAGACGCAGGCCGTGGGCGCCCGAACAGCCCGGAAGCGGGATTTTATCGACGATGTTCGCGCCGACCGGAGCTACAGAGACCAATTGATCCGGCCCCGCCCCGTTCACCACGGTAATCCAGAAGGTCGCATGCGTATTGTCAAAGACGACGTTTCCGGTCTCGTTCCCAAGCGCGACGTGTTTGCGGGCACCAGTGCCAGACTCGGCGATGAGCGAAAGCGCGCCGTCACCCTGATCGGAGACGCCCACGGTGTGGTGCGTCGGGTCCCAAGCCACGCCGTCCGGCGAGCTGCCCGTTTCGACCCGGCCATGCACCAGCAGCGAGTCGCTGTCGAGGATCACAAGCTGATTGGGCAAGCTGGTGACGAATACGCGCTTGATATCAGCCGCGACGACCACGCCGCGCGGGCTCGCAATCGGGGAAATGACTTTGAGCAGTGAGCCGTCGACAGTGCTGACTACGTCGACCGAGGCGTCATTCATGTGGGCAATGAACAGCCGCTTCTTAGTGGAATCGATGTCCTGGTAGTCGAAGCGAACCGCCTTGCCGGGCAACGGCGTGTCCCGTACGAGTACCAGGGGCGGACTCTGCGTCATGGCCGAAGACGACGCCACGCCGCTCACAGACAGGGCCCAAAGCGTAACCGCGAGCCAGCGCCGACTCTCGCGTGAGCCGGGCGGGCGTTCATGTTTAGGTAAATTCATGGGCCTTTAACTCGTGCGAGTTTGCCGCTCAATGCTTGATCGAAAAGAGCACTAACCCCAGCAAGCCACTCACGACGATGACCAGCGGCTCCTGAACCTTCTTGAACTTCGTAATCACGACCAGAGTCACGAGAAAGATGGCAACGGTCGGGATGTCGAACAACGCCCGCCGACCGAGTACGAACCCGGCGCCGGCAATGGCGCCCGTCGCAGCGGCGGTCACGCCCAGCACGAATGCAGCGATTTGGCGATTCTTCGCCAGGCGACGAAAATAGGGTGCAGGCACGACGGTAAATAAGTAACACGGCACGAACGTGGCGAGCGCCGCGACGACTGCCCCGGTTGGGCCTGCAACCAGGTAGCCGATGAACGCGACAGTGATCACGACAGGACCGGGAGTGATCATCGCGACTGCAACGGCGTCGAGGAACTGTTGGTCGTTCAGCCAATGGTACTCGGTCACGACTCCGCCGTGCAGGAAAGGCACGATCGCCAGACCGCTGCCGAAGACGAATGCGCCTGCGACGGCAAAGTAGCCAGCGAGCGCCACCAGCACGCTGAGCGACGACGCGCCGTGGATGCCGGTCAACAACCAGAGGGGCGCGAAGCTCGCGAGGGGTGGGCCCGAGCCGCGCTGGGGCGGGGCTTTCACGATCAGCGTGACGATTCCGCCCGCAGCAAATAGCCAGACGATCTCCTTCTCTGTCCAAGCGGTGGCAGCGGCACTGATGGCGAACAAACCCCACAGCAGAACGTCTTTGGCTAGGGTCAGTTTCACGAGTTTGACGACACTTCGTAAAACGATGGCGATCACCGCGGCCCCCACCCCGTAGAAGACGCCCCGCATCCAAATCATTCCGCCAAACCGCACGTACAACGCAGCTAGGGCCAGCACCATGAAGAACGAGGGCAGCACGAACGCGAGTCCAACGAGCGAAGCGCCCAGTACGCGACCACGCACCCAGCCGATGTAGATCGCGAGCTGCGCCGCCAGCGGGCCGGGGGCAAGTTGCGCGAGCGCCAGGCCCTCGACGTAGTCGTCCCGTGAGATCCAGCGTCGGCGCTCCACGAGGTCGCGCTGCATGTAGCCAGCCAGAGCGATCGGTCCGCCGAAGCCAAGCGCCCCGAGGTACAGGAAATAGCGGACCAGTTCCCATTGAGTGCAGCCATTCAGCTCGGGACTGATGACGTTGCTTTCGTTTGTCACGGAGGCCGTCATGCGTATGCTTCTTCGGTCGGTGCTGCGCCATCAGCGCGCGGCTTTTGGAATGTAATTCTGCGAAGGCTAGGATCGCACGTGCTGAGACCCGCTAGGCACTTTTTAGTCATCGGAACGCTGCTTACGGCTGTTCCTTGGGCGTCGAGTGCCAAGGCTTATCGACCGTTCGACGGCACTGACGCTGACGTGGCAGAGACGGGGGCCTTCGAGCTCGAGCTGGGGCCGGTCCACTGGTACGACTACGGAGGCCGACAATTTTTGCTTTCACCGGTGACGGTGCTCAATTTCGGCATCTTCGCCGACGCAGAGCTCGTGATCGATCTTCAAGGCAGTACCGCCCTCGGGCCGCTCGAGGAGCGCCCGCGAACGGCCCTGCTCGGCACCGACGTCATGCTCAAGTACATGCTCCACGACGGTGCCTTGCAGGAAAAGCCTGGCTTGAGCGTTGCTCTCGAGCTGGGGATTTTGACGCCCGAGATCAACGGAACCGACCGCTTTGGAACGTCGGCGGGGATCATCGTTTCGCATCGTTCGGATTGCGGCAGCGTTCACTTCAACCAGTGGTCGAGCTTCACACGGGACCATCGGTTCGGGACTTTTACCGGCGCCATTGTAGAGGGACCCAGTACTTGGCCCGTACGACCAGTGAGTGAACTGTTCTACGCGCGCGAATTCGGTGCCGAGCAGTCCCTGTCCGGACTACTGGGCGCAATCTGGTCACAGCAAGCAGTGCTTTCGTTCGACACGGCCCTGCGCGCCGCGCGCATCGGGCGCGTGAACGCCGCCGAATTCCGGCTCGGACTCACTTGGACAATCGAGGGCTCGGACGATCGCCGAACCTTGTGAGCGGAGCCGCCGCTAGGCTCCAGCGCCCCCTTTCAGTCGCAATTGGCCGGCCCGAACCATGCACTGAGCGCATCCTGAAGACCGTCGACCGAGCCCTGTCCGACCCAAGCGACGTAGCCATCGGGTCGAATCAAAACGGCACTCGGAGCGGTGACCGCACCGATCACCGGTAGCTCCCAGCTGCCCCTGTAGCGCGCTTCGAAGCGCTGCACTCTGTCTGCCCAGGGGGCGATGTCGAGGGTGCCCGGCTCGGCTAAGTCGAGCAGCACTGCGCGCCCTCGATGCAGGAGCGTGAAGGTCTGTCGCGGCCCGGTGGCGGTCTCCAGTTCCAAATCGGGCATGCGCCGTCCGAGCAGTGGGTGTCCGGCACCTAGGTCGTAGTGAATGTCCAGACCGGACATGATCGCGGCGTAGTGCTTGCGCGCTTCAGTCAACTGCAAGAGTTCGGAGACCGAGTCGCGCAAGGCATTGGTCCGGTCGTCGCCGCGGCCGAGCGCCGTTTGCGCCATGGTGAGCTTGAGCACGCGCTGAGCGATCGGATGCCGCTCGGCGTGGTAAGTATCGAGCAAGGTCTGCGGCGAGCGACCGCTGAGCACTTGCGCTAGCTTCCAACCCAAGTTCACCGCGTCCTGCACACCTAGATTGAGTCCTTGCCCCCCGTTGGGGGCGTGCACGTGCGCGGCGTCGCCGGCCAAGAGCACTCGCCGCTCGCGGTACCTGGCCGCTTGCCGAGTGGTATCCGTGAACCTCGAAAGCCAAGTAATATCGTGTACCCCGAAGTCGCTCCCGTAGACGGCGATCAGCGCGGCACGCAGGTCATCGGCAGTCGGCGTGTCGCCTAATTTGACCTCGGGTTCGATCGATACCACGCGCACGCGCTTTCCATCACCCAGCGTGCCCAGCGCATGAATGCCGCGTGCATCACGGCGGATATCCCTTTCCGGCGCGTCGATCATTGCCGCTTCCGCGATCAAGTAGCTGACCGAGGGCTCCCAACCAGGAAAGTCGATGCCGGCCGTCTTGCGGATCGAGCTGCGACCGCCATCGCAACCGACGAGGTACTGTGCACGCAGCGACCGCCCGTCGCCCAGCTCGACCTCGACGCCGCGCTCGTCCTGGGTGAAGCCGGTCACCTCGCACCCGCGATAGAACGTCACCGGTAGCTCTTCGACCCACTGCGCGAGGATCTGCTCGATGTGTTCCTGTGTCAGCGCCAGGCCGTAGTTGTGGCGCGTGGGAAAATCGCCGATATCGAGCGGGATCATCGCAAAGCCCGCCACCTGCATCACCTTTCCTCGTGAAAGAAAGCGATCGGCGACGCCTCGCTGGTCGAGCACCTCGATCGTGCGCGCGTGCAATCCGCCCGCGCGAGAGCCCGCGAGCGCCTGGTTCGAGCGGCGCTCGACGACGGCCACATCGACGTGTGCCAGCGCAAGCTCTGCCGCGAGCATCAGACCCGTTGGGCCGCCTCCAACCACGACTACCGCGTGCTGATTCATGCCCAAACTGTGCGGCATCACCCGGGGCTTGTGGCAAGCCCTGGGGTCTGGCATAGGTTGGAAGTGGGGAGCCCTCTAGCCGGTCGGGAACTCGTGCGACCATCGCTTCTGTGACTTCGTGACGCGGACTCCGGGGCGCGCTTGCGCTGCCCGTTGCGGTCCACGAATGCCGAGTTGCCGAATAGAGGGGCATTAAAGAAGTTTCAATCCCTGCTGGTTTTTTGGGGCAGCTAGCGCGAAATCCCGGCTACCGCTAAGGATGGCGCCGCTGACCGCCTGTTTGGGTCCAGATCGCCATGCAGATTCGCGCACTGAAACGCCTCGTTGGTCCCAGCATTTGGGCGAACTACCCGGTACTCGAAGCCTGGGTGGATTTGGGAAAGTACGAGGACTTCCCGTCCAACACTTTGCCCGGCTTCAACGAGAAGCTGATGCGTTGGTTGCCAACGATGGTCGAACACCGCTGCTCGATCGGCGAGCGCGGTGGTTTCTTCCAGCGTATGGAGACCGGCACCTGGCTGGGGCATGTGCTCGAGCACGTCACACTCGAGATCCAATCGTTGGCTCATTCCGCGGTGGGCTTCGGGCGCGCGAGGGAGACCAGCGAGCGCGGCGTGTACAAGGTGGCCATCGAGGTGTTGGACTTTCGCTTTGGCGAAGCCTGTCTGGCAGTCGCCCACGAGATGATCATGGCCGCGGCGGAAGGGCATGACTACGATTTGCCGGCCGCGCTGGTCCGCTTGCGCAAGCTGGCCGACGATTACTGCTACGGCCCGAGCACACAAGCGATTGTCGATGGCGCGAAGAGGCGATCCATTCCGACTTTGCGCTTGACCGAAGGCAACCTCGTGCAGCTCGGTTACGGCAAAGCGCAGCGCCGGATCTGGACCGCCGAGACCGACACCACCAGCGCAGTGGCCGAGAGCATTGCCCACGACAAACAGCTCACTCGTCAGTTGCTGACTTCGGTGGGTGTGCCGGTCCCCGCTGGGCGGATCGTGACCAGCGCCGAGGACGCATGGGCCGCAGCCGAGGAGATCGGGCTACCCGTGGTCGTCAAGCCGCAAAGCGGCAACAAGGGCCGCGGCGTGTCCATTCAGCTCGCGGATCGTGCAGCCGTGCTGAGCGCGTATGCCATCGCCGAGAAAGAGTTCGTAGCTTCTACGGTGGTGGTCGAGCGCTGCATCCCGGGCCGGCAGCACCGGGTGTTGGTCGTCGGCGACAAGGCCGTGGCCACCAGCGGAGGCCAACCGCAGACGCTGCAGGGCGACGGCGCGCACAGCATCGTCGAGCTGGTCGCAATCGGCAATCGAGATCCACTGCGCGGTGAAGACGCCGCGCAGCCGCTTTCGCCCTTCGTATTGGACGCGATCGCGCTCGACTTGCTCGAGCGGCAAGGCTTGAGCGAGCAATCCGTGCTCCCGGCGGGCGCGACAGCCGTGCTGCGCCACAACGGCGATTTGACGATCGACGAAACCGACCGCCTCAATCCGGACACTGCGGAGCAATGCGTGCTGGCCGCGCGCGCGGTCGGGCTCGACGTCGCTGGTATCGATCTGATCGCCGAGGACATCTCGTTGCCGCTCGAGGCTCAGGGCGGCGCGGTGATCGAGGTCAACTCCAGCCCCGGTCTAATCATGCACTTGAAGCCGCTGGTCGGTTCACCGCGCCCCGTCGGCGAGGCCATCATTGGGCAGTTGTTCGGCCCGGAGCAGACCGGCCGCGTGCCCTTGTGCGCGGTGTCGGGCACCAACGGCAAAACCCTGGTCGCCGGATTGATCGCGGAGATTTTGCGAGTTTCAGGGCGCAACGTCGGTGAAGTGAGCTCACAGGGGCTGCGGGTGGGCGAGCGCGTGTTGGCCTCCGGTGATCGCTCGAACGCGGAAAGCATGCGACGGGCGTTGATGAACCCGTACGCCGACGCGTTCGTGTTCGAGGTCGCGGAGCCGAACGTGCTCGACGAAGGACTCATCTTCGATCATTGCGAGGTAGCCGTCGTCACGAATCTGGGTTCCGGCGACCACCTGGGCAAAAAGTACGTCGATGAGTTGATTACGATCAACAAGGCCGTGCGCGCGCCGGTCGACATCGTGCTGCCCGGCGGCTACGCCGTGCTCAACGCAGACGACGCGGCCGTGCTCGAGATGGCCTCGCACACCAAGGGCAAGCTGCTGTTGTTCTCGCGCACGGCGAACTCGCCCGCGGTGCTCGAGCACCTGAAGAGCGACGGTCGAGCCGTGTTGCGCGACGGCGAATGGATCGTGCTCTATCACGGTGCGCGTCGTATCCCCTTACTCGAGCTTTCCAGCTTGCGTTGCCCCGTGCTCGGGTTACCGGCGTTCTTGGTCGACGATCTGCTCGCTGCAGTCGCGGGCGCGATCGCGCTCGGCGCAGGGGCCGAGCACATCCGAGCAGGGCTTTCGGCCTGCATCGGCAAAGGAGGGATCGCCACTTTCGAGTTGCCCGCATCGACGGTTCGGCCGAATGCGGGACTGCTGGTCGTTACCCCAGCGCGCAATCCATCCGCGCTCGATGCCTGGGGCCAACATTTTCAGGCGCAGTTCTCTGGTCGTCAGGCTCATCTGTTGGTCGAGCCGCCGGCCGATTGGCGGGCATCCGATGCCGAGCTGATCTTGGCTCAAGTTACCCAATGTTTCTCAGAGATTACGATCGCGTTGAATGCGGACGCGCAGTCCTTCGTCGAAGCTTGCGAAATGACGCGCCCGGGGCTCATTAGCCGGCCAATAGGCCAGTCATCCGATCTCGCTGCATGCCTGGATCGATTGCTCGAGCGTCACCCCAGCGCGGATCTGGTATGCGTCTGCCCCGCAAATACAGCGGGGTTTCTGAGTGCACTGCGCCATCTCGAAACAAAAGGTCTGAGCCGCGGGATCAGCGGCGGCCTGCCCTCCGTAAGACATTCCCGATGAATATCGAGTCGATTCGCGCCCTCTCTGGCCCAAACCTTTGGTCGGACCAACCCGTCCTAGAAGCCGTGGTCGTCCTCGACACCAGGGGCTTTGGTCCGGACGTGCTCGGCCATTTATGCAGCTCGTTGCCGTCGGATCTAGGCGCCGCGCTCCGTCGTGATTTCGTGGCGGCTGAGCCAGCCGCCTCTTGGGCCGCCCTCTTGGGGCGTTTGACCGTCGGTCTACAAGCCGCGGTCGGCTGCCCAGTGAGCTTCTGGATGGCGCGCCCGCTCGCGCCCGGCGTGGAGTATCGCATCGCCGCCGAGTACACCGAGGAGCCCACCGCGCGCCGCGCTCTGGAGCTCGCGTTGTCCCTGGTGCAGGCCGCTCGTGATGCTCAGTCGCTGGAGCTCGAGCCGGAGCTGGTTGCGCTGCGCAAGTTGAACGAAGATACGCGCTTGGGTCCGAGCACGGGTTGCATCGTGCGCGCGGCCCTGGATCGCAAAATCCCGGTACGCCGTTTGACTGGCAGCTTGGTCCAGTTCGGGCAGGGCGCTCGCCAACGTCGCATCTGGGCAGCCGAGACTGATCGCACGAGCGCAGTTGCCGAGTCGATTGCTCAGGACAAAGAGCTGACCAAGAGCCTGCTCGATGCCGTCGGGATCCCAGTGCCCAAGGGCATGCCCGCGGCGTCCTCAGAGTCCGCCTGGGCCGCGGCTCTGGAGATCGGTTTGCCCGTGGTCGTGAAACCACGAGGCGGCAACCAAGGGCGCGGGGTGTCGGTGCGCCTACGCACACGTGAAGCCGTGCTTTCTGCGTTTGAAATCGCGCGCGCTGCCGATGGTGAGGTGATTGTCGAGCGCCATATCGAGGGCGCAGACTTTCGGCTGCTGGTGATCAACGGCCGCTTGGTCGCGGCCGCACGCCGCGAACCGCCGCAAGTCGTTGGGGACGGTCAGAGCACGATCGCGCAGCTGGTGGCGACCGCGAATCTCGATCCGCGCCGTGGTGACGACCATTCGACTTCGCTGAGCAAGCTGTTGCTGGACGAGATCGGCCGGGAGAGCTTGGCCGAACAATCGCTCACGGTCGACAGCGTACCCGCTGCCGGCGTCGTGGTGATTCTGCGCCGCAACGCGAACCTGAGTACCGGCGGAACCGCGGCGGACGTGACGGACACGGTGCATCCGAGCGTCGCTCAGTGTGCGGTCGAGGCCGCACGCATGGTCGGCCTCGACGTCGCGGGCGTCGACATCGTTGCGGCGAACGTCGTGGAGCCGCTGGAACAAAGCGGCGGCGCAATCGTGGAGGTGAATGCAGCGCCCGGCCTGCGCATGCACATCGAGCCGTCCAGCGGCATCGGTCGCCCCGTGGGTAAGGCCATCATCGACTCCATGTTTGCCCCCGGCGACGACGCGCGCATTCCCGTCGTGGCCGTCACCGGCACCAACGGCAAGACGACCACCACCCGTTGCATCGCGCACCTCTTGCAACAACGCGGTCTACGCGTGGGCATGACCTGCACGGACGGCATCTACGTAGAAGGTCGTCGAATCGACACAGGCGACTGCGCTGGGCCGAAGAGCGCTCGTGCCGTGCTCGCTCACCCGCGCGTGGACGCGGCAGTGCTCGAGACTGCGCGCGGCGGCATGCTACGCGAGGGCTTGGGCTTCGATTGGTGTGACGTCGCCGTGGTGACCAACGTGGGCGAGGGTGATCACCTGGGCATGGGGGGGATCAACAGCGCCGCGGAGCTTGCACGGGTCAAGGCCATCCCGGTGCGGCGCGTTTCCGAGCGCGGTGCGGCCGTGCTCAATGCCGATGATCCGCTGGTCGCATCCATGGCCGCGCTGTGCCGAGGTGCGGTCATCTTCTTCGGTCGCCACGCGGACTCCCCGCGTATCGTGAGCCACCGCGCTGCGGGTGGCAAAGCCGTGACCGTGCGCGACGGCTACATCGTGATCTGCTCTGGTCGCGACGAACGCCGCGTGGCACAGGTGGATCTGCTGCCGTTGACCCATGGCGGGCGCATCGGTTTCCAGGTCGAGAACCTGCTCGCTGCCGTCGCGGCCGGCTTCTGGCTCGGGCTTTCGATCGATGCGCTGCGCTTCGGCGTGCAAACCTTCTCCAGCGACATCGGCACGACGCCCGGCCGCTTCAACGTGTTGGTGCATCGCGACGCCACCGTGATCTTGGACTATGGGCACAATGCTTCGGCACTGCTGGCGTTGAACGAAGCCATCAGCAAGATGCCTCATCGTCGCCGCAAGGTCGTGTACACGGCCGCAGGTGACCGCCGCGACGAAGACATCCATCGCCAGGCCGAGATCATCGGCAGCTTCTTCGACGACGTGTACATCTACGAGGACCAATGCACGCGCGGCCGTGCCGATGGTGAAATCATCCGCATGATGCGTGAAGGAATGCAGCGCGCGAAGCGCCAGCCGCGCCGCATTCTGCAAAAGTCCGGTGAGCTGTCGGCGATCGCCGCAGCCATCTCGGGGCTCGAACCCGGCGATCTACTGCTCTGCCAAGTTGACCAGGTAGACGTCGCGCTCGAATTCGTGAAGGGTTTGTTCCGCCAAGCAGAGGCGCGGCCGGTCGTACCGCTCGGCCAATTTGCGGCGGCTGCACTCGCAGCTCTAGGCATCATCGGCGGCTGATACCGCCGTCACCAGCGGCATCGCGCGACGCTTGCTGGTGACACTGCGCGCGGGCGGCTAGCTGCTCGCGCGCGGCTCGCCGTGCGTGGTGGTGGTTGCCTTGGCTCGGCGCGCATTGCGCCAAAACAAGATCGCAGGCAAGAGCAACACGGCAGCCAATAGCGTGGTGACTTCGCCCGCGGCAGCCGTCAACCCGAAGCTCTCGGTCGCGCCGTTCATCGAGAACATGAGCGCCACGTAGCCCAGTACGGTGGTGAGCGAGCAGAGCACGACAGCGCCGCCGGTCTCGACCAACGCTTGGGGAAGGCCGGCATCGCTGGTGAGCTCACGCCGCTTCATGATGTTCAGCGCGTAGTCTGCGCCGACGCCGATGCTGATCGGCAGCGCGACGAAGTTCAAGAAGTTGAGCTTGATGCCATCGAAGTACAAGAACGCGATCATCCAGGACAGGCCCACGGCCAGCACGCCCAGCGTGAGCAGCCCATTCTTGCTGCCGCGGAATACCAGAAAGATCACGGCCAGTGTGCCGATGAAGCTCAGCAGAATCGCCTTGGGCGCCTCTTCCCGGATGGACTGCAGGACATCGGCGAAGATCACCGGATCGCCGGAGCCGTAAATCACTTCGCCACTCGGCAAGCGTGTTTCGCGAAAGGCGTCGGCCCAGCGCTGCAGGTAGTGCGCGTTGTACACGCTCTCGCCCGCGGTGGGCACGATGTACACGATGCGCCCGCGCTGACCGTCGTGATCGATGAACGGTCTGGCGATGGCTTCCGGCAGGTCATTCATGCCAATCGGCGCGAGCTCGGCCGGGATGTACTCGTTGATTTTGGCGTAGTCCTCGTCGCTCACGAAGCCGCGCTTGTGGCCGCGTTCCACGCGATCGCGGACCTCGCTCAGCAGTTCCAGCTTCTTCGGCTGATCTTTGGGCAACACGTCGAAGACGGTCACCACTTTTTCGAATGGCCTCACGTCTTTGGGTACGGCGTCGTGCCGCTTCATCAGCGCGGCGACCAAGGGCGCGACTTGATCGACGCGGTCGACGACGATGGCGCGCCCGTCTTGCCCGGCTCGCCCCACGACGTCATCGACGCGGCCCGCCAGAGCGCCGGCCTCCGTTTGCCGATGCGCCTTGCCGCCGAGTACCGTGCGCAAGTTGTATTCCATCGGATCCTCGGCGAAATAGCGCACTGACACCGCGATCGTCACGAGCCCGCTCAGCAAACCAAACAGGGCGATTGCGCGAGGCGCTCGTTTGGCGGCCCACACGAACGGATAGCCGTAGAAGCCGCGGGCTTTGGAGCGCCAGCTGGGGCCGCGGCCGAACATCGGGCTGATGCGCTCGGTGACCACCAGCAACGCGGGCAAGAGCAGGTACGTGGCCAGCCAGCACAACGTCATGCCCATGCCGCCAATCGCGCCGAAGTGCTTGAAGCCGCGGAAGTTCGTCACGGCAAGGGAGCCATAGGCGACCATGGCCGCACCCGCGGCGGCCAGTGTCGCCAAGTGCGTTTCACGATGCGCGGTCAGGATGGCTTCGGAAATCGACTGCTGAGCGCGGCGTGCCTCGATGTAGCGCGCCATGTAGATGATGCCGAAATTGATGCCATTGCCAGTGATGATGCTGACCATCAGCCCGCTGGCCAGGTTCAGGTAGCCGATGCCCAAATACGCGCCGGCGAAAGACCAAGTGACCCCGACCAAGATCGTGAGCCCCATGCAGGCCAACACGCGAAAGCGCAGGAAAAAGAGCAGAATGACGCCCAGGATCATGCCCACGCCGACGCCGCCGATCTGCCACAAGTCCTGCGTAATTTCGTGTTTCGTCTCGGCAGAGGTGATCAAGTTGCCCGAGTACCCTACGGTCAATCGTGGGTCCCAAGCTTGCGGGTGAAGCTCGCTGACCAACTTCTGGATTTGCGCACGCAGTTCGAAGGCCAGCGGATCCATGCTGCTGAGCGGGCTTCTCACTAAAATGACCCCGTAGGTCGCCCCCTTGGATTTGCCGATGTAGTAGCCGTCCGTGCCCGGCTGTTGCTTCTGCGCCTCCTCGATCTTCTTTTTGAAACGGTCCTCGAGCGCTTGGGCGTCCAGCGGCGGCGGGACGTCGGCCTTGCTCGCGGCGTCATTGCCGGGCGCATCGTCGAGCCCGAGATCCATCCCGCCCTTCTTTTGTACTTCGTAGTCGTAGCGATCGATCACATCATCGTGGATCTTTTGGATATCGCTCAGATCCGCATACAAGTGCTTGTGCGCGCGGAAGAAGTCTTGCACCTCGCGTGAGCCATCTTGCACCGAGGTCACCAGCTTCGGGTCGAGCTTGCGGATCTTCGGGGCCAGCTCGTCCACGAAGCGCTTCAGCGCATCCACGTTTTCACTCTTGGCCACCACGCTCAGGGTGGAACCCGTCCCCGCGTTCGATGCCGCCTTCCCACTCAGCCGCTCGGCGATGCGGCGCGCTTCGATGACGCTGCGCTTGCCGTCGGGTAACAGCTCGGTGAACTCCGTGCGCAAGCTCAAGCGCGAGGCCAGAACGCCGGCGGGCAGCAGCGTGGCCGAGACCAAAAGCAAGACCAACAGGGGTCTCTTGGTTTGCAGCTCTCCCAATCGAACCAACAAGCGTTCCAGCCACGAAGGTCGCATCGCGGGAAAGCTAACACAGCTTCTTTTGCCGGAACGCCCGGCAACTCGCATCAAAAACGCATGTGATTTTCTCGAGCGAGAAGGATGCTAAACGGGCAGGGAATGCTCTACCTGACTTCGCCCACGCCCGGCTTTTGGGGCATTCCAACCTCGAGCGTCGATTGGTGCGAGGCCAACTACCGCTATTCGCCCTACGTTTGCGAGCTGTTCAATACCCTATCGAGCTTCGCCATCCTGCTCGCGGGTTGGGTCGGAGCTTGGTGTCACCGAAGGGGCCTCGAGCGCCGTTTTCTGCTGGCATTCCTGGCCCTGTTCGTGGTCGGGGTCGGGAGCATCGCTTTTCATGCCACGCTTCGCTTCGAGCTGCAGATGCTCGACGAGGTGCCGATGCTTTGGCTCGCGCTGGTGATGAACTACACCCTGCTCGAGAATCGCCAGACGCGCCGCTTCGGGGTCTGGTTTCCAGCGCTGCTCGTCGTCTACGGTATCCTGATTTCACTGCTCGCGATGCTCACTCGCGGGCGAGTCGAATTCTGGGCGTTCCAGATCAGCTTCAGCTCGGCTGAATTTTACGGATTGTATCGCGTTTGGCGCATCCATCGGCGCAGCCAGAACGCCAACGTGCATCGCCTTTTCCGCTGGGGCATGGGGTTTTACCTGGTTGCGCTCGTACTCTGGAGCGTGGATACCTATCGGTGCTCGTTCGTCAGCGTCACGCTGCCGGCTTGGGGCTTGTTCAATCCACAGCTGCATGCCATGTGGCACATTTTGGTGTCGCTGGGCTTTTACGCGCTGGTCTTGCTGATCGCTTGCGACCGCAGTGACGTCCTCGGCACCGGGCTCGAGCTCGAGCGGCGTTTCGGCATCGTGCCGTATCTCCGCCCGCGCCGAAATTCGGGCGGCTAGCCAGGCATGAACGCTGTCGTCAACGACGCACGGGATCCTTGGAAAGCTTGCGCTGGAGCGAACGACGATGCAGCCCTA